>Ga0113563_10001058_pt1 | contig 14954 bp, 11 predicted proteins | sample Mud3Dept3metaG_FD_80117 | JGI IMG/M metagenome (GOLD analysis project Ga0113563, IMG submission 80117) | Freshwater wetland microbial communities from Ohio, USA, analyzing the effect of biotic and abiotic controls - Mud 3 Core 4 Depth 3... | ecosystem: Environmental > Aquatic > Freshwater >...
GGATGGCATTGCGCGCGTTCACGGCCTGGACAAGGTCATGGCCGGCGAGCTGCTGGATTTCCCCCATGGGGTGAAGGGGATTGCGCTCAACCTGGAAGAGGACAACGTGGGCACCGTGCTCTTTGGAGAGTACACCCTGGTGGGAGAGGGGGACACGGTGAAGCGCACGAACCGCATCATGAGCGTCCCCGTGGGCGAAGCGCTTGTCGGCAGGGTTGTGAACGCGCTCGGAGAACCCCAGGATGATCGCGGGCCGATCCTCACCACGGAATACCGGCCGATCGAGCGCCTGGCACCGGGTGTGGTGGATCGCCTGCCGGTCAAGGAGCCGCTGCAGACGGGCCTGAAAGCCGTTGACTCCATGATTCCCATCGGCCGCGGCCAGCGCGAGTTGATCATCGGCGACCGGCAAACCGGCAAGACGGCCATCGCGATCGACACCATCATAAACCAGAAAAACACGGACGTCATCTCGATCTACGTCGCGATCGGCCAGAAGCGGTCTACAGTGGCCCAGGTGGTAAAGACGCTGACCGACTACGAGGCGATGGACCGGACCATCGTGGTTTTGGCATCGGCATCGGATCCTGCCACCATGCAATACATCGCACCCTACTGCGGCTGCGCCATGGGCGAATATTTTCGTGACAGCGGCAGGCATGCCCTGGTGATCTATGACGACCTGTCCAAGCACGCCGCCGCCTACCGCGAAATCTCCCTGCTGCTGCGCCGCCCCCCGGGCCGCGAAGCCTATCCCGGGGATGTCTTTTACCTTCATTCCCGCCTGCTGGAACGCGCGGCCAAACTGAACGATCAGAACGGAGGCGGCTCGCTCACGGCACTCCCCGTGATCGAGACCCAGGCGGGGGACATTTCCGCATATATCCCGACCAACGTCATTTCGATCACCGACGGCCAGATCTTCCTGGAAGGGGACCTCTTCCATGCCGGCATCCGGCCCGCCATCAACGTGGGCAATTCTGTAAGCCGCGTCGGCGGCAACGCCCAGATCAAGGCGATGAAGCAGGTGGCGGGCACCTTGCGTCTGGAACTGGCCCAGTACCGGGAACTGGCTGCGTTTGCCCAATTCGGCTCCGACCTGGACAAGGCGACCCAGGCGCAGCTGGCGCGCGGCGAACGCCTGACGGAAATCCTCAAACAGGACCAGTACCAGCCGCTCGGCGTGGTGCGCCAGGTAATGATCATTTTTGCCGGCACCCAGGGTTATGTCGATGACCTGCAGGTCGCTGAGATCCACGGCTTTGAGAGGCAGCTCTACCAGTTCATGGAGGCCACGAGGGGATCGCTGGTCCAAAGGATCGCCGCCGAGCGCGTGCTGAACGACGATTTGCGCGCGCAATTGCATGCTGCCCTCCAGGAGTTCAAGGAGAAGTACGCGGCGGAAAAAGGCGGTCAGACCGGAAAGGGAACAGCAGACTAGGCGACCGGCGGGATTATGGCGAACATTCGAGATATCCGGCGGCGCATCCGAAGCGCCAAAAACATCCAGCAGATCACCCGCGCGATGAAGTTCGTTTCTGCGGCGCGGCTGAGGAAAGCGCAGGAGCGCGTGATCGCGGCGCGCCCCTATGCCCAGCAGATGCTGGCGGTACTCAACAGCCTGGCGACGCGCGTCCCCGAGCAGAGCCACCCCCTGCTCGCGCAACGGCATGACAACCGCATCGAACTGGTGGTCATCACGGCGGACAAAGGCTTGTGCGGCGCTTACAATACGAACATACTCAGGAACGCCGTCGAGTTCATCCTCGTGCACAAGGAAGCTGCCATCGATCTGAACATCCTGGGGAGGCGCGGCAGGGACTTCTTCCGGCGCCGGTCTTATGCGGTGCGGCACGAGGCCATCGGGGTGCTGCAGAAAGTGGGCATCGCCGACGCTGCCGCGATTGCCCGGGACATCATCACGGAGTTCGAAAGCAAGAAGATTGACCAGGTCTGGCTCCTGTACAACGAGTTCAAGTCCGTCGTGCAGCAGCATGTGGTGGCGGAGCCACTCCTGCCCATCCGGAGGCTCGCCGGCCTGGAGGCGGCACCCCTCGTCGAGTATCTCTACGACGAATCCCCCGTCAAGATCTTCGGCAACCTGCTTCCACGCCACGTGGAGACGCAGATATTCCGCGCCCTCCTGGAAGCGGCTGCCTCGGAGCAGGGTGCGCGCATGACCGCCATGGATGCGGCGACCAAAAACGCTTCCGAAATGATCGACAGCCTGACGCTCCACGCCAACAAAGTCCGGCAGGCGGGCATCACCAAGGAGTTGATTGAAGTCGTAAGCGGCGCAGCTGCTGCCGGATCCTGATCCGGCCCGGTCGCCGCTGATGGGGGACGCGGATGGAATCCTGAGCCCGGATCCGTGGACCAGGCTGTCGAGAGGAGACTGAATGGCAAAAAAAGGCAAGGTCGTACAGATCATCGGCCCGGTAGTGGATTGCGAGTTCGAAGAGCGGCACCTCCCCGCGATCTACAACGCGGTCATCATCGAAGGGACCAACCCGGGCGGGCCGATCCGGGTGACAACGGAGGTCCAGCAACACCTCGGGGAAAGCAGGGTGCGTTGCGTGAGCATGCAGCCGACCGACGGAATGGTGCGCGGCATGGATGCCATCGACATGGAAGGCCCCATCACTATTCCCGTGGGCCGGGGCACGCTTGGCCGCGTCATCAACGTCATCGGCGAACCTGTGGATCAGCTCGGGGAAATCCATGCGGATACCCGCTACCCCATCCACCGCCCCGCTCCGAGTTTCGAGCAGCAGAGCACCGAAACCAAGATGCTGGAGACCGGAATCAAGGTCATCGACCTTCTCGAGCCGTATGTCCGGGGCGGTAAAATCGGCCTTTTCGGCGGCGCCGGCGTGGGCAAAACCGTGATCATCATGGAGCTGATCAACCGCATCGCCACCCATCACGGAGGATTTTCCGTGTTCGCGGGTGTCGGGGAGAGGACGCGCGAAGGGAACGACCTCTGGCTGGAAATGAAGGAATCCGGCGTGATCGACAAAGCGGCTCTCATCTATGGCCAGATGACCGAACCGCCCGGGGCGCGCCTGCGCGTCGGCCTGACCGGCCTGACTGTCGCGGAGTATTTCCGCGAGGTCGAGCATCAGGATGTGCTCCTGTTCATCGACAACATCTTCCGGTTCACCCAGGCAGGTTCTGAAGTCTCGGCGCTGCTCGGCCGCATGCCTTCCGCCGTCGGGTATCAGCCCAACCTTGCCACGGAAATGGGCGAACTCCAGGAACGCATCACTTCCACGAAGGACGGCTCGATCACTTCGATCCAGGCGATTTATGTTCCCGCCGACGACTATACGGATCCCGCTCCCGCGACGACCTTTTCGCATCTGGACGCGACCACGAATCTCGAGCGCAAGATCGTCGAGCTGGGCATTTACCCGGCGGTGGATCCGCTGGCTTCGACCTCCCGCATCCTCGATCCCCGCGTCATCGGCGAAGAACACTACGCAGTGGCGCGCGAAGTGAAGAGAATCCTGCAGCGCTACAAGGACCTGCAGGACATCATTGCCATTCTGGGAATCGATGAACTGAGCGAGGAGGACAAACTCATCGTCAGCAGGGCGAGGAAGATCCAGAAGTTCCTGTCCCAGCCCTTTTTCGTGGCTGAGCAGTTCACGGGTCTCAAAGGCAAGTACCTGCCGGTCAGGGAAAGTATCGAGAGCTTCCGCGGGATCTGCCGCGGTGATTACGACCAAATACCCGAGCAGGCGTTTTACATGGTAGGCGGAATTGACGATGTTCTCGAAAAGGCGAAGCAACTCTCCGCCGCCTAAACAGAAGTCAGAAGTCAGGGGATTTGCGGGATTCGAGAATACCGGACCGAAGTTCACAAGGGAATGCCGGAGGTCAGGAACTGTGGGGGGAAGATCTTCTTTTCATTCCGGCTCCTGACGCCTGACTCCCAGGATCTATATGGCACTACCTGAAAAGATTCACCTCGTCATCGTGAAGCCGGAATTACAGATCTTCAACGGCCTTGTCGATCGGGTCACCATACCTTCCAGCCAGGGCTATCTGGGAATCCTGCCGGGACATGCGCCTCTGCTCGCCGAACTGGGTATCGGCAACATCAGCTACTCTATCGGGAGCCAGACAGAGCTTCTCTTCTGCTCCTGGGGTTTCGCAGAGATTCTGCCCGATCGGGTCGTGCTGCTCGCACAGACTGCGGAAACGGCTTCGGGCATCGATCTGAATCGTGCGGAACAGGCGAAGTCCCGTGCGGAGCGGCGCCTGGCATCCAAAGACCCTTCGCTCGATTTTACCCGCGCCGAACTCGCGCTCCTCAAAGCGATCTCGCGCCTGGAAGTGGCCCGGCACCACCAACGCGGCTCCAAGCCATACCCCCGATGACAGGCAGCACCTGAAGGCTCCGCATTACTGCGCTCGCAACGCATTCAGTGGAATGCGCCGCAACCAAAAACCCCGCAGTCATCACGCGGGCAAGCCCGGTGCGCAATCCCTGGGCTCGCCTGCGTAACCCCTGCGGGGTTCGCCACTCTCCGAATCTCAAATACTTTCCCGGCTATTTCCTCACGATCAGATCGATCTTGACACCGGCGTCAATCGCGGCCTGGGCCTTCCGGTACACCTTGTCGATGGCCGTGAGATTGCCGTTGTGGGTCTCCTTGTACAGGAGTTCGCAGTTTTCTTTGGCTTTGGCCTGGAACTCGCCCTTGAGCAGCTCGGCAATGGCGAAAGATTGAATGGCGTCCTCGATTTCCTGCAACTTCCACTGTGCGAGTGCGATGTAATACCATGCCGTGTCATACATCTCCACGGCGAGAGCCTTGCGCAGTGCCTCGATGGCTTCATTGTACTTGCCGCGCTCGTAGAGGTTCATGCCGATGACGTCGTGGGAGGTTCTCCTGACGAAGGTGACCGCCTTGTTCCAGTCCCCGTTGGATGCAGCTTCCGGCTTCTTCGCCAGGTCCAGCGACTTCAGCGTCAAATAAGCGTATTCGGCGGCTTTCGGCAGGTTTTTCTCATTCACATATTTGATGACATACTGCATCCGGATCTCGAAGTTGTCATTGAATTCCGGATATTCCAGCAGCTTCAGGCCCCACTCCTGCTGCTTGGGAGTGTCCTTCATCTTCTGGTATGTCTGGTATATCAGGAAGGCCACTTGAGCACTCGGCCTTTGGGCATATACCTTCTGCCCGTATTCGATGACCTTGGCGTCTTGCCCCAGCTTTTGAGCGGCTTCCGTGATGTAGGCGAAAAGTTTGAGGTCATTCGGGAAAAACTTCAGCCACTGCTCAGCAAGCGGCAGCAGCTTCTGGGAATCCCCGGCCTTCTGATATTCGAATAACAGGCTTTCGTAGGCAAAGACGATGTGAGGCTGGAGCTTGGATTTGGGGTATTTCTCCATGAAAGCAATCAGGGCGGCTGGTCGTTTGCCCAGATCCGGTTCCTTGACCGCCTTATCATAGGCGTCATACTCCTCTTCCGTATATTCCTGCTCGGGATCCTGCTTTTGCTGCTCCACAGCCTTCTTCTGCTGCTGTGCGGCCTGCAGATCATCCTGACTCTGAGCCCAGCAGGACCCGGGAAGCAGAGTAACGGATGCAGCCAGTATTCCAAGGAACAGCCATCTTCGGCCTTGGTTCATGGATCGTTCCCCCTTTAATGTCAGCGGACTAGCGCATTCTAATGGATTCCAAAAATTCAAATCAACTATATATTTCCTATATTAAATTTTCCCGGCGTCCTCCTACACCTGTCGTCGTATCCCCGGGTGCGGAATGCGCTTCTTGATGCCTGCCGAATCACTTATTAAGATGATAGCGAAGGCGTGCGAGTTTCACCCGCCACCCCCCCCGTTCTTCGCACCAGCGGGAGCGTGACGGATACTGTGCAATCTCCCCTCAGGCTTGGACGCCTTTCATCCCGCGAAGTTCCAACAGATATGGGCACTTTGCACGATGCTCTTGTCCAGAACAACGCCTGCCTGAATTGTGGCATGTTACGTTGTGGGATTCAACAATTCCCCACGCTTCCTCCATTATTTATCGTCATGTATCGACCGTAACCCACGAAATATTGGGCCGGATTACTTTGATTTCCTTTACTTCCAGCTTGTCCCGCATGCGCGGGAATTCTATCATCCCGGTTTATGAGCATCCCGGCAGTGCCGGACAGCTCGCACGGGCCGTCCATCCCGGCGATTGGCGCCGCGCGCACCCGCAGCGTGCGGCCCCCCGATTGCAGTCCCGGAAGCGGCGTGCTGCAAGCCTGCGCGGGATTATCCTCCCCGCGCACCCGTAAAACCGAATTTCTTTCTTCCGGTCATTTGACAAGTTTGGGTTCCGCCTTATATTATTAGCACTCGTCTTGGTCGAGTGCTAATAACGGCATCATGGAGTGCGAGGATTTCAATCAGGAAAGGAGATCTAAACAAATGAAAGTAAGGCCTTTGCACGATCGAGTACTTTTGAAACGGATCGAGGAGAAAGAAGTCGTAAAGGGGGGCATCATCATCCCGGACACGGCCAAAGAGAAGCCCATGGAGGGAGAGGTTGTGGAAGTCGGACCGGGGAAAATGATGGAGGACGGCAAGCGGGCGCCCATGGATGTGAAGGCGGGGGATCGGGTGCTGTTCGGAAAGTACGCCGGCACCGAGATCAAGATTGATGACCAGGAGTTCGTGATCATGCGGGAGGAGGAAATCCTCGCAGTGATCGGGAAAGACAAGAAGTAAGTCAGGGCATCGAGCTTGGAAAGATAACGCAGACAACAAGGAGTAGATGAGAGATGGCAAAAGAAATCGTACATGGAGAGCAGTCACGCCAGGCGCTGTTGCGCGGAGTAAACCAACTGGCGGATGCGGTCAAGATCACGCTGGGGCCGAAGGGCCGGAACGTGGTGCTGGACAAGAAGTTCGGGGCACCGGCGATCACCAAGGACGGTGTAACCGTCGCGAAAGAGATCGAGCTGAAAGACGGGCTGGAGAACATGGGCGCCCAGATGGTGCGCGAAGTCGCGTCGAAGACCTCCGACGTAGCCGGGGATGGGACAACGACCGCGACCGTGCTGGCGCAGGCTATTTTCCGCGAGGGAGTGAAGAATGTTGCGGCGGGCGCAAACCCGATGGCCTTGAAGCGCGGGATCGAGAAAGCGGTAACGGCTGCGGTGGATGAACTCAAGAAACTCAGCAAACCCGTCAAGGGCGAGATGATTTCGCAGGTGGGCTCTGTGAGTGCGAACAATGACCGGACCATTGGCAGCATCATTGCGGAGGCAATGAAAAAGGTCGGCAAGGACGGGGTGATCACAGTGGAGGAGGCGAAATCGATCGAGACTTCGCTGGAAGTGGTCGAGGGCATGCAGTTTGACCGCGGATATCTGTCACCCTATTTCGTCACCGACGCCGAGCGCATGGAAGCGGAACTGAACGATGCGGTGATCCTGCTGCATGAAAAAAAGATCAGTTCGATGAAGGACCTGCTGCCCCTGCTGGAGCAGATCGCCAAGAGCAGCCGCCCCCTGCTGATTATTTCGGAGGATGTGGAAGGCGAGGCGCTGGCCACCCTCGTTGTCAACAAGTTGCGCGGCACGCTGGCCGTGGCCGCCGTCAAGGCCCCGGGATTCGGCGACCGCCGCAAGGCGATGCTCGAAGACATTGCGATTTTGACCGGCGGCAAGGTGATCTCGGAAGATCTCGGCATCAAGCTCGAGAATGTGCGGCTGGAAGATCTTGGCCGCGCCAAGAAGATCACCATCGACAAGGACAACACCACGATCATCGAAGGAGCCGGGAAACACTCGGATATCGAGGGCCGGGTGAAGCAGCTGCGCGTGCAGATCGAGGAGACCACCTCCGATTACGACCGTGAGAAGCTGCAGGAGCGGCTGGCGAAGCTCGTCGGCGGCGTGGCGGTGATCAAGGTCGGCGCCGCGACCGAGACCGAACTCAAGGAAAAGAAGGCGCGTGTGGAAGACGCAATGCATGCCACCCGCGCGGCCGTGGAAGAGGGGATTGTTCCGGGGGGCGGCGTTGCACTGCTGCGTTGCGTCCCGGCGGTGGACAAACTGAAACTGGCAGGCGACGAGGCAATCGGCAGCAGCATTCTGCGCCGGGCGCTCGAAGAACCGCTGCGCCAGATCGTGAACAATGCCGGCCATGAAGGTGCCGTGGTCGCCGAAAAGGTGCGGCAGAGCACCGAGGCCAACTTCGGATTCAACGCCGAGAGCGAGGAGTACGAGGACCTGGTGGCGGCGGGCGTGATCGATCCGGCCAAGGTGGCCCGCACCGCGCTGCAGAATGCCGCGTCGATTGCGGCGCTGCTTCTGACGACGGAAGCCCTGGTTTCCGAAATCAAGGAAGAAAAGAAGACTCCTCCGATGCCTCCGGGTGGCGGCGGCATGGGCGACATGTACTGAGAAGAGGAGATGCATCCGCGGGCAGCGCGCGCTGCCCGCGGAGGGAGCAGAAACGAAGCGCTGCAAACCATCACCGGCAGGATCCGTCCCGGGGCGGCGGCCCCGGGACAGGTCGGTGCGCACCCGCATGAGACCTGCAACGCGAGCCGGGGTGTCTCGCTCTGGCCGTGCATGCCGCCGAAATCGTCAATTCCCCCGTGTCTGTCCCGCCGTTACCCGTTCTGTCAGGGCGCCCAGCCCGGAAGGACGTACGCGTAAACAATCGTGATCAACCCGATCGCGGACGCCAGCAGGATGCTGTGGCGCAGCGTAAAGCGGAACAGTCGTGACTCCTCTTCCGGACGCATTCCTGTCGCAGCCGCCGCGACGGCGATGCTTTGCAGGCTGATCATCTTCCCCATGACTCCGCCGCTGGAATTGCCCGCCGCCATCAGGACGGGATTCAGGCCGAGCCGCCCCGCGGTGACCACCTGCAGATTTCCGAACAGTGCATTCGCCGAGGTGTCGGAGCCGGTCAGGAAGACTCCCAGCCAACCGAGCAGGGCGCTGAAGAAGGGAAATACGGCCCCGGTCGCGGCGAATGCCAGCCCGAGTGTTGCAGTCGCGCCCGAGTAATTCATCAGGAAGGCAAGCGCCAGGACCGACGCGATCGTGAGTTCCGGCAGCAGCAGCTGCCGGGCCGTTTGCCGCAGGACTTTGCCGAAACGCCGCACGGACATGCGCAGCCAGAGTGCCGAGGCCACCGCGGCGGCCAGGCAGGCGGTGCCGGAGGCGGAGAGCCAGTTGAACTGGAAGATTGCACCGTAAGGGACAGGCGCAGGCACTGCCGGAGGCATGCGCTCGATGGCGTTGTGAAGCCCCGGCCACGGAAACGAAAGGCTCACCGCATTGAAGCGGCCTTGGACGGGGGACCACCCCCAAACCAGCACACACACCACCAGGAGCAGATAGGGTCCCCATGCGCGCAGGATTGCCCGAGGCGAGCGGGAGCGCACCGGGGCGGGCGCGGCGGCGGCGTTGCCACGTAGATCGAAGCGATCTGCGGGTTTCCAGATCAGGAAGAACAGCACAAGCGACCCCATCGCAGCCAGCGAACTCAGGATATCGGTCAGTTGCGGGCCCACATGATTCGATACCACCAACTGGACACCGGCGAAGGAACAGCCGCAAAGCGCGGCGGCCGGCCACACTCCACGCCAGGCTTTCCAGCCGCCCATGATGTAGACCAGGTAGGACGGGATCAGCAGGGATACGGGAGCGCAGATCCGCCCCACGCCGGCACTCAGGCGGTCTATCGGAAGGCCGGTCACACCTGACAGGGTCAGTATCGGGATGCCGATGGAACCGAAGGCTACCGGGGCAGTGTTTGCCAGCAGGCAGATGGCAGCGGCATAAAACGGCGGGAACCCGAGTCCGGCCAGCATTGCCGCGCACACCGCGACCGGGGTGCCGAAACCCGCGGCGCCTTCGATGAATGCACCGAATGCGAATGCGATCAGCAGTGCCTGCAGTCGCCTGTCGGAGGTGAGCGCTGCTACCGAATCCCTGACGATCTCGAACTGGCCGGTTTCGACGGTAATGTTGTACAGGAGGATGGCACTGAATACCACCCAGCCGATCGGGAACAGCCCGAAGGTTGCCCCATAGGTGATCGCGCGGATCATCACACCGACGGGCATATGGTAGGCGAGTCCTGCAGCCGCCGCGGCTGTGACAACTCCTGCCAGTCCTGCGATCCATGAGGGTTTGCGCATCACTCCCAGGAGCAGCAGCAGGCAGAAGACCGGAACCGCCGCGGCAAGCGCCGAAATTCCGAGGCTTCCAGCAATCGGCGTATAGTCGTGTTGCCACATGGCATCTCCCCCCTGCCGGCCGCGATCATCCGGCTCGCAGAGAAATAAACCACAAAGTCACGGGAGACCTCAAAGAAATTCCTTCCGGGTCTGCGGATTTGCAGGGATTGTACGCAATCCGGTTCAACCCGGCGCAGGTGCGGAACTCGATAGACTGCCCGAGGCAGGAATGCTGTCTCCCGGGGCACAGCGGTCCAGGAGCTGGATTCCGCCCGAGCCGACAGCGTTGGATCAGACGGCCGGCAGGCTGCCGGTTCCTGTCACACGACGCGGGCGAGGAATGAGCTGACCGCCTGGTTGAAGGGCTCGGTTTGTTCCAGGTTCGAAAGGTGGGAGGCCGACGGGATGATTGCCAGCTCCGAGCCGGGGATCTGTTCCTGGATCGTGCGACACGCTTCCACCGGAGTGCCCGGGTCTTCCTCGCCGACAATCATGAGGGTAGGCGCGCGGATCGCCTGGAGTTCCGCAGCGAGGTCGAGCCGTGACACCGCGTGGCAACAGGCTGAGTAGCCCGCGGGAGGCGTGGCGCGGATCATGGCGCGCACCTTGTCGATGACGTCGGGATGGGCAATTCGAAAGGGAGGGGTGAACCATCGGCCGATCGTGGGCTCAACCAGCGGCTCCATTCCTTCCGTCTCCGCAATCTGGATGCGCTCCTGCCAGAGCGCCAGAGCTTCCGGAGGAATCCGGCTGGTTGTACTGCAAAGTAGCAGACTCGCGAGTTTCCGGGGTGCCCGTATCGCCAGCAGCTGTGCGATCATCCCCCCCATGGAAAGCCCCATGAAATGGACCCTTTCCAGGCCAAGTGCGCCGAGCAGGCCGGCAGCCTGCGTGGCGAGCCGGTCCATCGTGTAGGGGCCCGCAGGAACTCCCGTTCCCCCATGCCCCAATGCGTCGTACCTGAGCACTCGGAAGTTTTCCGCCAGCATTCGCACCTGGGGCTCCCAAATCGACAGGTTCGTCGCGAGTGAATGTGCGAGCAGCACGACCGGGCCAGAAGACGGACCTTCGAGTTCGTATTGGACCTGAATCCCGTTCACCAACACTCTCATGCGCCTCTCCTCGAAGGAGCCGGCGAAACAGATACCGTCCCGCCCGGGATAAATTTTGACGAGCTGTCAAAAACGATACCATTAATGATAGCAGAGATCATCGCGTTCCTAACCTGCTTCTTCATTGCCATCGGCTTTTGCGGACCGCCCTGGAGCACGGGCGTCCGGCCCGCATCGCCGGTGTCTTCGGGCGAGATGCCCGCACTCCAGGAGGCGGCAGCGAACGGCTGCGGTGCCATGAAAGCGGGCGCAGGCGCCGCGGCCTTATGCTACCATGAGCGCTTGAGTCGCGGTGCCTTCCGGTCCCCACAGCAGGGAGACCGGCCGCTGTTAGTTCCGCGGGCGCAGCAGGGGCAGTCTCGCCCTTCCCGGATTGAAATCCATGAAAGATCTGGTCGAACAACGAAGCCTGCGTCCGACAGCGGTCCTGATTTTGTTAGTTGTGGCTGTCCTGGTTTGGGTTGGGATGGAACTGCTCCGCGTAGGTCCTCCACCTGAGATTGTGATCCGTCCTGCGATCGCCTTTATCGGCAAACGCACACCCGTTACGGTGGAAATTGCCGAACCCAGGAGGGGACTGAGCTATGTGGGGGTCGAGCTCGTGCAGGGAAATCTGAGTGTCCCGCTGGCGGCGAAGAACTATGACTATCCGTCCGCCGCGGCGTTCTGGAGCGCGGGCACCATACGCGACACCATCACGGCGGAAGCCGGTCGCGAGAAGAACCCCGGCCTGAAACCGGGCGAAGCCACTATCCGGGTCACAGCCGGCAGGGTCGGAACCTGGCTGCGCCGTCCCGATCCTGTCAGGCAGGAAATCACTCTTCCCGTGCGCCTGTCGCCGCCTGCCCTGCAGGTGATTTCCACGCAGACATATGTCGCGCAAGGGGGCTGCGAGGCGGTTGTGTACCGTGTGGATGATTCCTCAGTCCACGACGGTGTGCGCGCCGGCAAGTGGTGGTTCCCCGGCTACCCGCTGCCGGGAGGCGAAAAAGGGGCGCGCTTCGCGATCTTCGCCATACCCTATGACATGAATTCCGCCGATGCCCGCCTGATGGCCTTCGATGCATCCGAAAACCAGGCGGAACGCTCTTTCATCGACCAGTTCTTCCCCAAAGAGTTCAAACAGGACGCCGTGGAGCTGTCGGAAGCGTTCCTCAACAAGGTCGTTCCCGAAATCATGTCGCAGACTCCCGAACTGCAGGACCGCGGGAACCTGCTCGATAACTATCTCGCGATCAACCGGGATCTGCGCCAGAAAAACGCTGAGGCGCTCCTGGAACTTGCCCAAAAGCCGGGCCAGGAAATGCTCTGGAGCAAGCCGTTTGTCGCCATACCAAACGGCAAAGTGATGGCGGGCTTTGCCGACTCCCGCACCTACCTGCACCAGGGGAATGTCGTGGACCGCCAGACGCACCTCGGCTATGACCTGGCCGTAACCCGTCGCGCGCCCGTCCCGGCCGCCAACGATGGCATCGTGGCGCTGGCCAGATACTTCGGGATTTACGGCAACGCGGTGGTAATTAACCACGGCTGCGGCATAATGTCCCTTTACGGACATCTTTCAAACATCGGCGTGACTCCGGGTCAGAAGGTCGCGCGCGGCGACACCATCGGACAGACAGGGGAAACCGGACTCGCAGGCGGCGATCACCTCCATTTTGCCGTCATCCTCAACGGACTGCCGGTCAATCCAGTGGAATGGTGGGACGGCCATTGGATCGCCGACCGCATCGCCCGGAAGCTGGGACCCGGATTTCCGTTTACCCAATAGCCGGTTCATACTCGGGACGTGGATTTCCTGGGGGTGCTGGGTGCCGGGTGTTGGGTGCTCGGGAGTTGGAGAAGTAAAGTCTATAAATCTCAAATGCAGGAAGTGGAATTCCGAGTGATAGTGCACCGAATTCGGAGCCGGACGTCATGAGCGCAATGAGGCGTTGAGGGAATTGACACACCGGATTCGCGATGCCCGATGGGGGGAAGCGATGCAAAGCAGGCGAACAATGATTGTCTGACGCTGTAGCTCCGCGTTTGGCTCTCGGCAGCTGTCAACAGAAATCCTGCTCAATCGGTATAGGCATTTCCCCCATGCCACAGGACATTCTGCATCCCACGTCCCGCACCGCATTCGAAAACCCCGCATTCCGTGATCCTTTCTCGGCATTCCAAGACCCCTGACAGCCGACACCCAGCACCCAACACCCCTTTGGCGGGAATATACTTTACATAATAAAGTACTTGACATGCTCATCTCATTCGTGATACCAATGACCATTCCGGAGGGCTGCTGTGGTGGATCCAATCACGAGGGAGTTGGCTCAGGAAAATCTGCAGTACATCCGCAAGACGCTGGATGCCGCCGGCCGATTCACGGCAGTTCCGGGCAAGGGCCTCATGGCGGCGGGCGCTGCGGCTCTCGGGGGCGTGGCGCTGAACTGCTTTGTTACCGGCGCACCCTGGGGAGAAGGCCCTCTGCACGTGCTCGCGCTGCGGATCTGGGGGGGCGTTCTTTCAGTTTCGGTCGCGATCGTCTCCTACGGAATCTACCGCAAGTCCCGGCTGACGCATACGCAGTTACACATTCCTCTGGTGCGAAAGCTCCTCTGGAGCCTTTGTCCCGCCCTTTTTGTTGGTGCGGTGCTGACGAGTCTTGCCGTTCACACACAGAATCTCGACTGGCTGCCCGCGATCTGGCTCGGCTGCTATGGCGCGGCAGTGGTCAATGGCGGACTTGTTTCGGTGGCGCCGGTGCGCTATCTCGGGTTGCTGTTACTGGCGGCTGCGGCCGGCGCCGCCGCCTCACCCCCCGGTTTGGGATTGGCCTGGCTGGCAGTCGGTTTCGGATGGCTGCACCTGGTTTTCGGCGCCTACATCGCCTGGAGGCACAATGGCTAGAAAAAGCAAACCTGCGCGTCCCACTCCCAATGACCTGGATCCGATGATACACGAGCGGCTGCGGTTGGGGATCCTGTCGGCCCTCGTGGTCCAGGAGTCGCTCACGTTCACGGAACTGCGCGAACTGCTGCAGACAACCGACGGTAACCTCAGCGTCCAGGCGCGCAAGCTGGAAGAAGCCGGCTATGTCATCTGCGACAAGTGCTTCGAGGACCGGAAACCCAGAAGCACTTACAGGTTAAGTCCTGCGGGACGCCTGGCGCTGGAAGAGTATCTCGAAAAGCTGTCGGGGCTTCTCCCCGACCTTGCGCAGGTGCGCGGGCGGCCGGGAGGTTCGATCCGCCCCGGTATTCACCCTGTGCCGTTGCACAGCTGAGGCCCGCATGAATTCCATACCGCACGTTGCGATCATCATGGATGGAAACGGTCGATGGGCCGAGCAGCGTGGGATGCCGCGCTGGAAGGGCCACGAAGCCGGCGCCCGCGCGGTGCGCCGGACAGTGGAAGCGGCATGCCGGCGCGACATCCCGGTCCTGACCCTGTTCGCTTTCTCGAGCGAAAACTGGAAACGCCCGGAACACGAGGTCCGCATCCTCTTCCGTCTCTTTCAAAAATATCTGGCCGAGGAATTGGACGAGTTGCAGGAGAACGGGATTCGCCTGTCCGCCTTCGGCCGGCGCGACCGGTTCTCGACGGAAGTGGTCGGCGCACTCGAGCGTGCGGAAACAGCCACTCGACA
>Ga0113563_10001060_pt1 | contig 14943 bp, 11 predicted proteins | sample Mud3Dept3metaG_FD_80117 | JGI IMG/M metagenome (GOLD analysis project Ga0113563, IMG submission 80117) | Freshwater wetland microbial communities from Ohio, USA, analyzing the effect of biotic and abiotic controls - Mud 3 Core 4 Depth 3... | ecosystem: Environmental > Aquatic > Freshwater >...
AGAGTCCTGCGACATCGGCGAGCTGACGTTGCACCCAGGAGGGGAGGACCACGAGCTTCTCCTCGAGGCGCTCCGGCTCGAGGTCGAGCTCGCGGTCGATCCGATCTAGGTCAGCTTCCCGGTCGCGGATTGCAGACAACATCGACGGCGTTGCTGCGCCGTTCTCGACGGCGACGACGAGGTGCTGAAGCTTCCGCTGGACCTTGGCACGCTCGTCCTCCAGACGCTCGCGGCGTCGTGGCCCCTCGTCAAGGACCGCGGCGACCTGGACGCTCACCGCCTCCGTGAGGTAGGTCACGACCTCTGGGGACGTGAGTTGGGCCTGGAGTGCGGAGAGCAGTAGTGGGTCCACGACTCTGGCGCGAACTGACATGCGGTTTGCGCAAGTGCTGCGTCCATGGCGCCAGGACGACCGGCAGCCGTACCGCGGCGAGCCGTGCCCGCCGCAGACGGTCGCCATCGGCCCTCCACACACGCCGCACCGCATCACGCCCGTGAAGAGGTGCCGGGCATGGTGTTCCGGGTTTCGGCCTCGGAGCAGATTGCTGCCCTGTTGCCGTCGGGCGGTAGCCGCGACCTGAGCGAGTCTTGCCTGCACCCGCTCCCACACCTCATTGGAGACGATGCGGAGATCGGGGCGCTCTCCAATCCTCCAATCCTTGCGCTTTTGGGGTCGTGCCACCTTCTGACGAGAGCCAGGCCGGCGCTGGAACGTCCGCTGCCCCCAGATCTGGAGGCCCGTGTACCGTTCGTTGCGAAGGATGTGGCGAACCGCGATGTAGCGCCATCGAGACCCTCGGGGCGCGGGCGCCTCGGTACGGTTCAGTTCCTCGGTGAGGGTGCCAATGCCGACGCCTGCCACGTACCGCTCGAAGATGGTCCGCACCACCGCGGCCCTCACGGGGTCGATCTCGATACGATGCCCCAGGATGGAGGGGTTCCCCTTGGGGTCCCGCTTGCCGCTCGGGTCGGGGACGGCGGTCGTGGTATACCCATACGTCCGCGCGCCTGTCGCGAAGCGGCGCTCGAGTTGTCCCGCAAGCCCGCGCTTGATCTTCGCCGCCATCTCGCGCAAGTACAGGCCATCGACGAGGCCGTGTACGGTCATCAGCGTCTCGGCCTGCTCGTTGGCGGAGTCGATCTGCTGCGACAAGTACAGCACCTGCACGCCATGGAAGCGCGGGAGCCGCATGAACATGAGGGCTTCGGGCAGGTCGCGTGCGACTCGCGAGGAATCATCCACCAGCACCACGTCGAATGGCCGCGGCGTGGACGCGGTGGCCTTCACGAGGGCCTGCACGCCGGGGCGTCCTTCGAGGCTGGCTCCCGACAACGCCTCGTCCCTGTAAATCTGGTCGTCAACGACCTGCAACTGGTTCTGCTCGGCGTAGTCTCGCGCCACCGCGATCTGGTCCTCGATCGACGTGGCGCGCCGCATGCCGCTGGAGTATCGCGCGTAGGACTTGCTCGTCGGTCAGTGACACGGGCGACAGCTTGGCGCGAGGCAGGCCGAGGACTTTGGTGGCTGGGCCGCCGGCCAGGACTTGAATGTTACAGAGACCTTGCCGCGAGTCCCGTCTGCGGTGCGCCGTTTATTGGCGGCGGCTCGGTGGCGCGATACGGCCGATTGACACGCCGTTCCGGCCGGGCGCATACTCGGCGCGAACACCCTCTCCATCGGCAACTCGGCGCTGAGGAAATGTAGCAATGACGCGCCGCCGCCAGCCTGCCTCGAGCCGCGGTTCGACCGACTCAGTCAATCCTATGCACGGCGAGGTTGAGCTTCTTGAGTTGCCCGATCCGAAAAGAACTGACCATTCATTCGACCACCAATCGGCTGCTGACGCAGTGGGTCTTATCGTCTCCCCAAGGTTCTCCAAGTCCAGCGGCAGTCATAGGAGGTGAATCATGATTATCTATCTGTCGGTCGCGGCCGGCGTTGTGATCAGCGTGCTGCTTCCATTAATCAGGGCACTGCTTCCGAAGCCTCCCCAACCGCTGGCGGGTCTGCCAAGGTGGGAGCGGACTCGTCCCTATGTGGTCACCGGTATCTTCTCTCTTGTAGTCGCGCTGCTCGTCGTGGCTGCGATGGGCAGCCAACTTGATACATGGTCCAAGGCGTTGATTGCCGGCTACCTTTGGGACTCTACGCTCCAGAAAGCGACCACGGGAAACCTCGCGCTCACGACGTAGGAATCGGCCTGAGCGCCGGACTCGGGGCTGAGCAACACGGGAGTCGGGCCATGACTCGAAAGACGGTTCACCTGTTCCTAGTCGTTTCGCTGTTCTCCGCGATGCCCTGTTACGGCGCTACCCAGGGCACGCAGCCGAAGCAGTCAGCATCGCCCGCCACCTCCGCCACCATCGTCTACGATCACCAGCAAGAGAAAGGTGAATCGAGAATCTATACGCGAGAGTGGGATGACGGGCAGTCGTTCGAGGTCGACATCCTCAATACCTGTCCAGGTTCGTTCGAGTACGAGATCAAGGGCATCGTGGCGGAGGAGACTGGTGCACCTCGGATGGCACAGGTGGGCGAGCCAATTGAGCAGTTGAGCACGAAAACACTCACAGGAAAGCACGAGTCGAAATGGGGCGGCTACTTCGTGACCATCAGAAAGCAATCCGATTCGCCCCCATGCGCCGACAGCGGACTCAGCGACACGACCCTCGTCATTAAAGTCACCACCGGTTGGCAGATAGCGGCCGCCGGAGGATTCGTGTTCTCCGGGCTGACGGATCCTGTCTACTCGCTGGCGCCGAACCCGGACCCGAACAACGCGGGAAACGTCGTCGCCACAAACGACAAGCAGAGAGACAAGGTGAAACTCGGCCTGGCTGCGTTCGTATTCGTCACGAAGAAGCGTTGGCCGCTTATCCCGCTAGCGTTCGGCCTCGGCGTGGACGGTGACAACAGGACCACCTACTACATCGGCCCTGGGATCCCGTTCGGTGACAAGGCAGTACTAACCGGCGGTCTTGCGATAGGGAACGTGTCTCGACTCCCGAATGGAATGGAGCCGGGCGCTGCTGTTCCAGCGAACAGCACACTTGACAACTTGCCTACCCAGACGATCGTGCGCTGGTTCTTTGGCGTGTCCTATTCGTTCATCAGCACGGGCGACAAGCTGACGAAGCCCTTTGCGGGATCGAACTAGTGATCAGGATCGCGGGTCTCGACCGGGACTGCGGCGTCTAGTGGAATCGCCATGTACTGCGCTGCAGTCGATGACCACGAGACGCCACCATAGCCAAGCCGCGGGCGTAGTTGGTAGAACGCTTTGAAGATTCTGTGTCGCCGATTTCGGTACCTCCTCCAGGTCACGTGCTAGACTTGCGGCGCAGCACACCTTCTTCTCGACGTGGGGCGCCTATGGCTGATGCCGATCATGATACGCGCCTGCGGATGGCCGCCATCGAGCATGTGTGGCGGCTCGGAGAAGTCCACGATCACCTCACGGCGAAGGAGTTGAACCCGGGGTTCGTGTTCGAGGGCGAGCGCATGCCGCTCATCAATCCCCAACGCGGCATCTTCAAGCCGCGGCAGATGCGATTCCTGTTGTCGATCAAGACGGTTTTCCCGATGCCGGGTGCGAGAGTCTGTTACGACGACCAGCGCCATGTGCATCGCCAGATCTTCGAGGGCGACGAGACGATCGACTACGCCTTCATGCGCCAAGACCCGGATGCCGCTGACAACCGCTGGCTTCGCGAGGCGTTTGAGAACCGGGTGCCGATCGTCTACTTCCTTGGTATCGCACCGGGCCGCTATCAAGCAGAGTGCCCCGCATTCGTTTCCGGGTGGGATGCCCGGGCGCTAACGGCGCGGGTCGCGTTCGGCGTGCCCGACCAGGAGACGCTAGCTCCTCCTGAAAGTACCCTGGAACGGCGTTACGCGCTGCGTGCGGTCAAGCAGCGCTTGCACCAGGCGTCGTTCCGCGAAGCCGTCATCACCGCCTATGGCGGCCGCTGTGCGCTGTCGGGACTGCCGGAGCCACTACTCTTGGACGCCGCCCACATCGTCGAGGACAAGGACGAACGCCTCGGCCAGCCGGTAGTGCCGAACGGCATCCCGTTGTCGAAGATCCATCACGCAGCCTTCGATGCTCACCTAATAGGCATCGACCCGGACTATCGGCTGCATGTGTCCGAACGGCTCCGCGGACAGCACGATGGCCCGATGCTCGAAGCCTTGAAGCGGCTGGACAGGGGGACTATTCATCTGCCGAACCGCGCTAAGGATCGCCCCGACCGCGACCGGCTTGCGCTACGCTTTGAGCGTTTCATGGCGGCGTGAGGTACGGGGGGTCCGGTCATTCCTCGACTTCAGACTGTCCCAGGCGTTCGGCCGGCGATCTCCCCGCGCTGAAGTGCCGCGCGGCATCCACGGTCCCCAGCATCCCGCGGGCCTCCTGCAGCCGCGTTGAGAACGCCACCCGCTCCGCTTCCTCAAGGCCAGCCGTCCGGCGCTCGAGATCCTGGAAGAAGTCCTCAATCCGTCGCGCCAGCGCCCAGCGGTCGACGATGGTGAGGAGCTGCTCGCGGCTCTCCTTGTCGGCCTCGCGCTCGCGGCGCTCCTGCTCCTCGCGCCTTCGCTTGGCGTCGGCAATCTGCCACTGGCGTTCGTGTTCCTCGGCTTCCAGGCGCGCTTGCTCCAGCTGCTTCTCAATGCCTGGGACGGCTTCCAGCAAGGTTCGGCGGATCGTGCGGAACCGGTGGGGAAGTTCCCCCGGCTTGCGTTCCACCCATTCTTCTCGCCACTTCATCCCCGAGGCCGAGTAGGCCCTCAGGGCCAGCCGCCCAGTCGGAAGATGCCGGGTGGTCGTGAAGGTGTAGTTGCGCCGGGTCCACTGGAACTGGCCTGGCGTGAGCTGCGCCACCGGGATGTACTCACCCTTGATGTACTGGACCTCAACGGGCGCGCTCGTCTCGTAGAGCGTCAAGCCGAACGCGATCGACCCGACGAAGACGACGGTGGGACGGTCGGGGCGACAGGGTTCTGAGGCCGAGTAGTGATCGTACTTGCGCCCCTCCAACTCAAGCACCGGGCGATGGTAGTACTGGTGCCGGGGTGCCAAGTCAACCCGGTGGTCGTGGCGTTCGAGCATCAAGAACAGGTCGTTCGCCACGTCCAAGGCCGTCTGGAGCATCGGCTTGGACACCACGATGTCGACCAGGCGCCGCTTTCGGGGCCGCAAGTAGCCGTTCTTCGTGGTGCGGTCAATGTCGAAGAACTCACGGACGCCACGGACCAGCGCATGGCGTTCGGGCAGAAGTGGTTGGTTCGGCTCGGGAGTGTCCGCGGGCTGGGCGGTCTCGCGAGGTCTCCGAGGTGGCCGGGGCCGAACCAGATCCAGCCCGGCCCCCTTCTCCCATTCGAGTTGGTCGCCAGGACGGGCCGGCGGGAGCGCCGGCTGCGGCGGCTTGTGTCCCGCCGCCACCTTGGCCCAGTAGCCCCTCGGCGGCCACGGGACGTTTAGGGAAGCGCAGACGCGGGCGAGGTAGTTGGCGGATACCTCGTAGTCCTTGGCGACGGCCAGCATGGGCCGCGCCCAGACCTGCTCGCAGAGTTCATCGCGGGTGACTGCTATAGCGGCATACTATACCGCCGTCCATGGCTCGACGGCGGCGACGACCGAACTGGTGAGTCCGACAGCCGCGACGGAACTGGGAGGGTGCCATGCGCAAACGCGAAGCCCGGCGAAAGGTCGAAGAATTCCTGTCACGAACCGTTGAGGTGCGCTCAGTCTCGCCCTACGCGTCCACGGGCGACGAGGAGGCAATCGAAGAGGTCCGGTAACAGAACAGTCGGTGCTGTCCTGTCGTCGCGCAAGGAAGAGCCTCCGTCGTGACGAAAGACTCGTGTGGCAACGGCGTTCTACTCTTGTCTCTGTGCCAAGCGTCACACTTCGTGATTGATCCAGTCTAGACGAAGCGTCCTCCATCCATCGTTTCCAGGACAAACAACGTCCCGCCACCGTCTTTCTCCAACCCGTCCAGCAGGTTCTGGAATTGAGCAGCTACGAGGGGAACGATGCAACCGTCGCTGCCACGGGGCCCGCGCCCGTGAATCCAGAAGCCGCCACGATCGCCAGTGGCCTTGGCGAAGTGCTTAGGATCGGCCGGGGTCAGCTGCGCCCCTCGGCCCTTGTGGAACGGCGACGGTGTTGCGATCGTGTATTTCCCAGTTGGGATGGCGCCGCCACGGACTCCTGCATTCATCTTCCGCCCAGTACGGTACACATTGTTGACCGTGCCCGGCTCTGATGGACCTGTGCTCGCCGTGCTACCGCCGCCTCCACCGGACTCGGCGAACACGTGGATGTGTTGGCCGCCGACCATGCCCACAAGCACGCCTTCGAATAGGTAGTAAGTGAGATTTGCCTTGCCCATGTCACCCTCGTTTGGGTTTGTTGCCGCCGTCGTTGCGCTACCGTGGATTTGAATCATCTGGGTAGTGCGATCGTCGGACACGGTGACCGTTCACATTCTTCTCCTCCGAGCGCGGACGATGCAGGTTGTACGCGAGACGCCGGAGCGGCGTCGAATGGGCGGCCAGATCTCGTCGCGTAGGCGCATAACTGCGGAGGCCGTTCGCGTTCTCATCCTAGCACCAATCGTCGGTCTCCACGTGGGGCAGGCTGGCGTGACCAGGTCTTTCGGAACCGCGGTGCGCGCCGGGCGGCAACTGGCACAACAGACGCGGGTGTGGCGGCTGGCAGTGGTTGACCCGCGACTACCCTGGTCCCCCTTGGCGGGCCCGGGGTAGAGTCGGACGTCGCGGCTTCTGTCCAGCCCCCACCTTGGCCCAATAGCCCCTGGGAGGCCACGGGACGTTTAGGGAAGCGCAGACGCGGGCGAGGTAGTTGGCGGATACCTCGTAGTCCTTCCTTGGCGACGGCCAGCATGGGCCGCGCCCAGACCGGCTCATGGAAGGTCTCGCCCTGCTGCTGCCGTGCCCCCTGCGCAGCCCTGGCGGTGCTAGAATGCAGCCGGCTCGTCGGGAAACGTGAAGGCCGATCTCGTCCGTCCCCAGGGTTCGGCTTCGCTGGTGGGGGCGGACCCATTGCTGTCTGTTGCCCGAGAGCCGGTTGCCCCCTGAAGACCCGGTTCCGCGTTGGTGCTCACAGAGAGAGGGAGGCGCAGTCATGCACACCACGAACTCACGCGGCGCGTCTTCAACGCCGGGCATCCTCGTTGCCGTAGCGGCGATCGCGGCCTTGGCTCTCGCGTTCGCCCCAATGCTCGGAGGCCAGTCGCCCGTCTCATCCGGGCCGCCGGCGTACGTTGCGGGACAGGTGCTCGTGCGGTTCACGCCGGGGGCCCCAGCCGCCGAACGCGCGCAGGCGCGGGCGGCTGTCAATGCGGCATTCAGCATGAGCTACTCGATCGTGCCGGATCTGGAGCGGCTGACGCTGCACCCCGGGCGCACGGTCGAGGAGGCCGTCGCGGCACTCGAACACAACCCCAACGTGCTCTACGTCGAGCCGGACTATGTCGTGAACGCCGCCGCCATACCCAACGATCCGAGTTTCGGCAGCCTGTGGGGCATGGCGAACATCAGGGCGCCGGCCGCCTGGGACACGACGACCGGTGACCGGGACGTCGTCGTCGCCATCATCGACACCGGCATCGATCGCACGCACCCCGACCTGCAGGGCAATCTGTGGACGAACCCGGGCGAGATCGCGAACAACGGCGTGGACGACGACGGAAACGGCTACGTGGACGACCTCTACGGTTGGGATTTCGCCTACAACGACAACGATCCGTCGGACGGGAACAACCACGGCACGCATGTGGCGGGCACGATTGGCGCCCGCGGCGACAACGGTCTGGGCGTTGTCGGCGTGAACTGGCAAGTGAAGCTCGTTGGGCTCAAGTTCCTGAACAACTCCGGCAGTGGTTCGACCTCGAACGCCATCCTCGCTCTTCAATACGCCTGCGACGCGGGCATACGGGTCTCGAACAACAGCTGGGGCGGCGGCGGTTACAGCCAGTCTATGTATGACGCGATCAACGCGGCGAAGTCGATTGGGCACCTGTTCGTCGCCGCGGCGGGCAACGGCGGCGCTGACGGCGTGGGCGACAACAACGACCTGACGCCCTTCTACCCGTCGTCTTATAACTTGGACAACCTGATTGCCGTTGCCTCGATCACCAGCGCGGACGCTCGCTCGAGTTTCTCGAACTACGGCGCAGCGAGCGTTGATCTCGGTGCGCCGGGATCGAGCATCTACAGCACGTTGCCCGGAGGCAAGTACGGAACCTACAGCGGCACGTCGATGGCGACGCCGCACGTGTCCGGTGCCGTCGCAATGCTGATGGGCCTGCACCCGACGTGGACGTACGGCCAGGTGCGCGACGCGATACGCGAGACAGCGCGCCCGCTCTCTGCTTTGGCTGGCACCACGGTGACCGGCGGAACGTTGGACCTCGCCGCTGCCGTGGCGTATTCGCCCGTGACATCGCCCCCGGCGGCGCCGAATGGGCTCTCTGCCTCCTCACCTTCCTCCACGCAGGTGACGCTCGGGTGGGCAGATAACTCGGGCGACGAGTCCGGGGTCAGTATCGAGCGTTCGACGGACGGAGCGCTTTTTGCCCAGATCGCCACCGTCGGCGCCAGCGTGACCACCTACACGGACTCTGGCCTCGCGCCGTCGACGGACTACTGGTACAGGGTCTCGGCCTTCAACGGTGCTGGCAGTTCCGGCGGTAGCGAAGTGGTCTCCGTGCGAACCCAGGACGCGCCGTCCGTGCCTGCCGCGCCCACGCTCATTTCGGTGACTCCGTCTCCGAAGATGGCTACGCTCGTCTGGGGCGACGTGATTGGCGAGACCGGATACGACGTGGGCCGGGCGAACTACAACACACGGAGTAAGAGCTGCGGAACGTTGAACGTGATCAAGTCAGTAGGCGCCGGCGTCACATCGACCACCGACCTTCGGAGCGGCGGCGGTACTTACTGCTACGCGGTGCGCGCGTTCAACACGGGCGGCACGTCGGGCTGGTCCAACGTCATGCAGGTGACGATTCTGAAGAAGTGAGCAGCGCCGCCGTCTTGCTGCGACCTGAGGGTCAATTCAGGCAAACGAAGAGGTGGTGCCCGGTTGGGCACCACCACCAGCGTGTGTCCCGAGGAGCCGCTGGGAGTCGGAACCGCGCGCCCCGTCGCCGTGGGGGCGATCATCGGCATCTATGACGCGGTCTCGGTCGTGGTGTCTCTGCTCCCGGTAGACTTCGACCGCCTCTGGGTGCTGGCGCTATCTGGGCACCTGAAGTTCGCGAGTCTGACCTTCACGCCGCCCAAGTTCCGGTCGGCGCTCGTCGTGAACACGTCGTTCTCCAGCGAACGAGAGGAGTAGAGCGCAAAGGCGGTCGTTGAGGGTGTCGTTCTACTGAAGCCCCGATCGCAGTCGCGTCGGCTGGCTGCAAACTGGATGCTGGGGTGACCAGTGTACGCTGGCCTCCCGGGCACCTCCGCGGCGGTTGTCTTGTCCTCCTCGCGGAGGGTCCGCACCACCTCGTCGTCGAACCGAAGGTCTACTTGTGACCACGCTTGCGGACCTGGCCCACTTCCTCCAGCCGCCGACGGGCCTCACGCTTGCCCATCTTCTGGATGCCCGCGAGAGCCGCGAGATTCGCGCTGCGCATCCGAACCCGGCTGCCCTTACGCTCCCAGTTGAGCACCGCCTGGCCACTGACGCCCATCAGCCTCCCGAACTCGACCTGCGTCAGCGCTAATCGGTGGCGGAGCCGCACCAGGCCCTTCGAGGTCGGCCGGAGCGTGGCCGCCCGCTCCGTCGCAGCCTCCGTTTCCTTCGTGGCCACCACCGCCGTGACCCTGGCCAGCAACTCACGACTGGTACGCGTGAGCGCCGTCAGTTCACGACGCAGGTCCGCCACGTTCTTCTTGAGGCGGACAGTGTCGCGTTTGATCGGCGCCAACCCGGCCTTGACCTGCCGCTTGGCCAGTCGCTGCACTTCTTCCCTGAGAACTCTGGCGACATCGGGCATGAGCGTGAAGACTCCGTGGGGCTGGTGGTACTTGACCGTTGGCGGTGGGGGAGAGGGGCATCGATCCCTCTTCGAGCATTCTAGATCAGGCAGGGCCGGTTCCCAGACCGGCCATGCCTACGCCAGGTGAGGCCCCTTCGGTCACCGGGGCATCGCCGCAGTACGGACTCGGAGGCAAGCTGAAGCCAGGGCATCTCTCCGAGTTGACGACGATTGGGGCAGGGTCACGGACGCCCGTATGCTGGGAAGCCCGACCTGTCTCCTCTATCCTCGGTTGCACGATCCTCGACATTTGGATACTCTTGCGCAGCTTCCCACGGTGCTCTAATGATCGGCAAGACGATAAGGCACTACACGCTCACCGAAAAGCTCGGTGAGGGCGGCATGGGCGTGGTCTACAAGGCCCGCGACTCTCACCTGGACCGCGATGTCGCGATCAAGGTTCTGCCAGCAGAAGCCGTAGCCGACCCTGATCGGAAGCGGCGCTTCGTGCAGGAAGCCAAGTCTGCCTCGGCAATCAATCATCCCAATATTATTCACGTCTACGACATCGACCAGGTTGACGGCGTCGACTTCATCGCCATGGAACTCGTGGACGGCAGGACTCTGGCAGATGCGATCCGGCGACGGGCCATCCCCGTCGGCGAGGCCCTCAAGTACGCTGTGCAGATCGCCGATGCCCTCGCTGCTGCCCACGCCGAGGGCATCGTCCACCGAGACCTCAAGCCGGCCAACATTATGGTTACGCAGAAGGGCCTGGTGAAGGTGCTCGATTTTGGCCTGGCCAAGTTGACGGAACTGGCGCAGGATCGCGAGTCCGCCACCACCCGGATGGAGTCGTCGGCGACCGAACGAGGCGCGCTGGTCGGCACAGTCGGCTACATGTCGCCGGAGCAGGCCGAGGGCAGGAAGTTGGACGCACGCTCGGACATCTTCTCGTTCGGTTCGGTGCTGTACGAGATGGTGAGTGGCCGGCGTGCGTTTCAGGTCGAAAGCAGGCTGGCCACGCTATGGGCAATTGTGCATCAGGAGCCGGCGCCGATCCAGGATGTGCCGCCCGAACTGGAGAAGATCATCTCCCGCTGCCTCCGCAAAGATCCCGAACGGCGCGCCCAGCACATGGCGGACCTGAAACTGGCGCTGCAGGAACTGAAGGAGGAGTCCGATTCCGGCAAACTGGGCCGGTCCGCCGCCGGGCCGGTGCCGAGACGAAGACTCTCGACGCCGATCAAAGTGGTGGGAGTAGGCCTGGCACTGGCGGCGGGAACGGGCTTCGCCACGTGGCTGCTCAGATCGCAACCACCGCCTGCACCGGCCCCGCGGGCCGTCACGTTCAAGCTCACGATCAGGAAGCCCACGGGTGGCACCGTCATCGGGGAGCAACTCATGTGCGGAACCGTCGGGTCGGAGTGCTCAGCGGACGTGCCGAGCGGGCAACAGGTCACCCTGAGGTTAGAGGCCGACCCCGGCTGGACGTTTTCGCAGTTCACCGGCGACTGTCCCCCGGACGGCGAGATGACGATGACCGCCGCAAAGACGTGCGGCGCCACGTTTACGCCCGCCTCGACGCGCTTCGCGATCGTCACTCCTTCCGAGTCGGCCGGTCCTCCGCAACCGAGACGCAAGAAGGAGACAACGGAGGTCACGCCGCCACGAGCCCCGACCGACGCCGTGGCGGAGAAGCGGCCGCCTGCTGAAGGGGGCCTCGAGCCCCTGCCGAAGGAGACGCAGAAGGACTACCAAAAGCGCATGGACGCGATGCGGGCGCGATACGACAATGCGGTGTCCATGCTCCAGAAACGCGCGTACGTGCAAGCCGCGAGAGAGCTCGACCAGATTCGCAAGGTGGTGCCAAGCGGCTACTTGGAGCTGGCCCAGCGGCTCGACGCCGCGCGCAGCGGCATGAGGGAAGATGCGAGGCGCAGTGTCGACGCGGCCAGGGCGGCGGAAGACCGCGGCGACTTCGACGACGCCACCGAAGCGTATCGCCGCGCGCGCGACCTGGATCCGAGCCTCAAGGTCGACGAGCCCCTGCAGCGGATTGCCGACCAGAAGCTCCTGCTTGGCGCAAAGAAGTGTGCCGAAGGGAAGATGGAGTTCTCGTACGGGAACAATGCTGCGGCCGTCGCGGCGTTGCAGGAGGCCATCAAGCTGCTCCCACAGTCCGACCCCTGTTACGCGACAGCGCAGGAGATCCTGAAGAAACTGCGTAAGTAACCTGTTTCTCCGGAGGAAAGCACGGATCGCAACATCGCAAGATTGTGTCTGCTGGTGCTTGCCTGCCTGGTTCAATTCGTCTACGCGAGAGCGCAGTAGGCGTCAGACGCGTGGTATGGCCGTCAGGCCGAGCCAAAGAGCATCGGCAGTCCCGGGGTCTTCCCCGGGGGCTTTCTCGATCGAGCTGCCCAAGGACTGGCACTTCGTGTCTGGCCATGCGGCAACCGTCTACTCGATCGTGGAGAAGACCAAACAATCGCGCGGGGGCGCGCTCGTTACGCTCGAATACCTTCGGCTGCAGGCTCCGCTGGACTCGGATCTCATTGCTGGAGCGGATGAGAGGGAGCTGAAAGTCTTGCAGGCCTTGGAGTTGAGCGGCAGAACGAGAGTCGCAAGAGACGTTCGGAGACGGCACTGCTTCCAGACGGTTTCGTACCGATGCCGCGTAGTCGACCTGTGCACCGCCCGGTCAAGCGCACCCAGGCGGCGGCGAACACTTCCGCACGTCCTGAGCAACCAGGGCTTCAGCACGGGCTCGAATCCCCGACGGGACTCGAAGACCTTTGGACGACCTCGATCAAGGCACCCGTAGTGCGCGCAGCGTGAAGGCTCAGGCGTACACCACGAGGGCCACCTCCAAGGTGATCCGGCCTGCCCAGAAGTCAGGGCTCACGACACGCGGGCGACCCACAGCCCGCCGGCAGGCTCCCAGTTCAATGTGCACAGCCCACCAAGGCTTCCGCCCCATCAGCCGAAGCGGAGGGCGCTAGCAGCCGCCCTCGCTGCACCTCGCGGCAATACCCACGGCAAAGAGTACTCCCACCACCGAGAGGACGACGATGAGACCGATGTGGCGCTTCTTTGGCTGCGCCGCTATCGCAGTGACATTCGCGCGGGGCGTTTGCTGAACCACATCGGCGAGCTCGGCCAACTTCTGATCACCATCGAAAACGCCTTCTTGCGACACGCGCAGCTGCTCGGATGTGAAGGCCGCGCCCTGATTGAGGATGTAGTACCACCTTGCGCCGAGGCTCACGAGAGCTCTCTCGATCCGTTCCGGCTGCTTCGCGGAGGTGGGGTTGAGCGTCAGAAGGACGGCATCGTCCGCGAACAAGAAGCGGACCTTCGTGGGTTGGGCGTTTGTCACCGTGAGGTCGATCTCTGTGCCCGCCTTAAGCTTCTTGGCCTGCTCCCAGCTAATCGGCTTGTTCGCCTTCTGTCCCGCCGAGGCAGGCGGCGCGACCAGCAAGCAGATGAGGATCATCGCGATGCTGCGCTTCATGTGAGCCTCCTTCCGGCCAGCGTGCTACGGCTGCTCCCCACGTGAGAATGCGAACGACGGACTCAGAAGGAATACGATAGCGCCACGCCTCGCGTGCGTGGCGTGATCACGGGCGCGAGCGACAGGTGCGTACTGCCGGACGCCCCGGCGGAGCGGTAGACGACCTGCTTCTTACCCGGAATGAGCGCGTCGACGATAGCTCCGACGCCAGCGCCGATCGCGCCACCGAACAGGACGATCGCGGCTTGGCACCCCCCCGGACAGTCGCCTTGGCTGGTCAAGGCCAGATTGGCGGCTTCGAGGCCCACCGCACCGACGGCGAATCCGATCAGCGTGCCGTTCACGAGTCCGTCCGGTCGCCGCGTCTGAACGAGCCGCACATCGTCGGCCCGCAGCGTCCGCGCGCCGTCGCCGTCGATGCCCATCGAGTCGGGCGCGAACGACGTGATGCGGCCTTTGACCTCCCGTCCCTGCGCGTCCGTCACCCAGACGGTGTCGCCCGGTTTGAGGCGCGTGTTGAGCTGGTCGAACGACTTGACGGGTTCCTGCGCGGCGGCGAGCGCCGGCAGGATGACGATAAGCATCGCGGCGAGAGGTGCCCACGTGACGAACTGACGGACTGCGGAGGACGTTCCCATGATGACCCTCCCAGCGAGCGGCGGGACGCCGCTCGTGTCCTATCAGTAGATGCGACAAACCGACGCACAACGGCTCAACGTCGGATCGGCGCCCCGGGTGCTGGTGAGGAAGATCAACGTCAATGTACGCCCGTTGGCGAGGGCGTCAAGGGCACTACGGCGTGGTTGCGAGATAGTGTGTCAATGCTGCGACACCGAGCCGCACCCGAGGGACGGCGCACCGCGCGGGGGGTGTAGACTCGTCCTCGGCGGCTAGGCCGACGGGCCGAACGGCGGGATTACGCCCCGCGTGGCTGGCCGATCGATACGGTTACCACGGCCTTGCCCAAGGCGTAGCATCCCCCTAACAACCCAAGGTCTACTCAGGGTGCGGGGCGGGGAAGGAACCGTCCATATGTCCGAGCGCCCAGATCAAATGTCGCGATCGTCTGGGGATTCTGGCGGTTCTGGGCGCAGTCCTGGCCGTCGTCGGCTGGTATCACTACATGACCGGGCGGTAGCCCTCAAGCCTCGGCCTGAGCCATCCCGCCACGCCTGTCCACCACGAGGCGATCGTCCACCTGGACGACGATGCCGTCGCCCCCGACGAACACGTGTCCTGCAGGCCGTTACGCGGTCTGGCCGTCGCGTCTGGACGCGTGTACGCAAACTGCCCTTGGCGTGAAGGCTCCGGCGTATCGAGTAGGTGGGGACCGTTACCAGTCCCCACCTCTCACACCACCGGACGTGCCGTTCGGCATCCGGCGGTTCACGAAGCGCGCGTCAGGCGCTGATGTTCATCGAGCAAGC
>Ga0113563_10001061_pt1 | contig 14938 bp, 14 predicted proteins | sample Mud3Dept3metaG_FD_80117 | JGI IMG/M metagenome (GOLD analysis project Ga0113563, IMG submission 80117) | Freshwater wetland microbial communities from Ohio, USA, analyzing the effect of biotic and abiotic controls - Mud 3 Core 4 Depth 3... | ecosystem: Environmental > Aquatic > Freshwater >...
ACACCGCTTCTCCGAAATGGGGGGCGGGAGGCCTTGGCCCCCGCCCTCTCCCCGAAGATCCCAGCGCCTTATGATTCCAAGCGAACCGGCCGGGCCCCCAGGCCAGGGCACCTCTTGGCCTTTGCGCCGGTCCTCCATTCATAGCGACTGGCCACCCGTGACTAAAGGGGTACTTTTTCTTAACGATAGGGCGCTCGTTTTCTCTCTGCTTTTCTAACCGGTTTTTTCCAGGGCGCTCTCCGCCGCCTTCAGGGTTTTCTCGACGTCCTTTTCCGTGTGCGCCAGAGAAAGGAAGCAGGCTTCGAACTGGGAAGGCGGGAGCCAAATCCCATTTTGCACCATGCCGGCAAAATACCGGGCATATTTCGCGGGGTCGGCTTTTTTTGCCGTCGTATAATCGAAGACTTCTTCGCCCGTAAAAAACAGGGTGAACATGGAGCCCGCCCTGTTGATCCGGGCGGGGATGCCTTTTTTCCGACAGATTTCCTCCAAGCTCCGGCACAGTTGAACCGTGAGACCTTCGATTTTTTTATAAACCCCTTTTCCCTGCAGCACCTCAAGGGTTGCCAGCCCGCAGGTCATGGCTAAGGGGTTTCCCGATAGGGTCCCGGCCTGATAGACTGGGCCCAAAGGGGCGATCTTCCCCATGATCTCGCGGCGGCCGCCATAAGCGCCGACGGGCATTCCGCCGCCGATGATTTTCCCCAGACAGGTGAGATCCGGTTTCACGCCATATTTCTTCTGCACCCCTCCATAAGCCAGCCGGAATCCGGTGATGACTTCGTCGAATATCAGGAGGGCCTCGTTTTCCCGGCAGAGTTCTTCCAATCCCTTCAGGAATCCTTCTTTGGGCAGGACGACTCCCATGTTGCCGGCGATGGGCTCAACCACGACGCCGGCAATCTGCGAGGGGTTCCGCTCGAAAAGGGCCCGAACCGCCCGGAGGTCATTATACGGCGCCACCAGAGTATGTTCGGCCAACGAGGCGGGAACTCCAGCGCTGTCCGGGATGCCGAAAGTTATGGCTCCCGACCCCGCCTTGACCAGGAAGCTGTCGGCATGCCCGTGGTAGCAGCCCTCAAATTTGATGATTTTGTCCCGGCCCGTGTACCCGCGCGCCACCCGCAGGGCGCTCATGGCCGCCTCGGTCCCCGAGCTCACCATGCGCACCATCTCCAGGGAGGGAATAGCTTTGGAGATCTTTTGCGCCAGGCGGACCTCCAGCTCCGTGGCCGCACCGTAGCTCCAGCCTTTTGCCAGGCCCTGGGTCATGGCCTTGCGGACCCGGGGATGAGCGTGTCCCAAGATCATCGGGCCCCACGATCCCATGAAATCTATATAGGGCCGCCCGTCCGCATCGTAGACCTTTGCCCCTTGGGCCCGCGAGACGAACAATGGTTCCAGGCCCACGGCCCGAAAAGCCCGAACCGGACTGTTTACCCCCCCCGGGATGACCTTTTGAGCCTCGTGGAAAAGCTTCTGGGACCTTGTTGATTTCATCGGAACTCCCCTCCTTTGATATTTTCGACTTGAAGACGAGCGCTTTGGGCGACCTATCCTTTTCCGAAATAATTCATGCTTGTTTTTTTATGCTCCCGTTTAGAAAAGAGAAGCCGGTAATTCTTTAATCCCGTCTCGCGGGCTATCCTTTTGACCGTCTTCCGGCAGTCTTCGGGGCTTTTGCCGTGGATCATGGTATAGAGGTTGAAAGGCCAGCGGGGATGTCCGGGCCGGAGATAACAGTGGCTCACCGCCCCAAAGGAAGCCATCGTTCGGCTGATCCGCCCCACCTCCTCTTCCGGAACGCTCCAGACGGCCATGGCGTTTCCCCGGTATCCGGCAATCTGGTGTCTGAGAATCGCCCCGAACCGCCGGATCATCCCCCGGCGGATGAATTCTCGAACCTTTTTCAAAAAATCCTTTTCTTCGATCCCGACCTTTTTCGCCAGATCCGCAAAAGGAGCAGGAGAAACCGGGAGGTCTCCCTGGATCATCCGGATGATTTTTTTATCGCCGGGCGACAGCTTTGCGGGCAACTTTTTTCTTCTCCTTTCGGGGAGATATATATCATGGAAGAGAAGGGGGAGTCAATGGATCTTCGCACCGTGCCTCACTCCCAGGATGAATTTTTAGACTAGGCGGGATGCGGCCCCCGCGCCCGTTGGAGAGTCGAAAATACTCGATCCGCTGATATTTTTGAAGAGCGCAGGGTGGCAAGATCCTCAGAGGAAAAGTTTCGCTCCCTCAGAGTTCGAAAAAAAATCGCAAAAAAAACTTGACAAGGATATTCACTTCTTGATAATCGAATAAGAGTTATTGTATCGGTGCCGTTGCATATCGGATCTTCCTCCCGGAGAGCGCATTCGGGAGGGCCCTTTCCATTTAAAAATAGGGGATGCCCCGGGCGTCCCTTGGAACATGACCCCTCAAGGAGGGTGGCGTCTCATGTTAATGGAATACCTCCCTATCTTCATTTTTTTCATCGTCGCCGTAGGATTCGCCCTGGTGACCCTTTTTATATCCGCCGTTTTCGGCAAACGAAAAATCACCCCCCAGAAAATGATCCCTTACGAATGCGGCATGGACCCGATCGGCGAAGCGCGCAAGCGCTTTTCGGTCCGGTTTTATATTGTCGCCATGCTTTTTATCGTCTTCGACATCGAAGCCGTTTTCTTGTACCCCTGGGCCGTCATTTTCCGGGAGCTGAAGATCTTCGGTCTTGTTGAAATGGGGGTTTTCATCGCCATCCTCCTCGTCGGCTTCGCCTATGTCTGGAAAAAAGGAGCCCTGGAATGGGAATAGAGTCGCATTTAGGGAATAACGTGCTCACCTCCTCCCTGGAGTGGTTGGTCAACTGGGCGCGCCGTTCTTCCCTTTGGCCGGCCGGATTCGGCCTGGCCTGCTGTGCCCTGGAGATGATTGTGGCGGCGGCCGCCCGCTATGATCTGGCCCGTTTCGGGATGGAGGTCTTCCGGCCTTCGCCGCGGCAGGCCGACCTGATGATTGTGGCCGGAACTGTCACCCGGAAGATGCTTCCCGCCGTGATCCGGATTTACGAGCAGATGCCCGAACCCAAATGGGTCATCGCCATGGGCGCCTGCGCCTCCAGCGGCGGGATTTTCGACACCTATGCCACGGTTCAGGGAATCGACCGGCATATTCCGGTGGACGTCTACATCCCGGGATGCCCGCCCCGTCCTGAGGCCCTGATATACGGGATCCTCAAACTGCACGAGAAGATCAGCAAAGAGAAGCTCGCGGAGAGGTAGCCGCTCATGGACCTGGAAGACCTGGTAAACAAAATCAGGAAGAAATTGCCGGAGGCGGTCCTTGGAACCGCCAATTTCCGGGGGGAAACGACCCTGCAGATCCGTCCGGAAGATATTCTCCCGGTCTGCCGTTTTCTGCGCGACGAGCCGGCCTTGGCCTTTGATTTCCTGGTCGATCTCTGCGGCGTAGACCGCCTTCCGCGGGAGCCGCGCTTCGAAGCGGTCTATCATCTCCGGTCTTTGAAAACCAGGGAACTCCTGCGGCTGAAGGTTTCCCTCCCGGGCTCTTCGCCCCGTGTATCCTCGGTCTTTTCCGTATGGAAGGCCGCGGACTGGATGGAACGGGAAGCCTTCGACATGTTCGGCATCGTCTTTGAAGGGCATCCGGATTTGCGGAGAATTCTCCTCACCCCCGAATGGGAAGGATACCCTCTGAGAAAGGATTACCCTTTGCGGGGGAAAGAGGAATAGGGATTTAAGGTTATGGCCGCTCAAGAAACGATGATTCTCAATATGGGCCCCCAGCATCCCAGCACCCACGGGGTATTGCGGGTTGTTCTGGAACTTGATGGGGAAACGGTCGTGAAGGCGACACCCGATATCGGCTTTCTTCACCGCGGGCTGGAAAAACTGGCGGAAAACAAGACCTACCACCAGTGCATCACCCTGACCGACCGCCTGGATTATGTGGCCGGCATGTCCAACAACCTGGCCTATGTTCTCGCAGTGGAAAAGCTTCTGGACCTGAAAATTCCGCCGCGGGCCCAGGCCGTCCGCGTTCTTCTCTGCGAGCTCCAGCGCATTTCCAGCCATCTCTTCTGGCTGGGAACCCATGCCCACGACATCGGCGCCATGACCCCCCTCTTCTACGCTCTCCGGGAACGGGATGAAATCCTTTTCCTTTTCGAAAGGGTCTGCGGGTCCCGCCTCACCCCTTCCTACTTCCGCGTCGGGGGTTTGGTCCAGGACCTTCCCGAGGGGTTCGAGGAGAAATGCCGGGAATTCGTGCAGACATTTCCGGCCCGGGTCGACGAATACGAAACCCTGCTCACCCAGAATAAGATCTGGATGAAGCGGACCCGGGAGGTCGGCGTCATTTCCGCGGCCGAAGCGATCAACTGGGGATTGAGCGGACCGATTCTCCGGGCTTCGGGGATGAACTGGGACCTCAGGAAAACCCTCCCCTATTCCGGGTATGAGGGCTATGATTTCCAGGTCCCCGTGGGTCAAAACGGCGATGTGTTCGATCGGTATATCGTCCGGATCCGGGAGATGCGCCAGGCGAATGAAATCGTCCGGCAGGCCCTGGACCGTTTGCCGAAAGGAGAGGTGATCGCTTCCGACCCCAGGGTTGTGTTCCCGCCCAAGGGGAAAGTCCCGGAGAGCATCGAATCCTTGATCCACCATTTCCATCTCGCCAGCGAGGGCTTTCCGGTCCCGCAGGGCGAGGTGTACGCCAGCATCGAATCCCCCAAAGGGGAACTTGGCTTTTATCTGCTCAGCGACGGCACGAACAAGCCCTGGCGCTTTCGCGTCCGGCCCCCTTCCCTGATTAATCTGAGCGCTCTTTCCGTTATGGCTCAGGGGCGGCTCCTCTCCGATGTGGTCGCCATCATCGGCTCAATCGACATCGTTCTCGCGGAAGTGGACCGGTAGGAGAGGCAAAGGAAGCGCAATCCCGGCCGCTGCCGGGTTTCGGAGGATAATGAATGGGAACAGACAGTCCCGCGGAAAGTAAACTTGACCTGGCCCAAATCGAGCAGATTTGCAGGGAGCATGAGGGGCGCAAAGGCGATCTTCTAATCGTCATGCAGAAGATTCAGGCTCTCTGCGGGTACGCCCCCCAAGCCGCTCTCCCGGTCGTCAGCCGGTATCTGGGAACAACGTCCAGCGAGATTTACGGGGTCCTGACTTTCTACAACCGTTTTCATCTTTCCCCCCGGGGAAAGCATACCATCCGCGCCTGCCGGGGCACGGCCTGCCACTTCAAGGGGTCTCTGGAGATCCTCGAGAAAATGCGTGAGCACCTGCAAATGGGGCCCAAGCAGGACACGACCGACAACGCCCTTTTCAGCATAGAGGAGGTGGCGTGTCTGGGCGCCTGCGGCATCGCGCCCGTGATTATGGTGGATGAAGAAGTATTCGGCAAGCTTGAGCCGGAGACCGCGGTGGAGATCGTCGCCCGGTATGAAGAAGCGGAAAAAGGCAAGGAAGGGTGAGAACCTGAGGGAACGGCTGTATCGTTTGGCAAGGAGCAAGGGATGTTGAATTTCACCATCGACGAACTGCGGAAAACCCGGGACCTGGCCCGCCTCCGCTCGACCCTCAAAGAAGACGGCTACCGGGCGAGAATCAATGTCCACACGGGGACCTGCGGCGTCGGTTCCGGGGCCCTGAAGATCCTGGATACCGTCATGGAAGAAGTGAAACGGCAAAGCCTCAAGAACATCGAGGTCGCCACCTCCGGGTGCGCCGGTCTCTGCAGCCGCGAACCCATGATCACCGCCGAGGCTTTAGGCCTGCCCCCGGTCAAGTATATCGATCTGAATCCCGAAAAAATCCGGCAGATCATCCAGGAACATTTTCTCCAGGGAAAGATCGTGGAAAAATTCGCCCTCGGGGACATCCCTTTCTTTAACCTCCAGGTTCCCCGGGTGCTGCGGAACCGGGGTGCCATCGACCCGGAAAACATCGAAGATTATATCGCCCAGGACGGATACGAAGCCCTCTACAAAGTTCTCACGCAGATGACCGCCGAGCAGATTATCGAAGAGGTTCGGCTCTCCGGACTGCGGGGCCGCGGTGGGGCCGGGTTCCCCACCGCCGAAAAATGGGAAGAAGGGAGAAAATACAAACGCTTCCCCAAGTACGTCATCTGCAACGGAGACGAAGGCGATCCCGGGGCTTTCATGGACCGGAGCGTCCTGGAAGCGGACCCGCATGCCGTGCTCGAAGGCATGGCCATCTGCGCCAAAACCATCGATTCCCATGAAGGGTATCTCTATGTCCGGGCGGAGTACCCCCTGGCGATCAAACGTCTGAATATAGCGATCGAACAGGGGAAAAAATTGGGGGTTCTCGGCAAAAACATCTTCGGAACCGGGTTCGATTTCGACCTCTGGGTCTACCCCGGGGCCGGGGCTTTCGTCTGCGGCGAGTCCACCGCTTTGATGTATTCCCTGGAAGGCAAACGGGGCATGCCCCGCATCAAGCCCCCCCGTTCGGTCGAGGCCGGGCTTTGGGGACAGCCCACCGTCTTGAACAATGTGGAGACGTTCGCCAACATCCCCCAGATCATTCTCAAGGGCGGCCGCTGGTACAGCAGCCTGGGAACCGAAAAGAGCAAAGGGACCAAGGTTTTCTCCCTGGCCGGAGCGATCAACAATATCGGCCTTGTGGAAGTGCCTATGGGGATCTCCCTGCGTTCGATCGTCTTCGATATCGCCGGAGGCATCAAGGGCGGGAGGAAATTCAAGGCGGCGCAGTTAGGCGGCCCTTCGGGAGGATTCGTCCCCGAATCCCTGCTGGATACGCCGGTCGATTATGAGTCCCTGGAAGCAACCGGAGCGATCATGGGATCGGGGGGGGTCGTGATCTGCGACCAGTCCACCTGCATGGTTGACGCGGCGAAATTCTTCACGAATTTCTGCGTGGAGGAATCGTGCGGGAAATGCGTGCCCTGCCGGGTAGGCCTTCAAGTGCTGCTCAAGAAACTCGAAGACCTGGTGGAAGGCAAAGGCGAAGAAGGCGACATTGAATTCCTCAAAAACCTGGGGGAGCATATCGTCAAATCGTCCCATTGCGGCCTGGGCCAGTCCGCCCCCAACCCGGTCCTTTCGACGATCCGCCATTTCCGGGAGGAGTTTGAGGAGCACATCCGGGACAAGCACTGCCGCTCCCTGCAGTGTGCGGCCCTGATCCGCTTCCGGGTCATCGAGGAGAAGTGCAAGCAGTGCGGTCTCTGCTACAAAGCCTGCCCTGCGGGCGCGATCGCCTGGGAGAAGAAGCAGCCGGCGCGGATCGATCTGAACAAGTGCACAAAATGCAAGTCCTGCATCAAGGCGTGCAAATTCTGGGCGATTGAGTAACAAAATTTCACCACCGAGAACACAGAGCGCACAGAGGATTGAATTCTTTACAGAATAATTTGCATTATTTTCGTTTGGCTTTTTGAAAAAATTATCTCTGCGTTCTCTGTGCCCTCTGTGGTGAAAACGCCCTTGAGGAAGCTATGGTTACATTGAAAATAGACGGCATCGAGGTGACCGTCCCTCCCGGCACGATGATTCTGGAGGCCGCCGCCAAAGCCGGAATCAAGATCCCGACGCTTTGCCACAATAAGCGCTTGATCCCTTTTGGAGCCTGCCGCGTTTGCGTCGTCCAGCAGAAGGGACGCCGCGGTCTCATCCCGGCCTGCTTCAATCCGGTCCGCAACGGGATGGAAATCCTCACGAACACGCCCGATGTCATCCAGGCGCGCCGCACCCAGCTGCAGCTTATCCTGATCGAGCACGCCGTCGAATGCCCGATCTGCGACGCCGGGGGGCAGTGCCAGCTCCAGAACCTGGTCTACGAATATGGCGTGGCGGATAATCCCTTCAAGGGGCCGAAGGCCAACTGGCCGGTTGATCACGTGTCCCCGTTCATCGAACGGAATCTGAACCGCTGCATCCTTTGCGGGATGTGCGTACGCATCGACGACGAAGTTGTCGGGGCTAACGAGCTCTCCTTCATCGGCCGGGGACGGAAGACGAAGATCGGTACGGATTTCGACCGCCCGCTGAACTGCGAGTTCTGCGGCCAGTGCGTCTCCGTCTGCCCGGTGGGGGCGCTCAACGACCGCATCTTCCTGCACAAGGCCCGGATCTGGGATTTGAAGGAAACGCGGACGACCTGCGCCTACTGCGGCGTCGGCTGCTCCCTGACCGTGGGAACCCGCGACGGCCGCATCCTGCGCATCCGGGCCGAAGAGGGGATCGGGACCAACCAGGGCAGCCTCTGCGTCAAGGGCCGGTACGGCTGGGAATACGTGCACAGCCGCGAGCGCCTGACCGCCCCGCTCATCCGCAAAAACGGCGCCCTCGTCAAGGCGACCTGGGAAGAAGCCCTCAGCTTGACGACCAGGCGGTTTCAGGAGTTGAAAAGCGACCGGACCCTGGCGGGCCTGTGCTCGCCCCGTCTGACCAACGAGGAGCTCTATGTCTTTCAAAAATTCATGCGCGGGGTGATCGGCACCAACCATTTCGACCATGCGGGGGGGTACAGTTACGCGGCCCATTTGGCGCTGCGGGATTCCCTGGGATTCGCCGCCTCGACGAACTCCCTCAACGAGATCCGGAACGCGGACGTAATCCTGGCGCTGCGATGCGACCTTTCGGAAACCCATCCGGTGGTCAAATCCGAAGTCGTCATGGCCGTCAAGCGTCGAAAAGCCAAGCTGATCGTGGTCAACAGCCGCGACATTTACCTCAACAAGTTTTCCGCCTTCAACCTGGTCGTCAAACCCGGGGCGGAAGCCGAGCTGGTCAACGGGATGCTGCAGACGATCCTCGAAGAAAAGCTGGCCAAACAGGACTTCATCGGGGCTCAAACCGAAGGGTTCGAAGCCTTGCGGCCGCTCCTTCAGGGTTCTTCCCCGGAAGCCGTTTTCTCCCGGACCGGCGTCGCCGCAGCCTGCATCCGGGAGGCCGCCCGGACTTTTGCCGGCGCGAAAAAAGCCGCGATTTTGATCTCCACCGGCCAGGCCTCGGACCGGCGCGACCCGGCGCTCGCGAGAGCCGCCGCCAATCTGGCCCTCCTGACGGGGCAGGCGGGAAGAGAGGGGGCGGGGATTTTTCTCCTGGGAGAAAAGAATAACTCCCAAGGCGCCCTGGACATGGGGGTGATCCCCGGCCTTCTGCCCGGCTACGCGGATATCGGCGACCCGGCCGAGCGCAGCCGGTTCGAACAAGCCTGGAAGATGCCCATCCCGGCAGACTCCGGGATGAAGGCCCTCGAGATCCTCGAGGCGGCGGAAAAAGGGAGCCTAAAGGGGCTCTATATCGCCGGTGAAAACCCGGCGGGGAACTACCCCGACCTCGGCCGGGTCCAAAAGGCGCTGGCCGGCCTCGATTTTGTCGTCGTCCAGGATTGTTTTCTCTCCGAAACCGCTTCCCTGGCCCACGTCGTCCTGCCGGCGGTTACGTTCGCGGAAAAGGAAGGCACCTACACGAATAGCGAGCGCCGCGTGCAGCGCGTGCGTCCGGCTTTAAAACCCCTGGAGGAGGCGCGCCCGGACCTCTGGATCTTCCAGGAACTGGCCCGGCGCCTGGGCGCCGCCTGGAATCCTGCTTCTCCGGGGGAAGTCCTGGAGGAGATCCGCGGGCTCGTGAAAATTTACGGGGGCATGGATTTCACCCGCCTGGATGGTCCGAAGGGGCTGCAGTGGCCCTGCCCGTCTCCGGATCACGCCGGGACGGGGGTTCTCTGTGCCGACGGCTTTCCGAGAGGAAAAGCCCGTTTCCTGCCTCCCCTGGACGATTCTGACGGGGAGAATGATCCCGAGTACCCCCTGACCCTTTTGACCGGCCCCGTTCTCTTTCATTCTGGATCGCTATCGGTCCATAGCCCCGGCCTTCTCAAGGTGCGGGGAGAGAATGCGGCGGAGATTCACCCCGAAGACGCCGCCCAATTCGACCTGAGCGACGGAGAAGGAGCGGCCCTCGAATCCAAACAGGGCAAAATGGAAGTGGCCGTGCAAATTTCCCGGAAAGCGGCTCCGGGAGTGATCTTTCTTCCCTGCGCCTTCGGCGCCAAGGGAGGACAGCAGTTGACGGGCTGGAATCTGGGAAAAACGCGGGTAAGAATGAGGAGATCCGGCTGAAAGCCGACCGCTGACATTTTTTTATCCTTTTGGGGCGGAGAAATTATGCTCGCTTTTTTGATCTTTACCATCGTGGAAATACTCATCGTCTTCACAGCCGTTCTGACGATGGTGGCCTATATGACCCTCATGGAGAGAAAGGTCCTGGGGCACATCCAGGTCCGCTTCGGCCCGAACCGGGTCGGACCTTTCGGGATCTTCCAGCCGATTGCCGACGGGATCAAATTGATTTTCAAGGAAGATATCGTTGTCCCTCATGCCAACAAGTACATCTATATCTTCGCCCCGACGGTCATCGTCATCACGGCCCTTTTGTGCTTCGCCGTCATTCCTTACGGAAACCGCATCACCCTTTTCGGCTATGAATTCGACCTGGTCATCGCCGATATAAACGTGGGCCTTCTTTACCTCTTCGCCATCTCCTCCCTCGGCGTTTACGGGGTCGCCATGGGCGGCTGGGCCTCCAACAACAAGTACTCCCTGCTCGGGGCCATCCGCTCTTCGGCCCAGATGATCAGCTACGAACTCTCCCTCGGCCTCTCGGTCATCGGGGTCATCATGGTCGCCGGGTCTCTTTCCACCGTGAAGATTGTGGAAGCCCAGTCCCCCTTGTGGTTCATTGTTTATCAGCCGCTCGGCTTCATCATCTACCTGATCTCCGCCTTCGCCGAATGCAGCCGCACGCCGTTCGATTTGACCGAGTGTGAAAACGAACTGGTCGCCGGGTATCAGACCGAATACAGCTCCATGAAATTCGGATTCTACTACCTGGGCGAGTATACCCACATGCTGGTTGTCTCCTGCCTGGCCGTAACCCTCTTCTTCGGGGGCTGGCAGGGGCCTTTTCTACCGCCCGTTCTCTGGTTTCTTATTAAGACCTTTTGCTTCGTTTTCTTTTTTATCTGGGTCCGGGCCACTTACCCCCGGCTGCGTTACGACCAGTTGATGAAGCTCGGCTGGAAAGTCCTCTTTCCCCTGTCCCTTTTGAACATCCTGGTCACGGCCGCCGTCCTGGTCTTCGTGGATTGATGGGGGCGGAGGGAAAAGAAGGGAAGAAGTCAGCGGCTAATGATTCCAAGCGGGCCGGTCCGCCCCCCGGCCCCGGAGCCGTTTGCCCCAGGCCATACGGGTTTTTTGGAGAATGAACGCATGATGAGGACAGATCCATGATCAAACCGCTTCTGAAAGGTCTGGCTTTAACCTTTCGAACTTTTTTCACCCGGCCGATCACGGTCCAGTACCCGGAGCAGAAGATGCCCATGTTCCCCCGCTTCCGGGGTCTCCACGAGTTGACCCGGGACTCGGAGGGGAAAATTCTTTGCGTGGCCTGCGAGCTTTGCGCGGCCGTCTGCCCGGCCCAGTGCATCCGGGTAGAGCCAGCCGAAGGGCCGACGCATAAACGTTTTCCCAAGGTTTACGAAATCGACCTTCTCCGCTGCATTTTTTGCGGCTTCTGCCAGGAAGCCTGCCCCTATGGGGCCGTCATCCTCCGGGAAAACTACGAAACCGCAAACTACACCCGGAAAGACTTGCTTTACGACCGCGATCAGCTCTTTCACGCCTATCAAAAATGATGAACTTGAAAGGAGCCGCTAAAACCATAGTTTCGTAAAAAGCTCTCCCGCCATAGGCGGGATAAGGCGCCCAATCCCGCTCCGCGCGGGACTGAGAGTGCGGCGCACCCATCGGTGTGCCGCAGCGACGAGGTTGAAGCGCAATCCCGCGAAACTCGGGAGATGGACTTTTACGTAACTATCAGAAATAGCGGATCCGGCAACAGGGAGGCTCGGTTTCATGTTGGAAGCCATACTTTTTACGATCCTGGCCGCCGCGGCCGTCGTCACGGCCCTCCTGGTGATCCTTCAGCGCAACCCTATGGTCAGCGCCATTTTCTTGATTCTGACCTTCTTCTGCCTGGCCGGGATTTATCTGCTCTTGAACGCCCCGTTCCTGGCGGCCATCCAGATTCTCGTTTACGCCGGGGCGATCATGGTCCTGTTCCTCTTCGTGATCATGCTCCTCAACCTGGAAAGGGAACGGAAAATCATCACCCGGCACCGCCTGCAGAAAGTCTTCGGGGTTTTTCTCGGCCTCGTGCTGCTGATTCAGATTGGATCGGTTTTTCACTCCCTTTTCCTGACGGGAGAAAAGGGGGCCTTTCCCCCCGACAAGGTGGCCGCCCTGGGCAATACGGAGGTGATTGCCCGGCTCCTCTTCACCGACTTTCTGCTGCCTTTTGAGATCACCTCGGTTCTTCTCCTCGTGGCCATCATCGGGGCAATTATTTTGGCCAAGAGGGAAATTTAAGGAGTCAACATGGTTCCTCTGTCTGCCTATTTAGTTCTGAGCGGCATCCTCTTTTCCATCGGGGTCATCGGTTTTCTGGTCCGGCGCAACCTGATCGTCATGTTCATGTCCATCGAACTCATGCTCAACGCCGCCAATTTGGCCTTCGTAGCTTTTTCGCGGTACCTGAACTCTATGGACGGGCAGATCTTCGTCTTTTTTGTCATGACCGTGGCCGCCGCTGAGGCGGCCGTCGGCCTGGCCATCATTCTCGCCGTTTTCCGGACGAAAGAAACCGTGAATGCCGACGAGATCAATTTGCTGAAGTGGTGAACCGGTAGGGGCACGCGGCCGCCTGCCCTTACAGTCTAAGGAGATTGCAGCATGCTTGACTATGTGGGCCTCATTCCCTTATTCCCGGCCGTCGGGTTCGTCCTCAACCTCTTCTTCGGCCGGCGCCTGGCCAAGGGGACGGTGGGGGCGATTGCCTGCGGGGCCATCGGCTTATCCTTCCTCGTTTCGCTTCTTGTGTTCGTCGAGCTTCTCAACCTGCCCCCGGCCAACCGTTCCGTGGAAAAAATTCTGTACACCTGGATCCTTTCCGGCGAATTCCAGGCGAAGGTGGGTTTCCTGATCGATCCCCTCTCCATGGTCATGATGATGGTGGTTTCCGGGGTCTCCTTCGTCATCCACATTTACTCTCATGGGTACATGCACGACGACCCCGACTATCCCCGCTATTTCACTTATTTGAACCTTTTCGTTTTTTTCATGCTGGTTCTCGTCTCGGCCAATAATTTTCTCCTTCTCTTTGTGGGGTGGGAAGGGGTGGGGCTCTGCTCCTATTTCCTGATCGGCTTCTGGTATGAGAAGAAGTCGGCTGCCGACGCCGGCAAGAAAGCCTTCATCGTCAACCGCATCGGGGACTACGGGTTCCTCCTGGCGATCTTCCTGATCTTCGTGACTTTCGGGACCATCGACTTCAAAGCCGTCTTTGCCGCCGCGCCCGGAAAACTGGCCATGGGCGACGGCCTGGTCACCCTGATCGCTCTGCTGCTCTTCATGGGGGCGACGGGAAAATCGGCGCAGATCCCTCTTTACACCTGGCTGCCCGACGCCATGGAAGGCCCCACTCCGGTCAGCGCCCTGATCCACGCCGCCACCATGGTGACCGCCGGCGTTTACATGGTGGCCAGATGCAACCTCCTCTTTCTCATGGCCCCCACGGCCCTGCTGGTCGTGGCGGTCATTGGCGCGGCCACCGCCGTCTTTGCGGCCTCCATCGGCCTGGCCCAGAACGACATCAAACGGGTTCTGGCTTACTCCACGATCAGTCAGCTTGGATACATGTTCCTGGCCTGCGGAGTTGGCGCTTTCACCGCCGGGATCTTCCACCTGATGACCCATGCGTTTTTCAAAGCCCTGCTTTTCCTTGGCGCGGGAAGTGTGATGCATGCCATGGCCGGCGAACTGGACATGCGTAAAATGGGCGCCCTCAAACCCCATCTGCCCCGCACCTACTGGACGTTTCTGATCGGCACCCTGGCTCTCGCCGGGATCTTTCCCTTTGCCGGCTTTTTCTCCAAGGATGAGATCCTCTGGCAGACTTTGAACCAGGGCGGGGTGATCCTCTGGATTTTAGGCGCCGGTGCCGCCTTTATGACCGCCACTTACATGTTCCGGGCCGTCTTTATGACCTTTCATGGAAAATCGCGGGTGGATCATGGAGCCGCCCATCACCTCCATGAATCCCCGGGAATAATGACCGGCCCGCTGATCATCCTGGCGATTCTTTCCGTTATCGGCGGGTTCATCGGATTCCCGGTGATCGAAGGCGGAAACAAGTTTGCCGAGTTTCTTGCCCCGGTATTTGCTCCTCCCGCGGGGTTTCCCAAGCCGGGCGAGGCCCTCCATCACGCCGTGAGTTTCGAAGTGGCGATGATGCTCGTTTCCCTGCTCATTGCCGGCTTGGGAATTTTCCTTGCCTATCGGATGTATATCAAAAACCCGGCCCTCCCGGACCGCCTGGCCGAACGGTATAAAGCCCCGTACCAAGCGCTGCTGAATAAATACTGGGTAGACGAGATTTATCATGGGTTCTTTGTGGGCCCTTTGGTTCGCCTTTCCGTCTTTCTCTGGCGTTTCTGCGATGACCTGGTCGTAGACGGGATCGTCAACGGGGTGGCGGCCCTTTTCCGCGGCGGGAGCGAGGTGTTCAAACGCCTGCAGACCGGAAATGTGCAGAGTTATGCGCTTTCGATTTTGATCGGGATCGTTTTGATCTTCGGATATTTTTTGATTCAGCCCTGATTAAAAAAAGCGCTCAGTTACAAATTCTCTTTTTGAGGCCGGCTGAAAGCCGACCGTTGCTTTTCTCAAGGAGTTTCGGATGAACCCTTCGGCATTTCCCCTGTTAAGCCTGATCACCTTCTTTCCCCTCCTCGGGGTCGGTCTGCTGATTTTTCTCGACCGGGAGAGGAAAGAAACCATCCGCTGGGTCGCCCTGATCGTGACGATCCTG
>Ga0113563_10001062_pt1 | contig 14920 bp, 15 predicted proteins | sample Mud3Dept3metaG_FD_80117 | JGI IMG/M metagenome (GOLD analysis project Ga0113563, IMG submission 80117) | Freshwater wetland microbial communities from Ohio, USA, analyzing the effect of biotic and abiotic controls - Mud 3 Core 4 Depth 3... | ecosystem: Environmental > Aquatic > Freshwater >...
AAGCTGGCAGGGCAAGGAGGTAAACCCCGTTAGAAGGTCTTCGACTTTCCAACGGAGAGGCTCATACGGGACATTGAACCACACCTTCGTTTTAAAAGGAATGTTCATCCCCGTTGCAAGCAGCGGGGTTTTCTAACGGGGTAAAGGGGGAAAAATGAAGACATCCTTTAATCAGAAAGATCTATATTGGAATCCAGTGGTGGAGACTCTCCCGCTGAGGAAACTGAGAGATCTCCAACTCAAAAAGTTCAAGAGGATTTTAGAATGGGCCCATGAGAAGTCGAAGTTCCATCGGAAGCTCTATCAGCAAGCTGGGCTCGAACCGGGGGATATCCAATCTTACGAAGATATCGCCAAAGTGCCCAAGGTGGAGAAGTCGATGATGAGGGAGATACAGAGAAAGGACCCCTACCCCTACGGGGACGCCCTCTGTGTTCCTCTGGAAGAGGTCACCGAATTCCGGCAGACCAGTGGAACCACCGGAGTTCCAGTCTATCAGCCCGATACCTGGCAGGACTGGGAATGGTGGGCCGAGGCCTGGGCTTATCTTCTCTATGCACAGGGTTATCGAAAGACAGACCGGGTATTTCTTCCTTTCGGGTATAACATTTTCGTCGCTTTCTGGGCTGGCCATTACGCCGCTGAAAAGATCGGATGTGAAGTCGTCCCGGGCGGTGTTCTGGATACGGAGGCTCGCATCCTGAAGATTCAAGAACTCAAGGCCACTGCCATGATGGCCACGCCGACGTATGTCTTAGGTATGGCGGACACGGCCAAGAAAAAACTAGGGATCGATCCTGCTCGGGATCTCACGATCAGAAAGATTACCTGTGCCGGAGAGCCGGGGGCAAGCATCCCCTCCACCAAACAGAGAATGGAAGAGGCCTGGGGAGCGAAGGTTTATGATCATGTGGGGGCGACAGAGATTGGGGCTTGGGGTTTTGAGTGTACAGCCCAGCCGGGCGGTCTTCATGTCAACGAAGCCCTCTTCCTGATGCAATTAGAGGATATTGAAACAGGAGAGTTAATCGAGGAACCGGGCCGGAAAGGGAAGATCGTCATCACCGCCCTTGACCGGATCGCCCAACCCTGCATTCGATTCGACTCCAAGGATGTGGCGGAATGGTCTAAAGAACCCTGCCCTTGCGGAAGAACATTTCGTGTCATCCGCGGTGGAGTGGTTGGAAGGGCGGATGACATTACGAAGATCAAAGGGGTTCTGATTGCTCCATCTGCCATTGAGGAGGTGGTCCGTTCGATCAAAGGGTTGAGCAATGAATATGAGGCCGTGGTGACGAAGAAGGGAGACCTTGACGACATCACACTCAAGATCGAATTTTTACCGGAAGAGGAAAAAAACCGTGAAGCGATTCTTGCACAACTAAAGGATCAACTTCGATTGAAAACGAATCTGGGTTACAACATCGAAGTTCATCCCTACAATTCCTTACCACGCTATGAGGTGAAGGCGAAGCGATTTAAAGACCTGCGAAAACATGGATAGGGTGCAGAGGGCATAGCGTAAAATGACTTTGCATTGGGGGGAGGGAAAGAAATAATGAACCGAAGAGAAATAAGAAAAATAGATACACGAATCAAAGCGATCAAGAAGGCAGCAGAAGAATTAAAAGAACTCTCGGCCGCAATACCAGCCGTCGACCGGAACACGGCGCGAATCCTTGCCTCGGTGAAGATGCTGGAGATCAATATTAGTGATGTGAGAGATTTGGTCTAAAAGGGGGGATGGAACTCTTTTTGCTAAGTCGATGTCGCAGCCTTTTTAGCGGTCAAAAGCCTCCGTATCCTCCCTGCCATCTCCACTAATCCTCCGGGTAGGAGCAAGACCACCACAATGAAGAGGACTCCGAAGATGAAGACATGGAGTTGTGGGAAGGTACGTACAAACAACTCCTTGAAGATGGCATAAAAGAAAGCTCCCACAACTGGACCGACAATGGTACCCACGCCTCCCACAAAGGTAATCAAAAGGGCATCGAAGGTCCAGGTCGGACTGAAAGGGAGATCATGATAATAACTGACATGGTAAAAGGCGAATGCTCCTCCTGCTAACCCGGCAAAGAACGTGCTGATGACCAGGGCAATCATCTTCTGCCGGAAGGTGTTCACCCCTGAAGCCTTTGCGGCTTCTTCATCCTCCCTTACAGCCACCATTCCTAATCCCAACTTCGAATGACTGATCCAATAGACAGCGGCGACAGTGATCCCAGCCAGGATTAAAAAGAGATAATAACGGGGGATGAGGTTGTACGTGGCGATGTAATCTCCGGGCAAATCAGCTACCGTGGGAAGCACATTGCCAATCGTGATCTTTAATATTTGTCCCAAACCAAGGGTGCCGATGGCGAAATAAATTCCTTTTAAGCGGAGAGCAGGATGCCCAATGATCAAAGCAAAGAACACCGCCACAACTCCTCCTATGAGAAAGGCTAAAAAGAAAGGATATCCCCACACCCATAAAAACCGTGTGGTAATCGCTCCCAATCCAAAGAAGGCAGCATGTCCCAAACTCACCTGTCCTGCATAGCCACCGAGGATATTCCAACTCTGAGCCAAACAGATATATAAGAAAATGAGGATCAGTATATTGATAAGATCATTTCTCTTTGTCAACAATGGGACAAGGGCGAGAAAGACGGCAATGACGATACTTAAGAAAAGGATTTTTCTCTGACTGAACAACTCTTCCTCCTCAACCAATGCTTTTACCGAACAATCCTTGCGGTCTCAATTCTAATACTAAGAGGAAAAGGACCAGGCCGACGACTTCCATGTAGGGACCGACAAACAAGGTGCTAACCGACTCAACTGCTCCTAAGAGCACCCCAGCTGCAAAGGCCCCTCCAATGTTCCCCAACCCAGCCAATACCACAACGATGAGGGCCTTCAATGTCCACTCTAAACCCATGGCTGGATGAATGGCATAACCGACACTCACGATGGTTCCGGCCATCGCAGCCAATGTAGCTCCTAAAGCAAAAGAGATCATAGAAGTCTTCTCGATGTTGATTCCCATCAAAGCCGCAGACTCCCAGTTCTCCGTGGTCGCCCGGATCGACTTACCGAAATAGGTCTTGGTGAGAAACTGGTGGAGAGCAAGAATGACAATGGTGGCCAAGACTAAACCAGAAAAACGGATGAAGGGAAAACGGAGTCCAAATAAGCTGAATCCCCAGCCTGAATATAAAACGCTCACACTCCTCTCATCAGCGGTCCAGAGTCGGATCGCAAGGTTGTGAAAAACCAAGGAGAGGCCGAAACCAATAAGTAAAGAATTTTTTATCTTCACCTCTTCGTGAAGTTTGGCCAATGGAGAGAAGAGCCCTTTATAAAGGCCCATCCCTATCAAGAAGAGAATGAATGCGGAGGGAAGCAAGGAGAGAAAAGGATCGATATGATAGAGAGAGAAGAACCAGAAAGTCGCATATCCACCCAACATCAGCAACTCACCGTGGGCGACATTTAACATCTTCATCACCCCGAAGACCAGAGAAAGCCCCACCGCTGCTAATCCGTAAAGACCTCCGACGAAGATGCCAAAAAGCAAACTCTGAGCAAAAACTTGCCAATTCATGGCTTAAAATTCCTTAAACAGATTCCGTGCCGAGATAAGCCTCCCGGATATGTTGATCATTGAGCATATTTCGACTATTACCCTGATTCACAATGCGACCATTCTCAACGACATAAGCACGATTTGCCAATTCCAAAGCTATTCGGACATTCTGCTCGATCAGTAGGATGGTCACCCCGGAGCTATTGATCTGACCGATCACTTCATAGATGACTTTCGATAAGAGAGGGGAAAGCCCCCAAGAGGGTTCGTCAAAGAGGAGAAGTTTCGGTTTGGACATCAGTCCTCTTCCGATCGCCAGCATCTGTTGCTCCCCTCCGCTCAGGGTTCCTGCAGCCTGTTTCTTTCTATTCTTTAAGATCGGGAATAGTTCAAAAACCTGTTCAAGGGTTTCATCCTTACAGCTACGGCCTTTGGCTGTGAAAGCTCCCATTTCCAGGTTTTCTAAAACAGTCATTCCGGGAAAGAGTCCCCTTCCCTCCGGAACCAGGCTGATTCCTATCTCCACTCTCTTATGAATCGCCATCTTTTCCATTACTATTCCTAAGAATTTAATCTCACCTCCAAATGGCCTTAACAACCCAGTAATTGTCTTGAGAGTGGTCGTCTTCCCTGCGCCATTGGGACCAATGAGCGCAACAATCTCTTTCTCTCCGACCTTTAAGGAAATATCCCAAAGGGCCTGAAGATCTCCATAAGAAACATTTATCTTTTCTATTTCCAACATCGGATTACTTCCCTAAATAGGCCTCGATGACTTGCTGATTCTTCACCACTTCTCTTGGAGGACCTTCAGCAATTTTTTCTCCCACATTAAGCACAATGATCCGATCGGAGATTCCTAAGACTGCTTTCATGATGTGCTCAACCATAATGACAGTGATTCCTGAATCTCTTATTTTATTGACTAAATCCATCGCTGTTTCTGTTTCAGCCGGATTGAGACCGGCCATCAACTCATCTAACAAAAGTAGTTGAGGATGTGCAGCTAAAGCCCTTGCTAATTCCAATTTCTTACGCTCAGCCATCGTGAGTTGAGAGGCAATGACTTCTATCTTATTCCCCAGACCGACATAGTTGAGGATTTCGGCAACTTCTTCTTTCGCTCTTCTGATATTGTTCGCTGGATCTTTTCCATAAGTACGGCCAACCATGACATTTTGAAGGGTAGTCAATTGGTGAAAGGGCTTGACCAGTTGAAAGATACGGGCAATCCCTTTTCTACATATTTGATGGGGGGGAAGGCCTGTGATATCCTTCCCCATAAAAGTCACTTTCCCTTTGTCGGCTTTCAGGAAACCCGTGATGACATTAAAAAGAGTGGTTTTGCCTGAACCATTGGGACCGATGACACCAAATATCTCCCCCTGGTGAATCTCAAAATTCACTTCGCAGAGGGCCATCAGTCCCCCGAAGGATTTAATTATTTTTTCTACCTGTAAAAGAGGCATCTGAGACTGTTTCCCTTTAATGAAGGATGAGTAGGAAAATAACTTTTATTAACATTGAAGCTCCCCAAAAGCGGGGAGCTTCAATGAAAGAAGATTCATTTATCGGTTTCTAATAAGTACTACCTTTCCGACCACTTAGGCATGGGGTAAACTAATGGAGCAGTAGCATACTCTTTCGGAAATACGACTTCTTGCTTCCCCTTTTGCCATTGGACACCGAAATAGACAACCACCCCTGTTCCATCAGGTCTAAACTTAAGGGGGCCTATAACGGTCATCATATCCGTGGCCGCAAGGGCATCCCTGACTTTCTCCCTGTCCAAAGTCCCTGCTTTTTCTATCGCATTCGCCAATGCCTGAACGCAAGCATAGGCTGGACCTGTTATCACATCGGCCGGCCGACCATGTTTCTTCATATGGCTCTCATTCAGTTCCTTCACTCCTGGAATTTTGAGCCCGTAACACCAGCCCGGGCCTAAAACGACATAATCGCCATCTTTCCCTAATGCTTTTCCCCACGCCATCGGGTCAGGTGCGCGGTAGGCAAAATAAAATTTGGGATTGTAATCGAGCTCCTTCAACTGCTTGGTCATCGTAATCCCTTCAGGGGTCGTGGGACCGGTGAGCAGAATCTCAGAACCTGCTGCTTTGGCTGGCATGATGAGGGGTGAAAAGTCCTTCATCTCTCGAGGTTGGTCTCTATAAAGGATTTCTCCATAACCACGTTTGGCGGCTTGCTCCTTCCACATATCACCCAACTCCATTCCCACGGGTGCCTTTTCCATAAAGATGGCTACCTTTTTAGGTCTCTGTGCAGCGGGGATGGAATCCAAGATATCAAAGACCCCCTTAGCACAGTCAGGTGATTTAGGAAAAGGAGAAAAGTTATATTTATATCCCTTCTGGTGGATGCTATACAAATAAGTGGCAACCATCAAGAGAGGAACCTTATTTTTTTCGGCAATAGGAGCCTGAGCAGCGTGGATAGGGCTCGAAAATCCTCCCAAGTAGGCCAATACATCGTTAGCCGTATAAAGGGTTTCCATTCTGCTCACAGTCAGAGTAAAATTCGATTCATCATCCAAGAGAATAAGTTCCAAAGGAATTTTTTTATTGAATTCTTTAACAAAGACTCCACCCTTTGCATTAATATGTTCTATGGCTATCTCATATCCAGCCTTGGCCATGGCCCCTCCTGAACCGAATGGACCTGTCAGGGAACATGAAGAACCAAGTTTAATGGTTTTAGGAGCTTCCTTGGCCAAGCCCCAAGAAGACAGTCCTGCCACCGAAAATACACCCACCAGTAAAATGACCAACAATTTTTTCTTCATCGTCGCTCCTCCCTTCTTCCGTTTTGGAAAATCACCTTCCCTACCCTAAATGGATAAATAGCTCGCCTCCTTTCCAGTATATCGCCTCTGGTCGGATACTATATATATATTTTCAAGGAATTTTTGTCAAATATTACCCCGCAAAAGAATATTTGCAGATTTCCCTTGTGCCGAAGAGGGGAAATTCCAAAGTAACCTAAATTTATGCACTCGGTAATATATGTCTGGAATCATGGATTAAAATCTGCATAATTTCATCCATTGATTATTCCGAAGTTCTTGTCCAATTTTTATGCCTGTGTTATGTTTTCTATCAGGTGAAAGTTTTTTCTGTTTATCATCAGGGAGGAAAAAGGCATGATCGGGAAGAAGATTCGGATGGAACGTATCATGAATCGAAATTCTGGCAAGACGGTGATTGTCCCTATGGATCATGGGGTCACTCAGGGGCCAATTGCCGGGTTGATCAATATCCGGCAGACGATTAAGGCTGTCGTCAAAGGCGGAGCGAATGCTATTATCCTTCATAAGGGATTAGTTGAAACAGGTCACATGGGTAGTGGAAGGGATGTGGGCTTGATCCTTCATCTCTCAGCCAGTACCGAAATGGCGCTCAACAAAGATTCCAAAGTAATGGTGTGCACGGTTGAAGAGGCCATCAAATTAGGAGCAGATGCAGTCTCTATCCACGTGAACCTTGGGGACCAAGATGAGAAGATGATGTTAAAAGATCTGAGTTTTGCAGCCAAAGTGGCCATGGAGTGGGGGATGCCCCTTTTAGCGATGATGTACACCAGGGGCCCTAAAGTGAAGAGAGAATATGATGTCAAGGTGGTGAAGCATGCGGGTCGATTGGGGGCAGAGTTGGGAGCAGATATGATCAAGGTCCCTTATACGGGATCCCCTGAAAGTTTCCACGAGGTGGTAGAAGGTTGTTCTATCCCGGTGGTGATTGCTGGGGGCGAGAAGATAGAAACCGACAAGGATATTTTGGAGATGGTCAAAGGGGCGATCACTGCAGGAGGAGCAGGAGTCTCCATCGGAAGAAATGTTTTTCAACATAAGGATCCAGAGAAGATCGTCAAAGCAATTTCCAAGATCGTACACAAGGGTTTCTCGGTCGAAGAAAGTCTGAAGGAACTTAAGGGGAAATGAAAACTGTTTGGGTAAAGGTCATCCCATGGAATTTAGAATTGGCCCAGGCTGCCATGGAGAATGGGGCTGACGCCCTCTGGATTCCGCCAGGAATGCAATCAGAGGTAAAGAAGATGGGGATCATCCCGACAGTGGCTGAAGATGGAGATTTTGTATTAGGGAGAGATGTCGTCGTGAAGGAAATTCGGAAGAAACAGGATGAAGAAGAGATTTGTAACTTGGCACTCTCCAAGAAGGTTGTTGTGAGAGGAAGAGACTGGACGATCATTCCCCTGGAGAATTTATTGAGCAAGACGGATCACCTTTTTGTAGAGATCGATCAACTCCATGAAGGCCAAACAAGTTTTGGTATTCTTGAAAAAGGGGTGGAGGGGGTTGTCATCAACAATCCCGACCCTGACGCGGCGCGGCATATCCTCCTAATGCTCAAGGAGCAAGAAGAAAAATTAGAGCTTTTGACGGCCAGAATCAAATGCGTTAAGCCTTTGGGCTCTGGAGATAGGGTCTGTGTGGACACATGTTCTTCAATGGTCTCAGGGGAAGGGATGCTCGTAGGTAATAGCAGCCAGGCTCTCTTCCTCATTCATTCTGAGAATGTGGAGAACCCTTTTATAAACACAAGGCCCTTCCGAGTCAATGCCGGTCCTGTCCATGCCTACATCCGCATGGCGGACGGACAGACAAAATATCTCTCGGAAATCCGAACAGGGGATCGTGTGTTGATCGTGAACTTTGAGGGGAAAAGCTATCCTGCCGTAGTGGGAAGGGCGAAGGTGGAGAGGCGACCATTGGTTTTAATAGAGGCCGAAGAGAAAGGCCAAACTATTTCAGTGATCCTGCAAAACGCTGAGACCATCCGATTGATTCAACCCGATGGGAAGGCCGTTTCGTTGATCGACCTTCGAGAAGGGAGTGAAGTGCTGGTCTACCGGGAAAAAGGAGGAAGACATTTCGGGGTTCAAATTGATGAAACCATCATAGAGAGGTAAAGGCGTGGGAAAAATTTGTATTCCTATTGTCGAAACGACAATGGGAGATGCTCTGATCGCCATCAAAGAAGCGAACCGATTGGCAGATTTGATTGAGCTTCGAGTGGATTATTTAAGAAATGTGAAATTGGTCCTCCTCCTTCAAAACCGAAAGAAACCGTTTATCGTTACCAATCGAAAAAAAGAAGAGGGGGGTCAATACGCAGGTGAAGAAAGAAAAAGATTAGGTCTTTTACAGGAAGCCATTGATTTAGGAGCAGATTACATTGATGTGGAATTGACCACTGAAAGGTCATTGTTTCGGGATTTATTAAGAAATAAAAGAGGGACGCAAGTCATCCTCTCCTTCCATGATTTTCGAAGAACACTTTCCTTAAAAGAACTTCAAAGGCTTTTTGACCAAATGATTCAATTGGGAGCGAATGTCATCAAGATTGTTCCCTTTGCCAGGTCCTGGGAAGACAATCTCAGCATCCTATCGCTCATTCCTTTTGCCAAAGAAGAAAGGCAGAAGATTGTTGCCTTCTGCATGGGAGAAAAGGGGAAGCCCAGTCGTATCTTCTCACCCCTCTTAGGAGCCGCCTGGACCTATGCTTCACTCAATCAGAGCAGGATCTCTGCTCCGGGGCAACTGACTGCTCGAGAGCTAACCAATATCTGGAAGAAAATGAGATGATGGACGCTCAGACAGAACTTTACGGAGTGATCGGAAATCCGGTGCGACATAGCTTGAGTCCCATCCTTCACAATGGTGCTTTCAAAAGACTGGGTTGTAACGCTGTCTATTTGGCTTTTGAAGTAAAAAATCTTGAAGAAGCTTTAAGAGGAATCCGGGGACTCGGGATGAAAGGAGTGAGCGTGACCATTCCATTTAAGACCGAGGTGATTCCTCTTCTTGATAAGGTCGACGGGATGGCAAAAAAGATTGGAGCGGTGAACACCATTGTCAACCGAGAGGGAAAGCTCATCGGCTGCAACACAGATTGCGATGGGGCATTAGAAGCATTGGAAGAGAAAATAAATTTGAGAGGGAAGAGGATAATTCTTCTTGGAGCAGGGGGTGCCGCCCGGGCCATTGGTTTTGGTCTAAAGGAAAGAGACTGTCAATTGATTATTGCGAATCGCTCGCGAGATCGGGGTGAAGCCTTGAGCAGGGAGCTGAAGTGCCATTTTATACCCATGTCCTCTCTCGTCAAGATGAAAACAGGAGAACTTGAAGCCGATGTGATCATCAATGCCACCTCTCTCGGGATGGTTCCACGAGAAAGAGAAACTCCCATTCCAAAAAAGTTGTTGAAAGAGTGGATGCTGGTCATGGACATTGTCTATGAACCCTTAGAGACAAAACTCCTCCGTGAGGCTAAAAAGGAGGGATGCCTCACGATCAACGGGTTGGAGATGCTTGTTCGACAAGGTGTGGCCCAATTTACGATCTGGACAGGGAGGAGGCCAGAAATCGCACAAATCAAGAAGGATCTCCATCGAGCGCTGGGAGGAGAATTCTAAAAGACTTATTCCACTAAATTTCAAATTTAAATGGGAAAACGATGATAGAAGTAACACCCCTCGGTCATTGCGATGGAACCGTGACCATCCCTGGGTCAAAAAGCTATACCCACCGTGCCCTTATCCTCTCTTCATTAGCCGATGGTGAGTCTGTTTTAATCAATGCCCTTCAATGTGAAGACACCGCACATACTGTTCAGGCACTGATAAAATTTGGAATTCCGATCTTTTGGGAAAATGATCGTATTCGAATCCTCGGGAGAGGGGGAAGGTTCAAAGCAACGGGTGACAGAATCGATGTGGGGAATTCAGGGACCTCCATGAGATTTCTCACAGCACTGGCTGCTCTCAAGAATGGAGTCACTCTGTTGGATGGGAGTGGACAAATGAGAAAGAGGCCCATGGGTGAGCTGTTGAATGGTTTGGGAGAGCTGGGGGTGAAAGCCTATTCCCAAAGAGGAGACAACTGTCCACCCGTGATCGTAGAATCTCAGGGACTTAAAGGAGGTACAGTGAGGATCAAGGGTGAAGAAAGCAGCCAATTCCTTTCTGGCCTCCTGATGGTGGCACCCTATGCTCTGGGAGATGTACATATAGAGATGAGAGGTCTTTTAACTTCCAAGCCTTATATGGACATCACGCGGGATGTGATGTCCGCTTTTGGTGTAGAGATAGACAACCAAGAATACAGTTCCTTTTTCATTAAGGCAGGACAGCGCTATGCCCCGCAAACATATCGGATTGAAGGGGATGCTTCCAGTGCCTCCTATTTTTTTTCGGCCGCAGCGGTTTGCAGGGGAAGAATAAAAGTTAAAAATCTCAATCCAGTTACTATCCAAGGGGATATAGAATTTCTAAAAATACTGGAAAGAATGGGATGCCGTGTGACTCGAGGTGAAGACTGGATAGAAGTGGTGGGGGGAGAACTTCATGGGATCGAGATAGATTTGAATAAAATGCCTGATCTCGTCCCAACTTTATCGGTGACTGCTGTTTTTGGAAAGGGGAGGACGGTCATTCAGAATATTAAACACCTTCGTTTTAAAGAATCAGACCGAATTCATGCCTTGGCTGTAGAACTGAACAAGATGGGTATTCGAGTAAAAGAAGGAGAGGATTGGTTGGAGATTGAAGGAGGAAAACCTTATGGGGCAGAGATCGAGACGTATAACGATCACCGTCTCGCTATGAGTTTAGCAATCGCAGGACTTGCTGTTCCTGGGATAAAAATTAAAGGGGAACGATGCGTGGATAAGTCCTTCCCGGGATTTTGGGAGACCCTTCAGAAACTCTATAAATAGGGTTTTAGGGGCCAAGTGTCAGAAAGTAGAAAGTAGAGAGCAGAAAGTGGCCAAAACCACATTCTACCTTCCACTTTCCACCCTCGAATTCTTGGTTTTTTATGAACATTGTTCTAATTGGATATCGAGGTTCAGGCAAAAGCACGGTAGGCAAAAGACTTGCCTCTCGAATGCAAAGGAGGTTTGTCGACACAGATGATCTCATAGAATCTAAGGAAGGGCAGATTAGTGATATCGTAAAGTCTCACGGATGGAATTATTTCCGAGCTATGGAAAGAAGAATGATCGAGGAAATCTCAAAAGAAGACAATTTAATCATTGCGCTGGGTGGGGGAGCAGTGCTCGATTCAGATAACATCGCCAATGTGGAGAGAAATGGTCTCATCATCTGGCTGAAAGCTGACCAAGAAGTGCTTCGAAAAAGAATGAATCAGGATCCTCGGACCCTTGCATCGAGACCGACCCTCACTGGAAAGGGAACCATAGAGGAGTTGGAAGAGATAATGGATTTTAGGAATCCTTTTTATGAAAAGGCTGCAACGATTCAATTGGATACTCCCACTCTAAATGTGGAAGAGGTTGTTGAAAATATTTTAGTTGCTTTTAAAGAAAAGACAGGGAGGACTTGAGATGGGAGGAAATTCATTCGGGACTCTCTTTCTTGTCACCACGTGGGGAGAATCCCATGGGAAAGCCCTGGGGGTGGTGATCGATGGTTGTCCACCCCAGCTTGATCTTTCTGAAGAAGATATTCAGAAAGAGATGGAAAAAAGACGGCCCGGTCAATATGCAGGAGCAAGTTCACGAAAGGAGAGAGACAGAATCGAAATCCTCTCCGGGATCTTCGAAGGAAAGACGACCGGCACTCCCATTTCAATCATCGTATGGAACGAAGATGTGGATTCAACTCCGTACGATGAAATCAGAGATATTTTTAGACCTGGACAGGCTGATTTTACTTACCAGGCAAAATATGGTATCCGGGATCATCGAGGTGGAGGACGGGCTTCGGCGCGAGAAACGGTTGGGAGGGTGGCAGGAGGAGCAGTGGCCAAGAAGGTTCTGGAAAAAGAAAAAATAAAAATTATGGCTTACACTGTGGAGTTCGGTGGGATTCGAATAGAAAAGATAGATTATGAAGAAATCGAAAGAAATGTTTTGCGTTGCCCGGATAGGAAAGCCGCTATGGCGATGGAAAGAAAGATCGAGGAGACGAAAGAACGAGGGGACACCTTAGGGGGAATTGTGGAGATCCTTGTGCGAGGCTGCCCCCCAGGATTGGGAGATCCGATATTCGATAAATTAGAAGCTGATCTCGCTAAGGCTTTGATGAGCATCGGTGCGGTGAGAGGAGTGGAAATAGGGGCTGGATTTGGAGTGGCCGGAATGTTCGGATCACAGTCCAACGACCCATTAGGACCGGAAGGATTCGAGAAGAACGACGCGGGAGGAATTTTGGGGGGGATATCCAATGGAGATGATCTTCTGATTCGTGTTGCTGTCAAGCCGGTCCCTTCGATTCATCTTGAACAGAAGACAGTGGATTCTTCGATGAGGCCCATCGCTTTAAAAATCAAAGGAAGACATGATGTTTCACCCATCCCACGAATCAATTCGGTCTGTGAAGCGATGGTGGCGATTGTTCTGGCCGATCATCTGCTTAGGCAAAAAGCATTAGATCCGTCTTCTCGCCATTGGTGGTCGCATCAAGATCGCAAGGATAAGAAATAATTTGCCACGAGGATATGTTGATAACGAGTGAAGTAATCGTTAAGGGAACCTCTAATAATTATCAATTTGTCACTCCCGCGCAGGCGGGAGTCCAGTGATGTCAAGGGGTTCTGGATTCCTGCTTTCGCAGGAACGACATTTTTAGAGGTTGCCTTAACATTCAGAGCCGTTTTCGAGGATAGTTCATGCCTTCAAAATGGACCAAAACTCCCTTCCCAAAGGGAACATATTATCTTTCAGGGAACGAGGCAGCTGCGGAAGGGGCCATTAAGTATTAATTTAGAAGTTGAAGAGATTTGATAGTATTAGAGTCTGATTCCCTTGGGAACCACCACAATCCCCGAGCCGGTTACCGTGAATCGTTTTGCATCCTCGTCCAGGTTGTAGCCAATCTCCATCCCCTCAGGGATCTGCACTTCTTTATCGATGATCGTTCTCCTAATCTTTGCATTTCTTCCCACATCCACCCCTTCCAGGAGGATGGAATCTTCAACCTCTGCAAAGCTGTGAACCGTCACATTAGGGGAGAGGATCGATCGCTTGACGTTTCCTCCGCTGATAATACAGCCGTTTGAGATGATCGAATTGAGGGCGCTTCCCACCCTTCCCTCTTCCATCCACACGGTTTTTGCAGGTGGAGAATGGAATTGATAAGTCAGGATGGGCCACTGGGAATCATAGAGATTGAGTTGAGGAGTGATGGAGATGAGATCCATGTTCGCTTCGTAGTAGGCATCGATAGCCCCCACATCCCTCCAATATCCCGTTCCTCCACAATCCCCTTGTCTGAAATCGAACGCGAAGACTTGAGCCTTGCCAATCATCATGGGAATGATATCTCTACCGAAATCATGGTTCGAATCGGATCGAGCATCCTCGATCAATCGTCTCACCAACACCTCCGTATTGAAGACATAAATTCCCATGGAGGCCAGAATCTCTCCCGGGTCCCCGGGAATGGTTTTAGGATCTTCTGGCTTCTCTTGAAAACCAATGATTCGCCAATCCTCATCTACCTCGATCACGCCAAAATCTCTTGAAAGCTTCCGGTCCATCCGGATGGCAGAGACCGTCAGGTCCGCCCCCTTCTCCAGGTGGAAGGCGATCATCTTGCGGTAATCCATTTTGTAAATATGATCTCCCGAGAGGATCAAGACCAGGTCGGGCCTTTCCACCTGCAGAATATTGATGTTTTGAAAAATCGCATCGGCAGTCCCTTGGTACCAGTGTTCGTCGATTCTCTGCTGCGCGGGAACCGCTTCGATGAACTCTCCCAGGGGCGCTGAAAGAATATTCCATCCCAATTGGATGTGACGGTGAAGAGAGGTCGACTTATATTGGGTAAGAGCATAGACGCGGCGGACACCAGAATGGAGGCAATTCGAAAGGGTGAAGTCGATGATCCGATAAATGGCACCGAAGGGAACGGCGGGCTTGGCTCGATCCCGGGTGAGGGGATAGAGCCTCTCTCCTCGGCCGCCTGCTAACACCATGGCCAGAACCTTCTTCACCGGCTCTTACCCTTTTCTAAGGAGAGCTCTGAAAAACCGCTTTCCGCCCTCTTGAATACGCAGATTGTAAAAAGTGATTCCACAGATTTTTCTTTATTTTCAATAGATTTCTAATCGGTGTAATCGTTGCATAATCCGTGTAATCAGAGATCTCTGGACTTTTCAGAAATTCCTAAAAGTTCCCGGATCTTATTTTTTAATTCAGTGAGGTCATCCGACTTTGTCACATAGGCATCTGCCGCCCAACTCATAAAATCCTGCCGGTACCCTGAATAAGAGGTATTGAGGATGATGGGGATCTTTCTCTCCTTGCCCACAATCCGGCCCAGGGCCTTCATTCCATCCATTAC
>Ga0113563_10001066_pt1 | contig 14887 bp, 10 predicted proteins | sample Mud3Dept3metaG_FD_80117 | JGI IMG/M metagenome (GOLD analysis project Ga0113563, IMG submission 80117) | Freshwater wetland microbial communities from Ohio, USA, analyzing the effect of biotic and abiotic controls - Mud 3 Core 4 Depth 3... | ecosystem: Environmental > Aquatic > Freshwater >...
GAGGGAGGCGATCGAATGGAATCCCGGGGTCAATGTGCGGTTCGGTTTCACGAACCTCTCCCTGGATGCCACAGTCAATCCCGATTTCAGCCAGGTGGAATCCGATGCCGGGCAAGTGACCGTCAATCAGAGATTCGCCCTCTTTTATCCGGAAAAGCGTCCGTTTTTTCTTGAAGGGATCGAGCTGTTTTCCACTCCCAACCAGCTCGTATACACCCGGCAAATCGTGGATCCGATTGCCGGCGGAAAAGTGACCGGGAAGGTCGGTCGTTTCGGCATCGCTTATCTCAGCGCCGTCGACGATACCCCCGACGGTGGCCACGCCCTCTTTAACATCACCCGGCTGCGCACAGACCTCGGCGCCGACTCGCTGGCGGGGATCACCTACACCGATCGGGCAGAGACCGGGGACACGAACCGCGTGCTGGCGGCGGACGCGCGGCTGACCTTCAAGAAAATGTACTATGTGCAGGGCCAGCTGGGGCACTCCTGGAGTGAACTCGCCGGAGTGAAAACCGGCGCACCGCTGTGGAGCGCGGAATTCGACCGCACCGGGAGGGCCTGGGGCTTCAATTACAAGCTCAACGGCATTGGAGATTCCTTTGAAGCGCGTTCCGGATTCGTTCCCCGCAACGATATCGTGGAGGGTCGCGCTTTCAATCGGTTTACTCTGTACGGTGAACGTGCTGCGTCAGTGGAGAGTTTCACCACGCACTTCGGTCTTTCGCGGATCTGGAGCTACAGGGACTTCGGGAGTGAAAGGGCCATCGAAGGGGAGGAATCCGTCAGCCTGTCGGCGCAGATGCGCGGCGGCTGGACCCTGCGAGGCGAGGGTCAGCGGGCGTTTGTACACTTTGATCCGGAGATGTATGCGGGGTACCAGGTGCTGCGAAATGATGGGACCATCGATAGCTTCCAGGTTCCCGGAATGCTGAGCAACCTGTTCGGTGCAAGCGTCTCGGTGAGTACGCCGACTTTCCGAACTTTCTCCGGCCGGATTGAGGCGGGTTACGCGGAGAGCCCCTTATACCCGGAAGCCGCTGCCGGCCGCGAGACGGCTTTTTCGCTGACGGCAAGTCTGCGGCCCACCGACAGTGTGCGCGTGGAAGCAACCGCGGTGTTCTCGCAGTTGGTTCGTGTCCGCAACGGGAGCGAATTCGCACGCACCGTCATCCCGCGTCTGAAAATGGAGTACCAGCCCAGACGCTCTCTCTTTTTCCGCATCATCGGGGAGTACCGCTCGCAGCGCCAGGCGAGCCTCGAGGATCCACGCACGGGGGAGCTGTTGATCGTGGATGGAGACTACAGCACGCCGCAGAAAATCAACGGGCTGCGGGTCGACTTCCTCATCTCGTATGAACCTACGCCGGGGACGGTGGCCTTCTTCGGCTACGGCAGCTCCCTGGAAAGCGACCAATCTTTTGGCATAACCGACCTGACGCGAACCAGCGACGGGTTTTTCCTGAAACTTGCCTACCAGTTCCGCCGCTGACCTTCCGACAGTATGCGGACGCTGATGCGGCGCCGCCGTTTCCGGGAGGATATCATGGATTCCGATCGAGGAGGTGACAGGGGAAAGGTAGCCATCACAGGCTTTCCATTGGACAGCAATTCGTCGTTCATGAAAGGCGCTGCCGAGGCTCCTCCCTTGATTCGGTCTGCGGTTTTCTCGGATGCCTCGAACCTCTGGAGCGAGAGCGGCATCAACCTCGGCGGCGAACTCGCTCTGCAGGACGCGGGCGATCTGGCATTCGCCTCCGATAACGACGAGTTTGCTGCCATCGAATCGGCTGTCGAGGCACTCCTGGGGTGCGGCCTGCTCCCCATCGCGCTGGGGGGCGACCACTCGATTACCTATCCTGTCATTCGGGCGGTCTCAACCCGGCATTCCGGCCTGACCGTGCTCGACTTCGATGCGCATCCTGACCTGTACGACGAGTTCCAGGGCAGCAGACGTTCGCACGCATGCCCCTTTGCAAGAATCATGGAGGAGGGGCTGGTGCGCCGGCTTGTGCAGGCGGGGGTGCGCACCCTCAACGATCACCAGCGACGGCAAGCGGAGAAGTTCGGAGTGGAGGTGATCGAAATGCGGGCCTGGAATGACTCCCTGCCGGACCTGCAATCGCCGCTGTACATCTCCTTTGACCTCGATGTCCTGGACCCGGCATTCGCTCCCGGCGTGGCCCACCGCGAACCGGGAGGGCTTTCCGTGCGGCAGGTGCTGCATGCGATCCAGTCGCTGCGGGCGGAAGTGGTTGCCGCGGATATCGTCGAGTTCAATCCGCGCTGTGATCCCGCGCAGATTACCGCATGGGTCTGTGCCAAGCTGGTGAAGGAGATGGCCGCAAAAATGCTCGAAGGCAATCGCCGCTAGCCCGCGGACGGGTTTTCTGCCCAGATCTGCGCAAGATGGACGACGGTTTCCATGGATTTTTCCATTGCGGCCACCGACAGCCACCCGGTGGGGCCGTGAAAGTCATGGCCGCCGGTGAAGAGATTGGGCGTGGGCAATCCCTTTTCCGTCAGGCGCGAACCATCCGTGCCTCCGCGGATCGGCCGCCACTTCGGCTGAAGTCCTGCGCGCTTCGCTGCCTCCCACAAATAATCCGGCACGCGCGTGTCGTCCCCCGCTTCTATCTAAAAGCGGGAGTGCTTTTCCCGTCGGTTTTCGCCACCTCGAAGTCATTCGCCTCGAGCAGGGTGTACATGTTCTGCTGCAGGTTGATGATCGCCTTCCGGAACCCGATCAGGGCTTGCAGCTCCGATCCCTGGGCCGCGGCCAGATCCGTCTGGCGCTGCAGCACCAGGAAGTTCTGGCTCATGCCGGCCTGCAGGCGCTTGGTCTCGCCATCCAGTTGCTGCTCCGCGAGTTCTCTCGAGATCCTTGCCGTTTCCACAGCCTGCCGGGCGGTTTCCAGCAATTCCACCGCATTGCGGACCTGAACGATGATGTTCTGTTCCGTTTTGGTGCGGTTCATCAGAAGTTGCTGCCTGGCGATCTGGGTTTGCGCCAGTTGCGAATCGATGCTCCGGCTCTTGACGGGAATCTGAACGTTGAAAACAACGCTCCAGTTCGTCAGCCCCTCTGTAAACATGGTTTTGTAGGCAGTCAGGATGTTCCCGACGAACTGGGGCTGGATCTTCGGCAAGCCGTCGGCTGTATAGGACTGGGGCCCTGCAGTTCCGGTGGACCCGAACGTGCCCGTGACGTCGAACTGCCATTTTTTGGAATTCTGCTGCGACTGGTACGAGATGTTGTTTTGCTGCAGCTGGATCTCGTATTGCTCCAGCTCGGGCCGGTTCTTCATCGCCTCCTGGATGGCCTGATCCATGCCCACGTTGTACTCCAGGAAATCGGGCGCATCGGTCGGCACGATGATCTGGCGCCAGATGTCGGCATTGCGGTCCTTTGAGATCATGTTTCTCAGGCTGTTTTCTGTGGTGAGAATGTTCTGGCGCGATCGGATCAGATCGATCTCGCGGCTCGCCTGCGTCGCCATCGCTTCGGTGATATTGATTGCGGCAGCCGTGCCGATCTGGACTTTCAGCTTGTTCTGGTCGACCTGGATTCTCGCCAATTCCACAGACTGGCGTTTGATATCATAGTCGCGAATCGCACCGACCAGGTCCCAGTACAGGCTCTGGATGGAGGCAATGGTATTGGTGACGCTTTGCTTGAATTTGCTGTCATTCGTCTTCAGGTCGAGGTTGGTGAGCTGGATGTTGCTGCGCGTCTGGTCGATGCGGCGGTTCCGCCAGAGAGGCTGTGTGAACTGGATCGACGAGGCCACCGAATACTGCGGGGTAAACAGCGCAGCCAGCTGGTTCGTATCGCTGCGGCGGGAGTTGAAATTCACAGTGAAACCCCCGCCCGAGGTGACGTTTTGCTCATAGGAGAAGTTCCAGTCGGCGGCATCCCTTTGGTTGAAGCCGCTTGCCGAGACGTTTGTGATGTTGGTGTTGGCAGATTTGGTGCGTCCGGCATTCAGGTAGAGGCTGATGGTGGGATCGTAGTACCCGTAGGTCTGGGTAATCCTCGATTGGTACAGGGCCTCGTTTGTGTCGGAAATCGCGATGTCCAGGTTATTCTGCAAGGCAAGCTTGGTAAGGTCTTTCAGTGAAATATGAAGGGCCGTGCCGTCCTTTTCTGCCTGCTCGATCGGACCGAGGGGCAGGTCGCGTACCTGCGGTGTCTGGACATCCTGAGCTGTGGTGGTCTGCCTTTCCTGTGCGAGCGCCGTCCAGGGGCGTGCAGAGGTTATCGCCAGACAGGCACAAACGATCGTTAGTAAAGTCAAAAGCTTAGCGCCCTTGCTCCAACGCGGGCGGGCGTCCATGGTTTTCATAGTTCACTCCTCATCGAATGCTGCTTACCCGGCCATATTCAAACATCAAGAGGGAATACGATAGGGCAGGCGAAATAGTTTCACCAGTGAAAAAAGCGGGGCGATCCCAACAGCGACCCGGATACCGATTCCTGCGCTGAGGGGAGAGCGGAATTGTCCCGAATTGCGGGGCATGCATAAGCCGTGCCCTGGGGGCGTGCTGGATTATTCGCATCTCAGGGAGGCCATGGGGTCTATGCGTGCCGCGCGCCTGGCAGGGATATAGCATGCCGCCAGTGCTGACAGAATCAGCATTGCGGGAACCAGGCCGAAGGTCAAGCGATCGGTCGGTGTGACTTCGAACAACAGCGAACGCATGAAACGGGTGAGGACGTAAGCTCCGGCCAATCCGATGCCGGCGCCGGAAAGTGCGAGGACCATGCCCTCGCGGACCACCAGCCGCAGGATGCCTGCCTGGGTCGCTCCCATTGCCATGCGGATCCCGATTTCCCTGGCACCCTGGCTGACCAGATACGCCATGACTCCGTATATGCCGAAGCAGGCCACCGTCAGGGCGAGGCCGGCGAACAGGGCAAGGAGGAGCATGGAGAATCGCCGGCGGGCCAGAGACTGCTCCACGTATCGCTGCATCGTTTGCACGCGGTATGCCGGCAGGTCCGGATCAATATCATGAACCACTTTTTTTACGGCCACTGCAAGGGCAGCGGGTTCGACCCGGGTCCGGATCGTGAGGGTCATGCCCCGTGTGGGGTATTGCGTCTGCGGCAGGTAGACAACGATGCGCGGATCGGAGTCCAACGCGTCGTGTTTCACCTGTCCGACAACACCGACGATGGTGATCCAGGGTGCGTCGGAGTTGGTGCCGCCGTGTCGAATACGCTTTCCGATCGGGTTCTGGTCCGGCCAGAACTCACGGGCCATTTTCCCGTCTACGATAGCGACAGGGATGCTGTTTTGGGTGTCCTTTTCATCAAAGGAACGCCCATGAAGCAGCGGAATCTCCATGGCCTCGAAATATCTGCCGCCGATGATTCTCTCGTCCGTGTTGATGAATTTTTCACCCGGCTCGGGCGTCCTGCCCTCGATGGAGATGGGAGTCCAGGCCAGCGTTTGACTTAGCGGCAGCGCCGTGGTCGCGCCCGCAACCACCACGCCCGGCAAACTCTCGATTTTTTCCCGGAGCTGGCGATAGGTTGCGAGCACCATTTGCGGCTCGGCATATTTCTGGCCGCTCAGCCGCAACTCCAGCGTCAGGAGATTCCGGGATTCGAATCCGGGGTGCACGTCCTGCAGGATCGCGAAACTACGGATAAGCAACCCGGCCCCGATCAGCAGCACCACTGAAAGCGCCAACTCAGCCACGACGAGCAGCTTGCGCATGTTCCAACCCCGGCCCCAAATCGCGTTGGCGCCGGAGGAATCCCGGCCTGCCTCCTTCAGAGTCGCGATCAAGTCCGGGCGTGAAACGCGCAGGGCGGGAGCGAGACCGAAGACGACTCCTGCGGACAAGGATATCAGAAGAGTGAATGCGAGCACCCGGGCGTCGACGCGGATGTCGGACAACCGCGGAATACTCCCGGGACCCAGGATCCTGATCCCATCGAGACTCCAGGCCGAAACGAGCATCGCCGCCGTTCCCCCCAAGAGCGCGAGGATCAAGCTCTCCGTTAGCAACTGGCGGATGATGCGGATGCGGGTGGCCCCCAGCGCCGTGCGCACCGCGATTTCCTTTTGACGGGCGAGCGCGCGAGCCAGCGAGAGGTTGGCGGTGTTCGCACACACCACAAGCATGACGATTCCGACCGCGGCGAGCAGAATGTAGAGCGGACGGCGCACGTTTCCCACCACCTGTTCGAGAAGGGGGACAACACTGAATGTAAGTCCGCCGTTCGGCGGGTAGACATCCGGGTGGTCCCTGCGCAGTCCAGCGGTCAGGAGGTCCATTTCCGACTGGGCCCGGCGGATGGTAACGCCCCGCTTTAACTTGCCGACGATGTTGAAATCCTCCCGGTTTCTGGTTTGTTCGGCAGAGGCCGCCAGGGGCAGCGGAAGAAATATCTCGGCCTCCGCGGAGCCGTAAAGGGTCGGAAGCACTTCCCGGGGCAGTGAAAAAGATTGCGGCAGAATGCCGACCACCTCGTAGGGAAGCCCGTTCAGGGTGATTTTTCTGCCTATCATTCCCGGATCGGCGCCATACCGGCGAGCCCACATGCCGTGGCTGAGCAGCACCGTCGCCGCACGGCCCGTGATGTCATCTTCCGGCAAAAACAGCCGGCCTGAAGCGGCGGAGGCACCCAACATGGGAAGGAGATTGGAGGATGCCTGGATATAAGCAACGCGCTCCGGTTCGCCGTCACCGGTGAGGTTCATGTTGCTGCCAAAGGCAATCGCGAGCTCCTCAAACCCGCTGTGGCCGATCCTGATGTCAAAATATTGGGCTGTGGAGAACCAATCTTCACTAATACCAAGACCCGGCGAGCGGTTCCAGAGAATGACCAGCCGGTCCTGGTCCCGATAGGCAAGCGGATTCAGCAACAGCGAGTTGAATACGCTGAAAAGCGATGCGTTGGCGCCGATGCCGATGGCAAGGGAAAGGACGGCGGTCGACGCAAACCCCGGGTGCCTTCGCAAGGAGCGGAACGTCTGGCGGATATCCTGAATCACACTGCTCCAGATTCGGACCTATACGCAGCGTCATAAGTCCGCGACACGATTCGAGAGTCGGTTTACGTCTGGTGAAGTCAGGATCGATCGCATATTCACCACAGAGACCACTGAGATCACGGAGGGGGAATGCCGCTGTTCATGCCCGGGGGCCAACGCTTCGCGTTGCGCGATTCACGTCCGGGAGCGTCAGGAAAGCCGCTCCCGTTATGGGTTCCATGCGCGTGCCTGATGGCTTTCCCGCCGCTCCCGGACGTGAATCGCGGCCGACGGCGCCCCGGGCAGGCCTGGGATATCTCCGTGATCTCAGTGCTCTCTGTGGTTCGTTTTTGTTTTTCCTAACCTCAATCCGGCCCGAAAACCTGTCGGGACTTATGACGCTGTGCATATATAAAGAACCGTCACTTTTATCCGACATTCCCCATGATGCCTGTCCATGACGTTACCGGCGACGGGAGTCGGGTAACATTCCAGCCTCCCTTCAAGTCACAGGAGAAATCCGGCGGAACTCCGAGATTATAGCACGCCGCAATCAGCAGCAGTCCGGGAGCGAATATGATAAATATGTTGCATGCGGCGCGATCCCGACTTTTTCCACGACCAGGAGATGGTTCTCATTTATCTTGCCAGGCGGCTCAAGGAGGCAAAGGCGCTCGAGGCCGTGCTCGACGCCGGCGGCCTGGACTATGCTGTCGAGCCGGCTCCCTACGGGAGCGGCACCCTTTTTCGTTCCCAGCGTATCGGTGCGTTTTTTTATGTCCTGCCTCAATCCGTGGAGCGCGCTCGTGCGCTAATGTTCCGGGACGGTTACATCCCCTATTCCGAGACTTGACCGGGAGGAAGGGCGACTGTTCCTGCCGTTCCGGCGTTTCGTTGAAGTGGCAAGACGTGCTCGATACAACGGAACAGGAATCGGCATCTGACGCGGAGGTTGGCCCGCGCCAGGGTGTTTCCGTAGTTTGTGCGCGCCTGGGATTCGAATTGCAGGTACAATGCGGCGGCCGATTCGGGGAGGAATTCATGGGGAAGAGGATTTGGCGTCGCGAGTTTTTGGGTCTGGGTGCCGCGGCGGGCGGTTTTCTGGCCGGGTCAGGCGCCGATGGGCATTTTGTGGATGCGGATCGGGATGGCTCTTTGCCATTTCCGTGTCTCCATTACACGCTGGACCAAGGCATCCGGGCGTGCTTCTTTTTCACAGGAACGAATCGAGCGGTGCGCCCGGCTCGTGGCGAATGTCGCAGGGTATGCAGCGGACGCATTGAACAAAGCGCAGGGCGAAAACTCCCCAAAGGTGCTGATCAACACGGCCGCCGAGGGATGCCTCCAGTGCCACGCCCAGGGCAAGCAGGCGCCCGATGAGCCGGAAGTGGTCGGCCGTATGACATGCACTACCTGCCACAACCCGCCCCATCAGCCGCGCAAGTAGCCCCGGCGTACCACAGGGAATGCTTCCAGGAACTGCATTTCTACTTGAACCTCAATTTCATGAATGCAATTATTATCTATTGCGGCTCGGATACCGGATTGTCTCTACGATTCGAGGGATTTCGTACCATGTTCTGTCGCTTCTTTGCCGTTCTCCTTGTATGTATCTGCGCGATTCCCGCCCAGGGCGGGGATTGGCCTCAATTCCGCGGACCCGACCGGGATAACATCTCTAGAGAGACCGGGATGCTCCGGTCCTGGCCGGCAGGCGGACCCAAGATTCTCTGGAAGATACCCGTCAGCCAAGGGTATGCCGGCGCTGCGATCAAAGGCGGTCGGGTCTACGTCAACGATTACGACGAGACCAAAAAGGCGCATCTGGTCCGCTGCCTTTCGCTCGAGACCGGAAAGGATATCTGGCAATGGAGTTACCCTGTGGAAATCCGGCCGAATCATGGGATCACCAGGACCGTGCCTTCCGTCGGTCAGAATCTGGTATTCTCGTTCGATCCCAAGTGCCGGTTCCATGCTCTTGATATCAAAACCGGCAAACTGGTGTGGCAAAAAGACCTGGTCAAGGAATACAAGGCCACCATTCCCGGCTGGTATGCCGGGCAGAACCCGCTCCTGGAAGGGAAACAGGTCCTGATCGCGACGGGCGGCGATGCGTTGGTGGTGGCATTCGATCAGGCGACCGGCAAGGAGATTTGGCGCTCGCCGAATCCAGCCAACGATTTGATGTCCCATGCCTCGCTGATGCCGGCAACGATCGCGGGGATCAGACAGTTCCTCTACCTGACCATGAACAAGGTGGTCGGCGTCTCGGCGTCCGATGGCCGCATCCTCTGGACGAGCCCTTTCATCACCAAGATCGCGGCGGTCCCTTCCCCCATATCCGTGGGTGACGGGCGTGTGTTTGTCACGAGCGGATACGAGGCGGGGAGCGCGATGTATCAGGTGGAAAAGGGGGTTTCGGGATTCAGTGCGCGCAGGCTGTACGAACTGACGAGCATGCAATTCAACTCCGAAGCGCACACGCCGATCCTCTACGAGAATCACCTCTTCGCCGTTGGCAGCAAGACACGAGGCAGGTTTACCTGCCTTGGCCTGGACGGGAAAGTCGTTTGGCAGAGCCCGGTCGATTCGTCGGCCCCTGGAGGGCCCCGGATTTTTGACCTGGGTGGATTCCTCCTCGCCGACGGTTTGTTCTTCGCTTTGGACGGCAGGTCCGGCATCCTGCGGCTGTTCGAAGCCAGCACTCAGCAGTACAAGGAGCTCGCCAGCGCGCAGATTCTCGAAGGCGAAGAAATCTGGGGGCCGATGGCGCTCTCCGATGGGAAGCTGATCATTCGCGATTTGAACCATATGGTCTGTCTCCAGGTCGGGAGACCGGCAGGCAAGTAGAATTGGGATTCGGGATTTGGGATTTTGGATCTGGGGCTTGGGAAGGTTCATCGACTGTTGAAATAGCATGCACTTCCCAGTCCAAGATCCGCAATCTGCAATCCCAAATCGATGGAGTAGTCATGAAACCGCAGCAACCGGAGGCAGGTGAAGGCAATCTGCTGGATCGCCTTCGAAAATCGTGGTTTCCCGCCGCCGCGGTCGTAGGGGCGCTGGCTTCCTTCATCGCGGCTGCACTCCGGCTTCGACCGGAGCCGGGTACAGTTCTGCAGACCACGGAAAAGCCGGCACCGCCCGTTCCTCCGCAGCAGGCGGGTCCGAATCTGCCGGCGGGAGGCTTCAAGAGGGAGTACCGGAAGTCAGGCAGTCTGGTTGGCGGTGCTGCGGCGCAGCAGTTTCGGAGTTCCCTGGCGGGTATTGCTGTTGGACCCGGCGACAGAGTTTACGCACTGGGCGATGGCGAAATCAGGACTTTCGAGGCCGGCGGGAGCCTGGTGGCGGTGTGGAAGGTGGTGCCAAACGCAAGCTGCCTGGCGGCAGGATCCGATGGGCACGTTTGCATCGGCGCGCCGGGCCGGGTGGAAATATATGATCCGGCGGGTCGTCACACGGGAGGTTTTGCTGCCGGCGATTCCGCCGGCCGGCCGGCCGGCATCACTGCGGTGAAGTGGTTCCGGGACGAGATTCTTGCGGCGGACGCCGATGCGCGCCTGATCCGGCGCTACGACCGGCATGGGAAGCAGCTCGGGCTGATCGGGACCAAAGCCAGGGCAGGCAGCTTCATTCTTCCGAACGGATGGCTGGATTTCGACGTGGACGCACAAGGGGTTATCCGCGCTACGGACACGGGACGCCACCAGGTCACCGCGTGGGCATTGGACGGCACGCCTCTGGGTTCATTCGGGAAATTCGGCATGGGCAATCCGGAAGATTTCGTGGGTTGCTGCAATCCGGTGAATGTTGCCGTCACTCATGACGGGAAAATTGTTACCGGCGAAAAGATGGTAGCCCGCGTGAAGGTGTACGAGCCCGACGGAAGGCTCCTTGCCCTGGTCGGTCCGGAAAACTTCGACCCCAAATGCATTCATCTCCACCTGGCGGTCGATTCCAAAGGATGGATTCTGGTCGCGGATCCGGTGCGCCGCGAGGTGTCCCGGTTCTTTCCCGTGGCCGAAGCCGCGGATAACGCGCCCCTCCGTGACAGGGAAACCGCCGGCGGAATTCGACAGGAGTATGCACGCATATGAGTGACAAGAGTTCGCGGCGTCAGTTCATCGACCGCTCCTTCCGCATCATCGGTTTTCTGGGAATCGGCGGCGCGGCGGGCGTGCTTACAAAGAGGGCTTCCAGCTCCGCCGTGTATCAGATCGACCCGTTCAAGTGCACTTCTTGCGATCTGTGCCGGACCTCCTGTGTCTTGAGCCTGTCGGCGGTGAAGGCGGTGAACGATTTCGAAAAATGCGGCTACTGCATGCTCTGCCCCGCGTATATGGACGTGAACAGCCGGCCGGATGAAAAGGGGATCCCGACGGGAAAAGTCTGTCCCCAGGATGCGCTCAAAAGGCGCGTGGTCGGCCGCGTGGATCTGGAAGATCCCAACAACAACTATTACGAGTACGCAATCGATGAAACCCGATGCGACGGGTGCGGCAAGTGTGTGAAGGCCTGCCTGCCTCCTGCAGGAAATGGATCCCTTCGCCTCGAAATCCGCTACACGCGCTGTGTGGAATGCAATGAGTGCGCGATCCGGGTTGTATGTCCGGATGACGCAATCGTGCGCGTGCCGGTGCCCGGAATGGCGCCCACGGCGGATTCTTCCGAAAGAGAGAAAGCCTAGCTTGCAAGTCTGTATGATCCGGTCACGCCGCTTCCGGCCGCTGATCCTGTTGCTCATGGTGCTGGCCTCGAGCGCGCTCTTCGCCCAGTACCAGCGGAAGCCCCCTGATTTCGGGGGAAGTTACAGCTTCCCGTCTCCCGAGCATCCGGAACCGCGTTCCGAGTGGGTCCGCCTGCTCGACGTCGGAATGCTGGTCGCGGGTCTGGCGCTGGGAACGTGGCTCATACTCAAGCGTCGCAGCCGCGGTGGCGTGATGTTGCTCAGCATTGGGGCGCTCGCGTATTTCGGTTTTTACCGGAAAGGGTGCATCTGCCCGATTGGGGCCATTCAGAACGTCACCCTCTCCCTGACGGATCCCTCCTATATTGTCTCCTTGAGCATTGTAGTGTTCTTCTTTCTTCCGTTGGCAACGGCGCTCCTTTTCGGGCGCATCTTCTGCGGAGGCGTTTGCCCGATAGGAGCAATCCAGGACCTGGTCCTGCTGCGGCCGCGGAAGGTCCCGGAAAAGCTCGACAGGGCATTGCGCTGGCTTCCTTACCTCTACTTGGGGCTTGCGGTCCTCTTCGCCGGCTGGGGCCTGGGCTTCAAGATCGGCGCCTGGGAAGTGCAGGCTGCAAGGCGCTTCCTGATCTGCGAATATGATCCCTTCATCGGCCTGTTCCGGATCTCCGGGGCTTTCCACATGCTGGCGATCGGTGCGGGATTTATCCTGGCCGGCATGTTTTTCGGGCGGCCATATTGCCGCTGGCTATGCCCCTACGGCGCGCTTCTGTCGATCCTGTCCCGGTTTTCCTGGAAAAACGTGCAGGTCACTCCCGACAAGGAATTGGACTGCGGCCTGTGCGCCGACGCCTGCCCGTATGGCGCCATCCACAATTACCGTGCGGACCGGGCCTCCTGCCTCGCCTGCGCGCGCTGCTATGAGTATTGCCCGCGCGAACAGGTGCTGCGCGGCGCCGGCGACGAATTTGTGCAGGTAAAACTGCCATGATACGTCGCTGGACATCCGTAATACGCAGTTGGGCTGGGATCGGCGCTGCCCTTGTCGCGTTGATTGCGGCGGCCTGGCTTTTTTCCGTGTACGTCCAGGCGCAGCGTGCCCTGCCGGTCGAGAAGGCCCTGGTCGACGATCTGAAAGCCAAAGCGAGAACGGATGCGGAGGTGCAAAAGATCCTGCAACCGGAATTGGATCGTCAGCATGAGACATTGGTGCGAAAAAGAAAAGTATACGACCGGGGCGGGATTGTTCTGCTCATCGCCGCTGGTGTTTTCCTGGCGTGGTTCAAATGGTTCCGCCCCGGTCCGGGGGAGTGGGCAGGTGTCCCCGCGGCACTCCTGAAGACGCTGGAATGTATCCCTCCGCGTTCTGCCGAGTCTGCCGCCGGAACGCACGCAGCCAAAATTCATGAAAAAGCCGGAATTCAGTCGCCTGTTCTCAGTCTGCCGCCGTCGGACTCGGACGCGGTTCCGGGCGCCGTCGATCTTGGCCCGATGCGTGAGATTCTGGAGCGGGAAGGACGGAGTCCGGAATCCATCATCCCGATCCTCCAGGCCATACAGTCCAGGTACCGGTATTTGCCCGGCGCGGTGCTGCGCAAGGTGTGCGAAGAAACCGGGATATCGCCGGCGCAAATTGCCGGTGTGTCCACGTTTTATGGGCAATTCCGGCATGATCCTGTCGGGGAACACATCATCCGGGTGTGCGAAGGGACAGCGTGTCACGTTTCCGGCGCCACGGAGGTGGAGAATGAACTGCGCCGTTGTCTGGGAATGACCAACGGATCGGGCACTGATCCTTCCGGACGTTTCACGGTCGAGCGGGTGGCATGCATCGGCTCCTGCAGCCTTGCGCCGGTCATGACGATCGACGAGAAGATCTACGGGCGGCTGAGCGCCTTCAGCGCCGGCAAGACGCTCCGGGATTTTGTCAGGTCCGACGGCGAACAGAAGAAAAACGGCAATGGGAAGCAGGGGGCCGCGGCGAGAACTTTTTCGCAGGCCGGGGAAAGCAGCGGCCGGAGTGGAGTGGAGGTCCGCGTCGGTTTCGGTTCCTGCGGCATTGCCAGCGGTGCACCCGCGGTCATGGCTGCCATGCAGGCGGCGGCCAGGTCGATGGGAGGCGGTGTTGCCGTGAAGCCTGTCGGTTGCAGCGGCCTCTGCCACTCGGAACCGCTGATCGAGGTGATCGATCGGAACCGGAGCACGCTGTACGGAAATGTGAGCCCGCGGGACGTCCGCAGAGTCCTGCGCCGGCATGTCGCGCCTCGCGGCCTGGTCCGAAAAGCCCGTGAAGGAATCCGGGAGGCGCGCGAGCGGCTTTTAAAGGATGATGCGTGGGTTCCCGCGAGGGAGCGTGAGGTGGACGCGGCGCCGTACATCCGCAAGCAGGTCCGCGTTGTGCTCGAGAATTGCGGGAAAATCGATCCGCTGTCGTTCGACGAATATCGTGGGAGGGATGGATGGCAGGCGCTGGAATTGTGTCTGACCAGGCTGCCGCCGGAAGATGTAATTGAAAAGATCAGGGCCTCGGGGTTGCGAGGCCGCGGGGGCGCAGGCTTCCCCACCGGCGTCAAGTGGGAAATCGCGCGCCGCGGCGCCGATCCCGTCAAATACGTCATTTGCAACGGCGACGAAGGGGACCCGGGCGCCTTCATGGACCGGGCGGTTCTGGAATCGGATCCCTTCCGGGTCATCGAAGGGCTGGCCATCGCCGCATATGCCATCGGTGCTGCAGAAGGATTCATCTATGTGCGTCGCGAATACCCCATCGCCTCGGAGCACATGCGCGAGGCGATCCGGCAGGCCGAAAGCCACGGCCTGCTCGGCGACCACATTCTGGGAAGCCCGTTCAGCTTCAAGCTCAGAGTGAGGGAGGGTGCCGGCGCGTTTGTCTGCGGGGAGGAGACGGCGCTCATCCAATCGATGGAGGGCAAACGCGGCATGCCTCGCCTGCGGCCGCCGTATCCGGCCCAGTCCGGGCTTTGGGGAAAACCGACACTCATCAACAACGTCGAGACGCTGGCCTGCGTCCCCTGGATCCTCCGAAAGGGACCCGAGGCATTTGCGGCCCTGGGAACGGATAAATCCAAAGGGACAAAAGTCTTTTCACTGGTCGGGAAGATCAACCGCGGCGGACTTATTGAAGTTCCCATGGGAATTACAATTCGCGAGATCGTCGAGGAAATCGGCGGCGGCATCAAAGGCGGGAGGA
>Ga0113563_10001067_pt1 | contig 14885 bp, 14 predicted proteins | sample Mud3Dept3metaG_FD_80117 | JGI IMG/M metagenome (GOLD analysis project Ga0113563, IMG submission 80117) | Freshwater wetland microbial communities from Ohio, USA, analyzing the effect of biotic and abiotic controls - Mud 3 Core 4 Depth 3... | ecosystem: Environmental > Aquatic > Freshwater >...
CGTTGCGATATGTCCCCACACATCCGTGACTGGCCCACGATCGTTCCCGGCCTCATCCCCCTCCTCTCGTAACGGCTTTCATTCCTGATGAGATATGACAATCAAAGCTCATGCCAGAACCCGCACGGGGTGAGATACAATATTCCGGCTAGTTAGGAACGTCCCATCACCAAAAATATAGAACAGCTTAAAAATAGTGGCACCATTGCGCCTCAGTCCCTACTCCTACGCCCCATCTCTCAAATTCGTCTCCCAGTGCAACCCTTGCGGAAGATAAGATCACGACAATCTACCACAAAACTCAGGCATGCGTGAGTGTGGTTAGAATGGAAGGCCCCATCAGATGAGGGCCGGGGAAACTCTCGCGGCGCAACCGGAGAGACAGTGCTGGCGAAAGATTAGCGCTTGACAATAATATCGCGTGCGACTTTGCCACTCGGGCCGAAGGGCTTTTGAGGTACGCCATTGAGCTCGGCCTTGACTCCCCCTGCGTTACCAAGCGTCAAGGTAAACTGGTCCTGGCCTTTCCATGTGGCCTTTTCTCCAGGTCTGAGCAGGACCTCTTGAGGGCTACCGCCATCGATTTGAACGACGACCCAACTCAGCTCTGTCGCTTCAAGCTCAAGCGCCAACTGCCCCTCTGTTGCTTCCGACCCCTCGAGTGAAATCCCGCCCAGTGGTCCGTCGCTACCAGGCGACGAAGGACTCGGAGCTGCTAGTACCGGAGCAGCCGAAGCCGTTGCGGGCTTGGTCGCTGGCTCAACATGGTTTCCTGCGCTCACCTCAGCTGACGAGACGGGGGGATCGTTCGGTTTCGTCTTGAGGGACGGGAGGATCTCCTCAGCCAGCTGGCTTGGCGGAGATTCCTGAGATTCTGGAGCCGGTTGAGTGGTTCGCTTGGATGCGGAAGGAACGGAGTCTGTGCTCGAACGCCGGACGAGGAGCGACGACTGTTCACGGCTTAAGAGAAAGATGAGCGTGAGGATCGCGATACCGATCGCAATCGCGACGGCCTTCCGATTGACTTGACGTTTCCGCTCTTCTTCGGCCTGCCGCACTCTCAACCGTTCTCGTTCTGCCTGCTTGTCGTAGTACGTGCCTGCCGATTGAGCGAATCGGTGGATCGCATCCTCTTCATCAAGCCCAAGGGACCTGGCATAGGACCGGACAAAGCCTCGCGCAAACACTTGGTCGGGCAACTTGGCGAAGTTCCCCTCTTCTAACGCCTTCACGAAATCAGTTCGAATTCGCGTCTTGGATGCGACTTCGTCGATGGTGAGCCCCTTCGTCTCCCGCACCTGTCTGAAAAATTCACCGATCGATTCCATGGGTGTCTCTCTATTACTTGATCCTTGTCAGCAGTTCCTTCGCAGCTGCGGCATACTCGCCGCCCTTATCGAGCGTCGTCACCTTGGTCAGCGCCTCCCGTGAGCGTCGTTCGAATCCCAGCTTGTAGTAGGCACGCCCCAGCTCCAACTGTAACAACGCCGGTGGAACGTTTGGTGGATTGACCACTAGAGCATCCTCAAACGATTCCATCGCCCCCTGGTAATCACCTTCGTGGGCCAGCGCCTGGCCGAGATGGAACCGGGCCAGGTCCGGGGTTCCATACAAGGGATTGGTCAGTGCTTGACGGAATGAGGCGATCGCTTCCGTCCATCGCCCCTGTTTTTCCAATATCTGGCCCAGATATGTGTGGGCTTCCGAGTAGCTTTCATCAAGCTTTGTCGCCGCCCTAAATTCTTCTTCGGCTTGGGGCAATTTACCCTGCATCGCCAGAATATGACCGAGCCCGTATCGCGCCTCCTTGTTGTTCGGATCGAGATTCACAGCCCTCTGGAACGATACAAAGGCCTTCTGCTGATCCTTATCCAGACTCGCGAGGCCTTCGTGGTAATAGCCTTTTGACTTCTGTACCGAACCTTCCGAGGTCGCACAGCCGGGTAACCAGCTGATCAGCAGAGCCATCGCAAGCAATGGACGAGCAAATAGTCGAACAATCAAACAGGCAAGGCGAATCTGGGTCACGAAAGATCCTCGAAATGGGTCAATTGCTTAAAGGCTCGAAACCGCTCCTGAATCTCTTTGTAATCTAGGATTCTCAAACGGTCAAGACTAAAGGCTTCTACAGTAAATGAGGCCATGACGCTTCCGAAGATAATTGCTTGTTTGAAGGCTTCGGCCGAACGGTTGCCTGTAGCCGTCAAATAGCCCAGAAAGCCTCCGGCGAAGGTATCACCTGCACCGGTCGGATCTCGTACGTCTTCCAGCGGAAAGGCCGGAGCTCCGAATACCTGCTTCTCATTGAACATCAATACCCCATACTCCCCACGCTTGATAATGAGGTGCTTGGGCCCACGCGCAAGGACTTTTTGCGCCACTTTCACCAGATTCGAGTCTTCGCCGAGCGCCCGAGCCTCACCGTCATTAATGATCAGAATATCGACCTGCTCCAACACCCGCCACAACGCGTCTCGCTTGCCATTGATCCAAAAGTTCATCGTATCGCACGCGACCAATGGCGGACGTGAAAGTTTCTGCAACACATCCAATTGCAGCTCCGGGTCGATATTTCCGAGAAACAATACGTCCGGTGATCGATAGGCCTCGGGGATTTTCGGCCGAAAGGTTTCAAACACGTTGAGTTTCGTATCGAGCGTGTGCGCTTCGTTCAACTGATGCGTGTACTCTCCTTTCCATCGAAAGGTCGAGCCGGATCTCCGTTCCAATCCAGTCACATCGATGCCACGGCTCTTGAGGAAGGCCAGGTGTTGCGGGGGGAAATCTTCCCCCACGACTGCGATAAGATCGACGCTGGCAAAATAACTGGCCGCGGTTGAAAAATAGGTGGCCGAACCTCCAAGGACCTCGCTGACCTCCCCGAAAGGTGTCTTCACCGTATCTAATGCGACTGACCCGACGACGAGCAACTTTCCCATGACTTAACGAACCCCTTTCCTCACTGGAACAACCCGTTCCATCAACAGAGCCAGCTTTCGTCTGAGAGCGGCCGGCATCTGATCGGGCGCTGTGATGATGGCATCCTGCAACGCGCGCTGGCAGCTGCAGGCCTTGACTGCTGCCACTGCAGGCAGCACCGACCGCAACAGTCGCTTGGCCAGCGTGACATTCTGGCGGAGCGTGGTCAAAATCGCCTCGACGGTGACGGCCTCTTCCGTCTCATGCCAACAATCGTAATCGGTCGCCAGGGCCACCGTGGAGTAACAGAGCTCCGCCTCTCGCGCAAGCTTCGCCTCGGGAAGATTGGTCATCCCGATCACGCTAGCACCCCACTGACGATAGAGTCGGGACTCCCCTTTGGTTGAAAACTGCGGCCCTTCGATGCAGAGGTAGACACCGCCCTGATGTACCGTAGCGCCGACCATGCGGCCTGCTTCCAACAATGCGGAACCAAGCGAGGCGCAGACCGGATCGCCAAACGCCACATGCGCCACGATCCCTCCCTCGAAGAAGGTCGATACCCGCCGCTTGGTGAGGTCGATAAATTGATCCGGCAACACCACATCCCCTGGCTTGATCGACTCCTTCATACTCCCAACCGCGCTCACAGAAATCACCCGTCGAACCCCAAGAGACTTGAGCGCATAAATATTCGCGCGATAATTGATTTCAGAGGGATTCATCCGATGGCCGCGCCCATGCCGCGAAAGAAATGCGATACGAACCCCTTCTAACTCGCCGAGCAAAACCTTATCGGAGGGGGCCCCAAAGGGAGTCTTGACCGGGCGTTCCATGACCTTGCGAAGCCCTTCGATGTCGTACAGCCCACTGCCGCCGATGATGCCGATGTCGGCATGTCCTCCGGTTTTCTGCCGTGTCATTCCTGCTCCTCAAGTGTGCTCAGAAACCGATCCACCGATCCGATCACCAGCGACGCCGTGTGCCGGACTGATTCCGACTCCTCAATCGTCAACCATTGAATTCCCGGTTCCTTTCGAAACCACGTCAGTTGTCGTTTGGCATATTGTCTCGTGTCCCTTTTGAAGCGACGAATCATTTCAGCTGCGTCATACTCACCGGCCAAGTGCTCTGCCACCTGGCGATACCCCAAACCCTTCATGGCCCCACTCTCACGCCGATACCCCTGGGCCAGGAGCTGTCTGGTTTCTTCTATCAAACCATGAGCCAGTTGCCAGTCAATCCGGCTCTCGATACGCCGATACAGCGCACCGCGGTCCCGGTTCAAGCCGATGATCAAGGCTGAAAATGGCCTTTCAGTAAATCCATGTTCCTGCTGAAACTCCGACATCCGGCGACCGGATAACTGGTACACTTCCAGCGCACGGATTACTTTCGATTCGTCGCGGGGATGCAATTGCGCCGCGACCATTGGGTCGATCGCTGCAAGTCGAGCATAGAGGCGATCGTGTCCTTGGTCAATCGCCTCCTGCTGCAGAACCTTCCTCAGAATTGGATCGGACGGTGGCGCGCTACACAAGCCCTTCAGGAGGGTCCTTACATAGAGCCCTGTGCCGCCTACAACGAGAGGAAGACGGCGGTCTTTGTACAGGCGTTCGATCTCATCCACTGCCTGACGTCGATATACACCGGCATTAAATAGCTCACCAGGACCGACGAGGTCGATTAGTCGGTGGGGAACCCCCTGGCGTTCCTCCGGAAATGGCTTATCCGTCCCAATGTCCATCCCACGATAGACTTGACGGGAATCTGCCGTGAGCACCTCGGTCTCGAAAGTCTTGGCTACCTCGACCGCAATGCGGCTCTTCCCCACAGCAGTCGGACCCACGATCACAACCACAGGCTTGCAACAGACTTGCTTCCCTGAGAGACGGCAGGTTGCTTTCGCTGGAATGGTCATCATGACCATCCAACCCTGCCGAACAGCTGGGCGAGTTCATCTGTGGAAAGACGAAAGGCCGTGCGACGCCCATGCGGGCAAGTCATGATCAACCCTTCCTGTACCCAATCGTGGATCAACTGCTGAATCTCAGGAAGCGCCAAGGTACGCCCAGCGCGTACGGCCCCATGACAGGCCATAGACGCCAAGACCGGTTGAACGCGTAATTCCAAGGACGAGGCTCGATCCCACTCGGTCAAGTCCTCGAGCAGGTCCTGTACCAACACCGCCGCATCCACCTTGCCCAACCCGACCGGCACTCCCCGAATCGCCACGCCTGTTGCGCCAAAAGGTTCAACCAGCAGACCGAGTTTTTCCAGATCGTCGCTGCGCTTGAGCAGCAGTAGACTCTGCGCTGCCGGCAGTTCGACCGGTTCCGGAATCAGGAGCGGCTGCGACGGGATTTCCCGGCTCTGCCAGCCTCTCCAAAGCCGTTGGAAAAGGACACGCTCATGCGCCGTATGTTGATCGATCACTTGCAGTTCATCACCCACCTGAGCCACGAGATAGGTCCGGAGGATTTGCCCGAGTGGCACGATGTCAGGTTTCTCCGCCCGCTGATACATCGCAACTGGCTCGTGAGCGAAGGCAACCTGACTTCCTTCGACGATGCCGGATAGGGTCTCCGTATCGTTCATCATGATTCGGGAATCCCGGCCAGTGGCTGGGATCAAGCCAGCCTGGCGAGAGCCACTGAGTAGATCGACCTGCCGCACGGCAGTAGGAAGCGACTCCGGTATCGTCTGCGATGCCCCTCCCTGCGTCAGACCCAGCACAACCTTCCGCTCAGATCCATCGAGTGCATGACGGACGGTCTGACGCACCAACTGATGAAGCGCTTCCGTGTCTGCAAAACGGACCTCTTTCTTCGTAGGGTGTACGTTGACATCGAGTCGGTCGGGTTCGATATCCAGGAAGAGCACGAACGTTGGGTGATGCCCCTTGGGCAGGAACGACCCATACCCATCCACGATCGCATGAAACACAGTCGCATTGCGGATAGGCCGCCGATTCACAAACAATTCCTGTGGCGTTCTCGAGGATCTCGCATGAAGCGGATCGACCATCACGCCACGGATCGACATTCCTGCTATCCGACCCCGCGCCTCAATAGTTCGATCGAGAAAGGCTGGGCGATAGACTTGAAGGATCCGATCACGATCCGTGGTGACGGCAGGATAGTTGAGAATCTCCTGGCCGTTATGGGTCAGACGGAAATGAACCGATGGCCAGGCAAGGCCGGCGAGTTGAACGACACGGCTGATATGAGAGAACTCCGTCGTGGCTGATTTCAGAAACTTCCTTCTGGCTGGCTGATTGAAAAACAAATTGGACACTTCGATCCTGGTGCCCGGCACGGCGGGGGCGTCCACGACGGAACCGCTGCCGCCTGCGACCAGGGTGAACTGCGATCCCACAGTGGTGTCTTGCCTTGTTGCAGTCGTCACCAGGACATGCGAGACGGACGCGATGCTGGGTAGCGCCTCACCTCGAAAACCCATCGTGGTCACCGAGGCGAGATCCCGATCGGACCGGAGCTTGCTTGTCGCATGCCGCTCGAACGCCAGGGGAAGATCGGCACGGCTGATCCCTTCCCCATCATCTGTCACTCGAATGAGGGTCAGGCCGCCGTCTTTAACATCGACCGTGATATGCAGGCCCCCTGCATCGAGACTGTTTTCCAATAACTCTTTTACGACCGCAGCAGGACGCTCGACGACCTCGCCAGCCGCGATGCGGCTGACTACATCGCCTGGGAGGACATGGATCTTCGTCGAACAGCTGGCGGCAGGCATGAAATTAGACCCCGGGGGATGCCAGAAACAAGGAAGCCATCATGTGCCATCTCAATAGACGTCCGATCATCGAATGTCGGCCAGCTTGTTCTTGGCCAGCTTGGCCTCATCCGACGTGGGGAACTCTTCGATAACCCGCTTGAGATTCTTTTTCGATTTGGCAAGATCTCCGGTTTCTCCCGCTGCAAGCCCCGATTTGAGGAGTGCCGCCGGCACCTTTTCGTTTCCCGGATACTCTGCCGTGAGATACTCGAACGATTGCATCGCGCGGACGTAATCTTTCTGCTGATAGGCAGACTCGCCCAACCAGTAGTAGGCATTCGGCGTCAGCGACGTGCCAGGAAAGTCCTTCACAAATCGCTGAAAGCCGGCCACGGCAAGATCATATTTCCCATTGAGATAGTCGTTGTACGCGAGATTGAATGCCGATGTCGGAGTAATCGTGGGAACGCCTGGCACCATGGTCGATACATCGCCAGGGGAGCCCCCCTTCTGTGGTCTTGGGGGACGAGTCTGTTCTCCAGAGGTTGGCTCTGGCCTGGGCGCAACCGGAATACCCAATGTCTCATCGGACTTGGCCAATCGGCTTTCTAACTTTTGGATCCGTACAGACAGGTCGTCGAACCTCGGATCAAACTTCTGCCTGGCGGACTCAGTATCCTTCACCCGCTCCAGAGACTCCAGACGCCGTTGCAACGCATCCAATCGCTTTTGATCTTGATCTTGAGATTTCGACACCGTCGACAAGTGGTCACGCACCTCCACAAAATCGGCGTGGTTGGCACATCCAGCGAGCCACAGCATTGCTCCGGCCGTAAGAGCCACACCCCCCCACGAATCTATTTTTTTGCGCATCACGGTTATTGCAACTCCTTCAACTGGGATAATTTATCGGACGCTTTTCCTGCCTCCGGACTCCGTGGATACAACGTCACCACCTGTGTGAAGGCTGAAGAAGCGCGCTTCTTATCTTTCATGGCCAGGTACGCATACCCTTTCTTCAAGATCGCAGCCGGCACCTTTTCACTCCGGGGGAAATCCAGCTCGACGCGGTCATACGAATCGATCGCCTGTCGATAATCCTTCTTACCGTAGTACGCTTCGCCGAGCCAATATCGAGCGTTTGGAGACAGATCCGAGTTCTCATAGTCCCGTAAAAATGCGGCGAAGCCCTGCCTGGCTCCATCCAAATCTCCCTCACGGAACAGAGCCAGTAGACGTTCGTACTCGATTCTATCGGAGCGCTGGCCACCAGGACTGACTTGCTGGGTGGGCAGTTCTTCGGCCACGACAGCCGGCGAGATCGCTTCAGCCGGTTGCCCTGTTTCCACTTGCGCATGGAGCGCTGTCGAAGAGGTCTCCTGTTCAGCTTTTCGGAGCTCGGATGAAGGCTCCAACGCTGATCGATGAGCCGGCTTCGTGGTCGACGGACGCGCTCCTCCCTTGTTTCCCCCTCGTGCGCGCACATCCTGCGCGATCTGATCGAGTGCCTTGGAAAGGCTATCCAGACGACGCTCCTGCTCTTCGAAACGAGCAGCAAATTTCTGCGCGACAGAGGCGACACTCTTATTCACCTCGCTCAAATGACCGGTCACCGCTTTGTTCGTCTCATTGATATGGGTTGTCGACAGTCTGCCCGCCTGCTCTTCTTGGCTCAACCGCTCGCTCAATCCCGCCAGTATCTTCTGCTGCTCTTCTAAACGCGCGTCGAGATTCCTGGCAAGCCCGCCGTTCGTCTTCTGCACGGCCTCGATGATCTCTTTCCGCACCACCTCCATTTGTCTGCTCACATCGTCAAGGCGAGCGTTCACATCCATGCGGAGTTGGTCACGCTCCTGCTTATTCTTGACATCCTGAGCATTGAGGCTCTCACGCACCTGGTTGTAGCGGGTGGTATTATCCGCATCCAGCTTCGCGGCCAACTGTTCGAGGCGCTTGGTTTGCAGCTCAAGTTGTACCGAGCGCTGCTTGAGATCTTCCTGCTTACCCTGGAGTTCATGAGCCTGGTGCAATGCCCGCTCCAGTTCGCCACGCAACTGCGGCAACTCCTGCTCCCGAAGCACCGAAATCTCCTGACTCTGCCGCGCACGGGTCTGGGCCGACTCATCGCTCGTCTGCTTGATACGTTGCTGGAGATTTCGCTCTGTCTGCTTAAGCTCAGCCTGTTGGGCGAGGCAGCCGGCCGACAATAAGGCAGAGATCGCACAGACCGCTGTCCAGGTTCCCTTTGCATTCGAATGGTTCCACATTGTTCCACCCATACTTATGATAAAGGAATCCACGACTCTTTGTTCAAGGACAACGGAGTCACAGCCAGGCGACAAACAACATGTCGCTTACTTCCCGACCTTCACCGCAAGATGTCCACGCCGATTCTGTTGGTAACAGGACTCCGCATGTTCGGTGCAGGACGGCCGCTCTTTCCCATACGAGACAACGGACAGACGATTGGCGCCGACACCCAGTTCGACCAGGTAGTTCCGTACGGCTTTCGCCCTTTTTTCACCGAGTACCAGGTTGTAGGCAGACGTCCCACGCTCGTCACAGTGTCCTTCAACCTTGAGCAGGGCATTCGAATTGGACTTGATCCACTCAGCATCGCGACTCAATGCCTGACGCCCCTCTTCAGTGATCACCCAGCTATCGTAGGCGAAAAATACATCCCGTAAGCCCGCTGCAGCCGACGCAGCCTGCTCGGCACGAATCTCATCCATTTGTCGTCCGGCATTGCTCGAAGGATCTACCTTGGCCAGCATCGTGCCGCTGCCCACACGCTCTTCTGAAGGATTCTTGTCCAGGCCCCGAAGCCCGCCGCCGCCGGGCTGTACGCTGGTGTCCGGGTAGCTACCGACACCGGGCTTGGAACTATCCGCCTTTCCCTGAGTAGACTGGGCATCGCCGCCGGATTGCACAGATTTTTTGCTGCAGCCAGGCATACCAATCAATGCCGCACTCGCTACGAGCGCCACACCAAACGTACAGAGTGTTTTGCGCATATCTTCCTTCTCCTTATTTCCAACGTTAATAAGCTCTGCCTTTTACCTTCATTTATCCGCTAGAGTCACTATTCCATCCTCAGGATGCCGGTGACCAGGAAGGTGCGCTATTGTGCGTGCCCTGGAAGGTGAGCCGCTCTAGATCCTTACCATCGGCATCAATCATGTAGATGTGACTCTTTCCCTCGACCGTCGAACTGAAGACGAGATGCCGACCATCCGGCGACCAGGATGGTGAATCATCGACACCAGGCCCCGTTGTCAATTGCATTCGTTTCTGTCCATCCGGCGTGATGACACAGAGCTTGTACTCTCGTTGCGTCCGGCACACATAGGCAATCCAGTTCCCACGGGGCGACCACGTCGGCGCGGCATTGTAATCACCGTCAAACGTCAGGCGGCGCACATTCGTCCCATCTGAACCCATGAGGAATAACTGCGGCCCGCCGCCCCGATCCGACACAAATACCAGCTCTCGTCCGTTCGGAGACCAGGAAGGCGACAAGTCACCGGACGGGTTTACAGTCAATCGTTGGATGGTTTTTGTCCTGGTATCCAACCGATAGAGTTCGGAATTACCTTCATGACTGGAGGCGAATGCCAGGAAGTTTCCGTCAGGGGACAGCGCCGGAGTGATATTCAATCCCCCCAGAGAAATAAGAGTCCATCGTTTACCCGTCGCCAACTCGATCATATCGATGGTCTGAGTATTACGATCACGATAGGCAGTGAAGACAAGGAACCGGCGATCTGGAGACCATTGCGGCATGAGGTTCAGAAATCCATCAGCCGTGAGCTGACGCGCATCGTACCCATCATAATCCATCACAAACAACTCGCGAGCAGTTCCCTGCTGAGCCACATACGCGATCTTGGTCCGTGCGATGCCCGGCTCACCCGTGTACCGAAATACCAGTTCATCAACAAAGCGGTGCGCCATCAGCCGCACAACTGATGGAGACCCCGCATAGCGTTTCCCCCCCACAACTTCGTCGCTCCCGCTGTCGTAGACAAAGCCCTCCATATTCACGTCGGCATCCTTCTGCGCCTCTTTCATGACTGCTTTTCCCCAGACCAAGACCGAGACACCCTTTTCAGCTACTTGTTTGAATACAGCCTTGGAACCGGTCCCTGTCCCATTGCCGATATTGGATGGTGTAATTCCAAGACTGGGCAAATCCACCAGATCGAAGACCAAGGAGCGTTTTACATCCTTCTTGAGGACTTCTTCGATTCGCCCCCCTAACCACTCGGGACCTCCCCCGTTTTGTATCCCCGCAATACCCAGAGAAATCTTTTGGAAGTCGGGGCGGGTGACCTCAAGGAACACATCCGCTGCTCCAGATTCAAGAATACCGACAGCTCCTGCCAGGAACAGTACCCCTCCGAACCAGGCGCTGATCATTTTCACCTTGGTCATCCGACTGATTCTCCGACTCGAAATACCATCTCTACATCTTTATAGCTGTCTGCCATTTCAGCAGGAAATGCAGGCAGAATTCGCGGTCGCAGTACAGCACGCTGGCCCGCCAGATCAAAATAGGTGTTCCCGGAAGACTGCTGAACAACCACATCTTTGATCACCCCATCCCGTTGAAGCCGAAACTTGACAACCATCGTATAGGTTTGGCCTGTCATATCTACCGGGGGAGGCTCCCAGTGGCTACTAATAATGGACTGGACACGAGCCCAGTACGGATTCGACCCTGCCGTACCGGAAATCTTCAGGACCGTCTCGGGAGCCTTGACCGCTGGAATCTTTACGTCTTGCTGCGCCATCGGCTTGACCGGTGCCTCGCTCGGTTTCACCTCTTTTGGGATGTCCAGCTTGGCTGCAGGCTGAAACTGTTTGACCTTTTTCAGCTCCTCTTCCAACTCACGATTCAGCTCGTCGCTGACTGTGGACTGCTGGGGAAGTTTCGCCACCTGTTGGGGCTGAGCCGCCGATTTCGTTGCAGGGGTCAAATCTCCAAACTTCGGCGCATCTGGCGGAAGCTGAAGATCCTGCAGTATATCCCTTCTTTTTTCGCCTATCGGAGGCGTGGGAGAAGGCGTCACGCTTGGGGGCAGCGCCTTGACTGTAGGTGCCGGCTTCGGATCCGAAACCTTTGCTGATTCGACCGGCTTCACCGACTCAACCGGCTTTGGCGGCGTTGGCAAACTGACCAACGACACTTCCACAGACGTCAAGGGCCGTTCACTCTGTCGCGGAAACCGGAGCCCCACTGCCACGAGCAAGATCACCACATGAATAACAAGGGAAAGCACCAGCATTCGCTTGAGCCGAGCAGCCAGCCTGGAATGAGCATCCTGATCAAACCAGAGACCTGACTGGACCGACGCCTGGAACGCCATAACAACCAGCCCCCTCGCACAAACGTTGCATCAATTTTTTGGCCCCGGGAGAGGCGGAATGTGTGGCGTCCCCACACGCTCCGGTCCAACCGGCTCCGTCACCATCCCGATTTTCTCGATCCCGGCTTTTTTCACACCATCCATGACTTGCACCACGACGCCGTACGGCACATCGCGATCTGCCCTGAGATAGAGGGATACATCTGGGTGGTCCCGTTTCAGGAGCTTCAATTTCTGTTCCAACTGAGCCACTCCCACCGGATCTTTATCGAGATACAACCGTTGATCCTGTTCGATCGTGAGCACCGAACGCATTTCCTGTTTGATCGTATTCGTGGCAGAAACCGGCAACTTGATATCCATCCCTCGATAGAGCAGCGGCGCAGTGACCATAAAAATCACCAGGAGGACAAGGACGACATCGACGAGGGGAATGACGTTGATCTCTGCCAGAAATCGGCGGTGACGAGACTCTAAGGTCATCCTCGAACTCCGACTGGAACTGGTTTCGTCTTCGATGCACTGGTCGAGAAGGATGACATCATCTCGATGGAGACCGAGTCCAATCGGAATGCAGTATTGCGAATCCGAGTGAGGAAGTAGTTATAGGCAATCACAGCCGGGATAGCCGTGAAGAGTCCGGCCGCCGTCGCAACCAAGGCCTCTGCAACTCCGGGAGCGACGGCAGAAATGCTCGCGGTCCCTTGGGTTCCGATTTCACGAAACGCATCGATAATCCCCATCACAGTCCCGAGCAATCCGACAAACGGCGTAATGTTCCCCGTCGTGGCAAGGAATGGAAGATAGGCCTCGAGCTGCGAGATCTGATGCTGGCCGAGATGGGACGCGGTCCGCTCTATGACCTGTCGATCAATTGGTCCTGAACCGATACCATTTCCCTCCTCGACTCGCCCAGGCCCCACACGTTCCATAAGGCCTTCGAATACAATTGCGGCGGGACTTCCTTCGATTCGGCCAACTTGTCGATAGAGATCATCGAGATCTCGTGTTTTCACGAGAAGCGCCAAAAACCGCTTGTCTTCGCGGTCAGCCACTCGAAAGGCCCGCCATTTGAAAAAAATTATGGCCCATGAGATGACTGAAAAGCCGAGCAGGACCAGGAGCACGATTTTTGACACGGCGCCCAGCGAACCTACCAGCCCGATGAGACCAGTTTGAAACATGCGGAATGACCTTTCTCAGCCTTAACAAGTTATAGAGCAACCGTCTCCGCGCCCACCCTGAATCTGTCGAGATCGCCTCTACGCCGAGAGACGTGCCGCTCCCCGTCTTAGGGGGGACGGGAGAAGGAAGCTGGCGGACTTTTTTGTATCCTGCTTAGGAAGTACCCACAGTCCTGCCTACCGAGTCTAGCAAACCCAGGAGAAAATGGCGGGGCCGACGGGATTTGAACCCGCGACCTCCAGATTGACAATCTGGCGTCCTAACCAGCTGAACGACGGCCCCTCGAAGCTCTACGTATAGCGGGAGATGTGGGTGACACGACTATATCTAGCGGTCGGTCCTGTCTAACATAATCATTATGCGATTCAACTATCTGCCCCACCCCCTAAGCCAGATCTCGTGATGGTAGGCGGAACAGGGATCGAACCTGTGACCCCTGCCTTGTAAGGGCAGCGCTCTCCCAACTGAGCTATCCGCCTGATTTTCTTAGCAACCTTGGGGATGCTACCAACTCCACTTGGCCTTGTCAATCGAATCTCGCACCCTTCTTGCCTTTTTCAGTTGCTGTATACTCCGCCGCAATGACTCAGATCTCCCCAGGCACATTTTTACTCGCGACGCCGGTTTGTACGAGGGAAATACCTGTCATGCACCCGCTTCAGACGTCCCCGTTCAATGTGCGTATAGATTTGCGTCGTGGCGATATTGGCGTGGCCCAGCATGGCCTGCACTGATCGAAGATCGGCGCCACCTTCGAGCAGATGCGTCGCAAATGAATGCCGAATCATGTGAGGCGAAATGACCTGTGTGATCCCCGCTCGCCGTGCGCGAGACCGCAGCAACTTCCAAAAAGCTTGCCGCGTCAAGGGTCTGCCCCGTCTCGACACAAACACATATCGCGATGCCCGCTTCTTGAGAAGCTGCGGCCGCGCCTCGTCCGCATACTGCTGCAGGAGCTGTCGAGCCGCCTCGCCAATTGGCACGAGACGCTGCTTCGCGCCCTTGCCTGTGACCCGAAGATATCCGACATCAAGATTCACCTGCGCGACTTCGGCCATGATCAATTCTGATACGCGAAGCCCCGTCGCATAGAGTACCTCCACCATCGCACGGTCGCGCAAGTCTTCCGGGGTTGGAAGTGCCCCCAGGTCTAACAATGCCATGATGTCTTGTTGCGACAGCGTTTTGGGTAACCGAACACCCCGCGACACTGGAGCCAGACCGATGACAGGACTCTCCCGAATCATCCGTTCCCGAATCAGAAACCTGAGCCACCCGCGAATAGCGGAGAGACAGCGCACAGAGGACGCGCGCGATAACCGCGCCTCTTGCAAGGAACGAAGAAATCCCGTGAATGTCTCTGGCAGGAGAGGTTCGAGCGGCACAATGCCTTTTCGCTGCAAGTACGAGTGGAATTTACTCAGGTCACGGCGGTAGGCTTCGACCGTGTTGACGGAGAGGCCTCCCTCGACACGGAGATAGCTGAGATATCGCTCGGCCAGCGGGTCCAGTATCATCAACGCGATGATAGCCAATCGCTCAGATGAACACAATGAACCCTGTGGGAGTTTACCTTGACACCCCACAGGGTTTCCGATAGTAGTCACCTGCGCATAACATGATCCATCACATTGCCCAGGAGCTCATGGCCCGCCCGTTGCTGTCCGTTTTTTC
>Ga0113563_10001068_pt1 | contig 14884 bp, 13 predicted proteins | sample Mud3Dept3metaG_FD_80117 | JGI IMG/M metagenome (GOLD analysis project Ga0113563, IMG submission 80117) | Freshwater wetland microbial communities from Ohio, USA, analyzing the effect of biotic and abiotic controls - Mud 3 Core 4 Depth 3... | ecosystem: Environmental > Aquatic > Freshwater >...
ACCTTCTCCGCCCGTCCGTCCCCGGCCACCTTCCGCCGCAGCGCGACGAACTGGGCGATGGCCCGCTTCTCCAGGGTCATCCCGATGGAGAGGGCCGCCACCTCGCCCTCCACATGCCGGCTCACCTTCACGAGGTCTTCCGTGAACAGGGGGCTCCGGAATCTGTCCAGCCTCCTCTTCGCCATCGCGCCGCGTGTCACGCGGAACGGCTTCCCTTCCGCCATCCGCTTCATCTGGTCGAGGATCATCTCCCGGTGGCGCTCCTCTTCCCCCATCAGGAACGAGAACATCTGGCGGACCGCGTCGCGGCGGGCGCTCTTCGCCGCCATGCGATAGAACTCCGCGCCGTCGACCTCGTTTCGGAGGGCCTGCTTCAGGCCTTTCACGATTGCGCTGTCCGCGCTGCCGGGCGACCCCTTTTTCATTTCTGGCGGCCTCCTCCTGCATTATGATGGTTCCATTATGCAGGAAATCATCCGCGACCTGCTCGCAAAGATCGGGGAGGACCCGGACCGGGAAGGGCTCAAGAAGACCCCGGAGCGGTTCGAGAAGGCGATCCAGTTCCTCACGCAGGGGTACGGCCAGGACCCGAGGGAGGTGCTGCGCAGCGCCGTCTTCCACGAGCAGTACGAGGAGATGGTCACCATCAAGGACATCGACCTCTTCTCCCTCTGCGAGCACCACCTCCTGCCGTTCTTCGGCAAGTGCCACGTGGCGTACATCCCGCGGAAGAACATCGTCGGCCTCTCCAAGATCGCCCGGGTCGTGGAGCTGTACGCCCGGAGGCTTCAGGTCCAGGAGCGGCTGACCCAGGAGATCGCCACGGCGCTGATGGACACGCTGCAGCCGCACGGGGTGGCGGTGGTGGTCGAGGCGTTCCACCTGTGCATGATGATGCGCGGCGTGGAGAAATCGAACTCGAAGGCGGTCACCTCGGCGATGCTCGGGGTGTTCCGGACCCGGGAGTCGACGCGGATGGAGTTCATGGAGCTGATCAAGCCGAACCTAAACATCGTGCGGTAGCCCCGGCGCCCGGCCGGGGATCAGCACCTCGGGCCTCAACCGCCTCCCGGGCAGCGAAGCAGAAGCACGAACACCGCGAACACGCCGGCGATCAGGACGAGCGAAAGCCAGTCACCCCCCATATTGTCCCACCGTTTTTCCCTTGGGTTTCCTTTCGCGGATCGCCCGGCGACCGCCGGGCGGCAGGTTCAGGTTCAACTGAAGGGCGATCGGTGTGAAGGACCGCCGCAGGAGGAGCCGCCCTGGGAGGGACTCCCTTTTGCGCGGAAGAGGGATATCCCCATTTTCTCCGTGCGGCCGCCGCATGCGGGGCATGCTTCCTCCTTCCCGGCGTCGGACAGGCGCCGGTACGATTCGAACTGCTGCCCGCAATCCCGGCATTTGTACTCGTACAGCGGCATGTTCTCCCACCCCCTACCGTTCGGCCACGCCCAGCTTTTTCAGAAAGGTCTCCATCAGGCACCAGTTCGTCCAGCCGGACTGGAACAGGTTCAACCCCACGAACACGGTGAACAGGAAAAACCAGGGGGATACATACCACCCCAGCCCGACACTTGCCAGCACGAACGTCCCCGCGATCACCCGGATCCACCGTTCTACCGTCATATCCTTTGCCCCTTGTCGCATCGCAATCCGGTCCCCCTTTTTGATGCCCCGGCCGGGGGCCGGTTGCGGGTCTCGGGATCAATGGAAGCATATCGGGTGCCAAATCTCTCCGCCCCGCCAGGGGACGCATAGTTGCCCGTACTATCTAATGATTTTTCTGTCCCCCCTGTCGACGGCCGGTGCGGTGCAACGCCCTTCTGCAACAGGATGTGGCTCCATGGGAGGAAGCAACCCGGGATAAATCGGTTGATGGGGTATCACCCGGCGGGTAGAATGGCCCGACGGACATTCCGAAATGACCCCGAAATCGCACGCCAGCGGCAGCGAACCGCCGTCCCCGCAAACGGCCCGCACGGAACCCGGAAACCGTGTCCGTCCCGGTAAGGGGCCCGTACGGGAAGCGACCCCGTTCACGCGGGAAGAGTTCGACCGGTCGGGAGCCCGTCTGCTTCACGGGGGGCGATGGGGGAACGCGGACATCTCCCTGTTCCGAAAGGATGGGGCGTCATGGGTGGTGAAAGACTTCCGTCATTGCCCGCCCGGCGTCCGGCACACCTGGGGAATCTGCATGGCGGGCCGGGAACTTTCGGCTCTCCGGAGGCTATCGGGGATCCCGGGGTTCCCGCAGGACGCGTTCCGCCTGGACCGGTACGCCATCGCCTACCGGTTCGTCCCCGGCAACGAAATCGGACAGGGGGATCCGGACCTGCTGACCCCCGGATTCTTCGAATCCCTGGAGTCGCTCGTCGAACGGATGCACGAGCGGGACATCGCACACCTCGACATCCGGACGGGGGGTAACGTGCTGGTGACGGAAGAGGCGTCGCCTCTGATACTGGATTTCCAGTCCCACGTACGCCTGGGGGGCCTCCCCGGGTTCCTCCGCCGCATCCTGGTCGCCGTGGACCTGGCCGGGGTGTATAAACATTGGTCCATCCGGGCCCCCGGCAGCATGGGGGAGGAAAGGGAGGAGCACCTGCGCCGGATGAACACGTGGCGGCGGTACTGGATCCTGAAAGGGTACCTCGGGATAAAGCCCGGGCCGGCCCGTTCGACCGACACCGGAGACGCGAAGGGAAAGGATTAGGAGGGGCCGTGTCCGCCCAACCGCTCCGGGAGATCCACCGTCTCTTCAATCACCCGGGTATCCGGGGTTTCCTCCGGAAATTCCGCGTTCCCCTCGCCGTTGCCGCCGGCATCCTTCTGATCGCGCGAGTCGACCCGGACTGGTTCCTTGCAGGCCTGGGGGTTTCTCTCGCGGGGGAGGCGATCCAGCTGTGGTGCTTCGGGACCCTCCACAAGAAGAAGGACCTCGCCGCGAACGGCCCTTACGCCCTGGTGAGGAACCCCATGTATCTCGGCCGGTACTTCCTGATCCTGGGCGCCCTGATGCTGGCGGGGATCCCGTGGTTTCTCGCCGTCTACACCATCCTGTACTATTTCTACATGCTGAACCGGGTGAAGCGGGAGGAAGAGACGTTGCGGGGGGTCTTCGGGAAGCAGTACGACGAGTATTGCGTCGAGGTCTCGCGCTTCCTCCCGTCGTTTCGCCCGTTCCGCGGGAACCCCGTGATGACCTTCCGGTGGGACCTGCTTCTGCGGAACAACGGGCACTGGAACTTCCTCGCCATGGCCGCTTTCTACGGGGTCGCCTGGGCGGTCACCTTCCTCCGGCGGTAAAGGGCTCTTCCCTCCGCCCCGATGCGGGTCCTGCTCCGCCGGGGTACCGCCCGCCGGGAAGGAACGGGGGCGCTCACGCGATTCCCAGCCGTTTCATCCGGCGCCAGAGGGTGGTGCGGTCCACCCCGAGCGCCGCGGCCGCGGCTCCCCGGTTCCACCGGTGTTCCTCGAGGGTGCCGACGATCCGCTCCCTCTCTCCCGTCGCGCCTTCCGCACCCGTCCCTTCCGTTCCCGTTCCGATCTCCCGTGGTGCGGCAAGGGCCGTTCCCGCGGGGGAAGACTCCTTCCCCCGCGGACGGTACGTCTCCCGGACCTCATCCGCCAGGTCCTCCACCGCGAGCACCGGTCCGCGGGCGCAGACCGAGCCCCGTTCCAGCACGTTTTCCAGTTCCCGGACGTTCCCGGGCCACGGGTACTCCATGAGGCACCGCATCGCCTCCGGGGAGACGGCGCGCACCCGGTCCATCCCCCGCCGCCGGAGCGCCTTCAGCACGTGCTCCACGAGCAGCGGGATGTCCTCGCGCCGCTCCCGCAGCGGCGGGACCGATATCGGGATCACGTTGAGGCGGTAAAACAGGTCTTCCCGGAAGCGGCCGGCGCGCATCCCTGCCTTCAGGTCCCGGTTCGTCGCTGCGATCACGCGCACGTCCACGGCCTGCGTCCGGCTGCTCCCCACGCGCTCGAACTCCCGGTCCTGGATCACGCGCAACAGCTTCACCTGCAGCGCCGGGGAGATCTCGCCGATCTCGTCGAGGAAGATCGTCCCCCCCTCCGCCGCCTCGAAACGCCCCACCTTGTCCGCGACGGCGCCGGTGAAGGCCCCCTTCACGTGGCCGAACATTTCCGACTCCAGCAGCGTCTCGGTGAGCGCGGCGCAGTTCACCTTGACGAAGGGCTTGTCGCGGCGCGGGGAGAGTTCGTGGATGGCCCGGGCGAACAGCCCCTTCCCCGTTCCGCTCTCCCCCGTGATCAGGACGGTGGAATCCGTGTCCTTCACCACCTCGACGAGGTCGAAGATCTGCCGGAGCCGTGGGGTCCTGCCGACGATGTCCCGGAAGGAAAACCGCCCCTTCCGCTCCTCGGCGATCCGCTCGATCTCCTCGAAGCTGCGGAAGGAGATGACGAACCCGTGGACCTCGCCGGGTTCGCTCTCGAAGAACGCCCAGCTGGCCGAGACCGGGACGACGCGGCCGTCCGCGCGGACCAGCGTACCCTCGACGTCGGTGCGCGGCTTCCCGCCCTCCGCCACCTCGCCCATCGGGCAGTCGTGCTGGAATGGGCCGAACGAGGCGCGAAGGACACCCCGGCAATCCAAACCGAGCGCCTCCCCCTCCGGAATCCCCACGAGGCGCGAAGCAGCCCGGTTGAAGGAAGCGATACGGTGGTCCTTCCCGACGGTGATCACCGCCTCGCTCAGGCTGTTGAGGATCGCCGCGAGCTTCCTCTCCCCGTCCAGCGAACCCCCGCCCTGTCCCGGCTGCAACAAACTGTTTCCGTCCATGCAGGGAAGTATACCACCCGGACGCGCAGATACCGCTCCGCCGCGCCGCCCCCCCCCTTGACACGCCGGCGGCCAGAACCTAACATTTACGTTATGGTAAAGAACGGATGAAGCTGAAGAGCCGCGAAGACCACCAGCAGATCGGCGAACTCTCCCGGTCTCTGGGGATCACGACCCGGACGCTCCGGCTGTACGAGCAACTGGGGCTCATCGACCCCCCCCAGCGCACCGAGGGGGGGATCCGGTACTACACGAAGGAGGACATCCGGCGGATCAAGTTCGTCCTGAAGGTGAAGGAGCTCGGGCTCTCGCTGAAACAGATGCAGGAGCTGGCCGAGATATACCGGCAGACGAAGATGCCCGACCGGATCATGCCGCGCCTGATCGAGATCCTCGACGGCCACACGGACGCCATCCACCGGAAGATCGGGAAGCTGTCGTCCCTCGCGCGGGACATCGCGGATTACCGGAAGAAGATCGCCGAGTACTACGGGATCCCCCGGTAGCGTGCCCCCCGTTGTCCGTCAATCCCGGCCGAGCATCCCCTTCTTCAGCCCCCCGTCGGCGGGCTTCTCCCCGAACCAGACGAGCAGGACCGCGCGGGCCAGGGCCGGATCGCGCAGCGTACCCAGCGCCTTCCCGTTGTGGGTTGCCGAGAGGGCCCCGTCCGGCGAAACGTCGATCCCGACCGTGTCCCCCGCCACGAAATCGTTCCGGAACCAGGAAAGGAACGTCTTCGCCTCCGCCGAGCGCGCCGCCTCGGGGGCGTTGTTGGCCAGCCCCTCCGCGAAGGCGTCGACGATCTTCTCCTTCTCCACCTTCCTGTGGACGAAGTGCATCCGGACGGCCTTCTCCCCCGGGTCGCGGAGCAGTTCGTCGGTCGTGGAGACATTCTTCTCCGTATAGAGGGCCCCGACGTACACCTTTACGAAGAACTTCGTCCGGACGCCCGCGCCGTTGAGGTTCAGGATCTTCCGGCCGACGGTCACCGCCGGGGGAACGTTCACCCCGGCGACCTCCAGCGCCCACGCGGACGACGACAGGAGAACGAGCGCCACCGCGGCGACGAACTCCTTCACAAAGGGTACCTGTCCTTTTCGAGCGCGGCGGCGGCGAGCCTGCGCTTCGCGTCGAGAAGGCCCGTCGCGTCGTACCGCGTCGCCCGCCGGATCCCGGAAAGGAGCATCTGGAGCGTGTTCCCCTCCCCGACGTAGAAGGCCGCCCGGCGCGCAGCGGAAACCGCTTCCTCGCCCGTCCGGAAGGCGAACACCTTCGCCGCCGCCTCCGCGAGGGACGCCCGCGAGGCGTTTCCCGACGCGGAGATCTTCTCCGCCCGCAGCACGGCGCTCTCCAGGGCGAACACGCCGATGGCCAGGTCCGCCAGGGCGATCAGCGTCTCCTGCTCGTCCTTGACCTTCTTCCCGAACCGCTGCGCCGCCGCGCCGGACAGGACCAGGAACGCGTCCTTCAGGTTCTGCAGCAGCGCCTTCTCCGTCCCGAAGGGAGCGGCCGGCGCCTCCGCCCCCGGGGCAGAGAGGCGTCCGATCGCCTTCATCACCTCCTCCTGCAGCGGAAGCTCGCCCTTCATGGCGCGCCGCAGCAGCGTCCCGGGGATGAGCATCCGGTTGATCTCGTTGGTCCCCTCGAAGATCCGGTTGATCCGCTCGTCCCGGTAGATCCGCTCCGCCGGGTACTCCTGGATGTAGCCGTACCCACCGAAGATCTGGACGACCTCGTCCGCGACCAGGGCAAGGACGTCGCTGCAGAATACCTTCGCGATGGCGCACTCGATCGAGTACTCCTCGATCCCGTTCTGGTAGACCTCGTAGTAGCCGGGGATCCCCTTCGGCACCAGCGCCAGGCGGTCGTCGACCATCCCGCCCACCCGGTACGCCACCGACTCGGAGGCGAAGAGGCACGCCACCATGTCCGCGACCTTCTCCCGGATGGCCCCGAACGTCCCGATCGTAACGCCGAACTGCTTCCGGAGATTGGCGTACTTCACCCCTTCCGCGAGGGCGTATTTCCCGCCCCCGACCACGCACGCTCCCAGCTTCAGCCGGCCCACGTTCAGCACGTTGAAGGCGATCTTGTGCCCCTTCCCGATTTCCCCCAGGACGTTTTCCACGGGGACGCGCGCGTCCTCGAGGATCAACGGAGTCGTGGAAGACCCCCGGATCCCGAGCTTCTTCTCCTCGGCCCCCGGCTTGACCCCGGGAAAGGTCCGCTCGACGAGGAAGGCGGTGAAGTGCTCCCGGTCGATCTTGGCGAAGACGGTGAAGAGGTCGGCGAAGCTTCCGTTGGTGATGAACTGCTTGGTCCCGTTAAGGAGGTAATGCTTCCCGTCCGGAGTAAGGGTGGCGGTGGTGCGGGCGCCGAGGGCGTCGCTCCCGGAGTCGGGCTCGGTGAGGCAATAGGCGGAGAGCCACTCGCCGGTGATGATCTTCCCGAGGTACTTCTCCTTCTGTCCCTTCGTCCCGTAATAGATGAGCGGAAGCGTCCCGATGCCGGAGTGGGCGGCGTACGCGGTGGAGAAGCCTCCGTACATGGATGCCTTCTCCGCTGCCACCAGGCTCGTCGTCTTGGACAGCTCCAGCCCCCCGTACTCCTCGGGGGCGTCGATCATGAGGAGGCCCAGTTCCCCGAACCGGCGCAGCAGCGAAACCATCAGTTCGAAGTCGTGGTTCTCCAGCCTCTCCACGTGGGGGAGGACCTCGTTCCGGAGGAACTGCTCCGTGGTCTCCCCCAGCGCGACCTGTTCCTCGGTGAAGTCCTCCGGCGTGAAGACGGCCGACGGGGGTGTGTCCCGGAACAGGTATGCGCCGCCGTGCAGGATCTTCTCCTCGGTCGTCATCGGCTCACCTCGTCACCCGAGCTTCCCCTTCGTTCGCGGGGTGCTCCTGCATTTATACTTCTTCTTAACGTAAATGTCAAATACGACGCAAACGGGCCGGGGGGGCCCTTTCTCCCCGGCCCGGCGGAATTCCCGCCTAACTTTTCCGCAGCGCCTGGTCCAGGTCCGCGATGATGTCGTCTTTGTGCTCCAGACCGACGGAAAGGCGGACGAAGTCGTCCGTGACGCCCGTTTCGAGCCTCTCCTGCGACGTCAGCTGCTGGTGGGTGGTGGACGCCGGGTGGATCACGAGGCTCTTGGCGTCGCCGATGTTCGCCAGGTGGGAGAACAGCTTGAGGTTGTCGATGAACTTCTTCCCCGCCTCGATGCCGCCCTTGATGCCGAACCCCAGGATGGCGCCGTAGAGCCCCCGGTGGTGGTACTTCTTCGCCAGCGCGTGCACCGGGTGGCTCGGCAGCCCCGGGTAGGTCACCCAGGTGACGTTCGGGTGTTTTTCCAGGAACTGCGCCACCGCGAGGGCGTTGGTGCTGTGCCGCTCCATCCGCAGGTGCAAGGTTTCCAGCCCCTGGAGGAACAGGAACGAGTTGAACGGCGAGAGCGCCGGTCCCAGGTCGCGCAGGAGCTGGACGCGCAGCTTGATGATGAACGCCACGTTCCCGAGACCGGGGAAGTTCCCGAAGACCTCCCAGAACTTCAGCCCGTGGTACGACGGATCGGGTTCGGTGAAGTTGGGGAAGTTCCCGTTTCCCCAATCGAACTTCCCGGAGTCGACGACGATCCCGCCGATCGAGGTCCCGTGTCCGCCGATGAACTTGGTGGCCGAGTGGACGACGATGTCCGCGCCGTGGTCGATCGGGCGCATCAGGAACGGCGTGGGCATCGTGTTGTCCACCACCAGCGGGATCCCCGCGTCGTGGGCGATCTTCGAAACCGACCGGAAATCGAGGGTGTCGAGCTTGGGATTCCCCACCGTTTCCGCGAACACCGCCTTCGTCCTCTTCGTGAGCGCCTTCTTGAAGTTTTTGGGGTCCCCCGGGTCGACGAATTTCACGTCGATGCCGAGCTTGGGGAAGGTGTAGTGGAACAGGTTGTACGTGCCGCCGTAGAGGGATGCCGAGGACAGGATCTCGTCCCCCGAGTGCGCGATGTTGAGCAGCGCCAGCGACTCCGCCGCCTGGCCCGACGACATGGCCAGCGCCCCGCTGCCCCCTTCGAGCTGCGCCACCCGCTGCTCGAAGACGTCGGTCGTCGGGTTCATGATCCGGGTGTAGATGTTCCCGAACTCCTGGAGACCGAACAGGCGCGCGGCATGGGCCGTGTCGTGGAAGACGTACGAGGTGGTCTGGTAGATCGGCACCGCCCGTGCGGTGGTCGCGGGGTCGGGTTTCTGCCCGCCGTGGAGTGCGATGGTTTCCGGCTTCAGGGTCGGGGACATGGTCGGACTCCTTTCGTTCCTGTAGGATACGGTTAATGCCGATATAAATTATAGAGTATGTAGATTATACGTGCCGCTATTGTCGTGTCAATCCCTTCGGGAAGAGCTACTTCCGCGCCCCGACCCGGGGGAGGCAGACGGTGAAGGTGGTCCCTTTCCCCGGTGCGCTGGCGGCCCAGATGTACCCGCCGCTCTGCTTGACGAAGCCGTACACGGATGCCAGCTCCAGCCCCGACCCCGCCTCGAGGGACCTTTGGAAAGGATCGAAGATGCGGGAAATGGACTCCTCGTCCATCCCGGGACCCGTGTCGCGGAACGTCAGGACGACATATTCCCTCTCCGGAAGGCCGATCTCCGCCGGCGCGTCGGAAGGGTCCAACTCCGCGACGGCGGTGCGCAGGGCCAGGGTCCCGACTCCCTGCATCCCCTCGCACGCGCTCGCCGCAAGGCGCATCACCATGTGGCGGAATCCCTCGGGATCGACGTGGACCATTCCACCCGCCGCGGCGGTGCGGACTGCGAGCTCCACGGTCCCGCCGCACGCCGCGCGCAGCGCCGGCTCCGCTTCCCCGACGAGGCGGTCCGCCTCGATGTCCCGCGGCTGGAGCATCTGCCGCCGGCCGAAAGCCAGCAGCTGCTCCGTCAGCTCCTTCGCGCGACCCCCGGCCTGCCGCATCTCCGCCAGCATGCGGCGCTTCGGATCGTCCCCGGGAATCCCCTTTTCCAGCATGGAGCCGTACCCGTTGATGATCGTGAGGAGATTGTTCAGGTTGTGGGCGACGCCGCCCGCCAGGCGCCCCACCGACTCCATCCGCTGGGAACGGCGCAACTGGGCCTCGAGGACCGCGCGCCGCTCCTCCAGCCGGTCCCTCTCGGCGGCAAGACGCAGCGTCCGGATCCCGTGGGCGAGGTCGTTGGCGAGCTCCTGGAGAAGGCGGACCTCGTCATCGTCGAAGGCATCCGGCCCCTCGGAGTAGATGGCGAGCGCCCCGAACGCCCGGTCGCCGGAGAAGAGCGGCAACCCGAGGACGGACTGGTACCCCCGGCGCAGCGCCTCCGCCTGCCACGGTGCGAAGAGGGGGTCCGAGTGGACGTCCCGCACGATGAACGGCCTCCCGGTCCGGATGGCAGCCCCGACGGGGCCGCGCCCCCGCTCGGTGTCGGCCCAGGAGACCGCCACCGTGTCCAGGTACCCCTCCTCGTACCCCGCCTGCGCCACCGGGCGCACGGTCTTCCCCGGGTCGTCCTCGGCGTACCCGACCCAGGCGAGCCGGTACACCCCCTCTTCCACGGCGATCCGGCAGATCGCGGAGAGGAGCGTCGACTCGTCCCGGGCGCGCATGAGCGCCCGGCCGCACTCCCAGGTCATCCGCAGGGCGCGGTTGGCCCTGCGCAGCGCCCGGTTCGCGACGCCGAGCTCCCCGGTCCGTTCCTGCACGCGCGCCTCCATCTCGTCCAGCACGACCTGGAGGGTCTCCTCCGCCTCGCGCCGCTGCGTGAGATCGGTGAAGATCACCACCGCCCCGTCGAATTTCCCGGAGACGTCCAGCATCCGGTGCATCTCCACGCGGTAGTGGCGCTTCCCCCGCGGCGTACCGAGCGCCTTCTCGATCCCCCGGGAGGGGACGCCCGCGGCGAGGAACGCGGACATCTCCTCCGCAAGGAACGGGAGGGCCTCCCCCCTCCGTTCCGCCGCGTTATACCGGGTGACGGGGGGCCCGCCCCCTCCCAGCAGGCCCGCCGCGGCATGGTTCGCGTTGTCGATCCTCCCTTCCCTGTCCAGCAGCACGACGGGGGAGGGGAGGCTCTCGAACAGGGTGAGGTACTTGTTCTTTTCGTCCGTCATCGCCCGTGTACCAAGAATGGATGAGAGAAGTTCCAGCGACATACGTTTATGGCATGATTTTACCGCCGCGTGAAATATAAATGAAGGCGAATCATTCGCGGCCGGAAGGACGTCCGTCCGCCCCGGCGCGTTACGCGCGCTCGAAGAGCCCCGCGGCCCCCATCCCGCCGCCGATGCACATCGTCACCAGTCCGAGGGAGGCGTTGCGCCGCTTCATCTCGTGGAGGAGAGTGGCGGTCAGCTTGGCCCCGGTGCACCCCAGCGGGTGGCCCATGGCGATGGCGCCGCCATTGACGTTCACCTTGTCCGGGTCGAGCATCAACTCCCGGATCACGGGGAGCGCCTGGGCGGCGAACGCCTCGTTGAGCTCCACGAGGTCCACCCGGGTGAGCTTCATCCGCAGCCGCTTCATGAGTTTCGGAACCGCCTCGACGGGGCCGATCCCCATCACCTCGGGGGCCACGCCGGCGACGGCGAACCCCAGGAACCGCGCCAGCGGATCCGCCCCCAGTTCCTTGAGGGCCTTTTCGGAAACCACCACCGCCGCGGCCGCCCCGTCGCTCATCTGGGAGGCGTTTCCCGCGGTCACGGTGCCCCTTGCGTCGAACGCGGGCTTGAGTTTCGCCAGCGCCTCCACCGTGGTGTCCGCCCGCGGACCCTCGTCGGCGTCGAAGACGATCTCCTTCCGGACCGGCTTACCGCCGTCCTTCTCCCGGAAGAGCACCGTCTTCACCGGCACGATCTCGTCCCGGAATTTCCCCGCCGCGGCGGCGGCGAGGGCCTTGCGGTGGCTGTGGTAGGCGAACTGGTCCTGGTCCTCGCGCGTCACCTTGTACCGGCGGGCCACCTCTTCGGCGGTCAGCCCCATGGGCATGAAGACCTCCGGCCTCGCGTCGATGATCCCGAGGTTGAAGGACGGCTTGTTCCCCCCCATCGGGACCATCGTCATCGACTCCGTGCCGCCGGCGACGACGATGTCCGCGAAGCCCGCGAGGATGCGGTCCGCCGCCATGGCGATCGCCTGCAATCCCGATGAGCAGAACCGGTTGATCGTGACGGCGGGGACCGTGTCGGGAAGCCCCGCCTGCAGCGCGCAGATGCGCGCCACGTTCATCCCCTGCTCCCCCTCCGGCATGGCGCAGCCGAAGATCACGTCGTCGATCCGCGCAAGGTCGAGGTTTTGCACCTTCTCCACGGCGCCGCGGATCGCCGCCGCGCCGAGGTCGTCGGGACGCGTGTCCTTCAGGCTGCCGCGGTACGCCCGCCCCACCGCCGTGCGAACCGCCGATATGACGTACGCCTTCGCCATGACCGTGCCCTCCCTGTATGCTTGCGCGCCAAATGCCTTAGCGCACGGACTCGCGGAGGGCTTCCTCTCCGCTACGCCCTTTGCGCGACGATTGTTCGATTCCCCTCATGCTCAGTTCCGGAGCGGCTTCCCCTTCATCAGCATGTACTGGATCCGCGCCTGGGTCTTCTCCTCGCCGCACAACGAGAGGAACGCCTCGAGCTCCATGTCGAGCAGTTCCTGCTCCGACAGGCACGTACCCGGCGGCACGTCCCCGCCGGTGAGCACCCGGGCGATCTTGCGGCCGATCTTCTCGTCGTGCTCGCTGATCTGCCCCGCCGCCCGCATCGCGTAAAGGCCGTAGGCGAAGGCGGGGAAAGCCGACCGTCCGGGAAGGGCGATGTCGGCGCGCGGCCGCGGCGCCTCGTACCCCTCCCGGTTCATCGCCAGCACGGTGTTCCTGGCGTCCTGGATCAGGAAGTCCCGCTGGATGGTGATCCCGTCCCGGGCCCGCAGGAATCCCATCTCCCGGGCCTCCTTCGCGGAGGTGGCGATCTTCCCCAGCCCCACGGTCTCGAACGCCTTCCGCAAAAACGGCAGCGGGTCGGCCGTCACCCCATCGGGGATCCCCTCCAGGTGCCGGACCACCATTTCCTTCAGCCCGCCGCCTGCCGGCAGCAGCCCTACGCCCACCTCCACCAGCCCCATGTACGTCTCCGCCGCCGCCCGGATCCGGTCGGCTCCCAGGCAGATCTCCGCGCCGCCGCCCAGCGCCATCCCCGCGGGGGCCGCCACCACCGGGCGCTCCGAATACCGCAGCCGCATGCACGCGTCCTGGAACGCCTTGACCATCCTCTCGATGTTCGCGAACTGCCGGTTCTGCGCTTCGAGGAAGACGAGCATCAGGTTCACCCCCGCGCTGAAGTGCTCCGCGTGGTTGGCGATCACCATCCCCGCGAACTCCTTCTCCGCGAGATCGACGCCTTCCGTCAGCATCGTCACGATGTCGGCGTCCACGGCGTTCATCTTCGTGTGGAACTCGAGGCACAGCACGCCGTCGCCGATGTCGTAGAGCGACGCGCCGGCGTTGCGGCGCACCACCTTCTGCCGGTCCGCGAGGGAGGGGAGGAGGATCACGTCCGGGGAGACCGGCACCGGCCGGTACTTGCCGGAGGGGAAGTCATAGAACTCGACCGTTCCCTCGCGGCGCCGGTAGAAGGAGGAGGCGCCGGAGGCGAGCATCTTCTCCACGTTCCCCGGGATCGCCTTCCCCTCCGCCTTGATCCGCGCCGCCGAATCGGCCACACCGATGGCGTCCCACGTCTCGAAGGGCCCCAGGGTCCAGTTGAACCCCCACTTCATCGCGTTGTCCACGTTGCAGACATCGTCCGCGATCTCGGGGATCCGCTTGGCAGTGTACAGGAGGGTATCGGAGAGGACTTTCCAGGCGTATTTCGCTGCCTTGTCGTTCCCGGAGATCACCTTCCGGATGCGAGCCCCCGCGTCCTCCTCCCCCTTCGCTGCCTCCAGGGACGGGAATGAGACCTTCTCCGAGGGCCGGTAGTCGAGGGTGTTGTAGTCCAGGACGTACTTGCGCTTGTTCTCCCCCTTCCCTTCCATACGGAAAAAGCCCCCGCCGGACTTGCGCCCCAGAAGGCCGCGCTTCGCCATCTCCTTCACGAAGGGGGGCGGGAGGAACCGGACCCGGTCGGGGTCCCCGGGGAGATTCCCGTAGACGTTTTCGGCCACGTGGAGGAGCGTGTCCAGGCCGACGATGTCGGCGGTCCCGAAGGCTGCGGACTTGGGGCGACCCATCGCCGGCCCGAGGATCCTGTCCACCTCGTCGATCGTCAGCCCGTCCTCCAGCATCGCGTGCATGGCGTGCATCATGGCGAATACGCCCACCCGGTTGCCGACGAAGTTCGGGGTGTCCTTCCCGAAGACGATCCCCTTCCCCAGCGCGCGCTCGCCGAACCGCGCCATCCCGGAGAGGATCGCGGGGTCCGTGTCCCCGCCGGCGACGAGCTCGAGCAGCTTCATGTACCGAACGGGGTTGAAGAAGTGGGTGACGAGGAAATGGCGGCGGAACTCCTTCCCGCGTCCCTCCACCATCTGCGCGATCGCGATGCCGGATGTATTCGAGGAGACGACGGCGCCCGGCGAACGCAGCGCCTCGATCTTCCCGTAGAGAGCCTGCTTGATCTTGAGGTTCTCCACCACCACCTCGACGATCCAGTCGCACTCCGATACCTGCGGGAGGTCGTCCTCGAAGTTGCCGATCGAGATCAGCCCGATGTCCTTCTGCGAGTAGAGGAGGGCGGGGCGGCTCTTCCGGATCCCTTCCAGCCCCTTGAGGGCAAGGCGGTTGCGGAACGCGGGGCTCTTCCCCGTGAGCCCCTTCTTCCTCTCCTCGTCCGTGAGCGAAGGAGGGACGATGTCGAGCATCAGGCAGGGGATCCCCGCGTTGGCCAGGTGCGCCGCGATCCCGGAACCCATCACCCCGGCGCCGAGGACTGCCACCCTGCGGATCTTCGGGAACATCGGCTCCTACCTCCTGTCGATAGGGTGACGGCGGGAAGCGGAAAATGAACGGTCATTCAATCGCCAGCATACCATTACCGCGGCGCCGCGGAACGTGTCAAGGCGGGTGG
>Ga0113563_10001069_pt1 | contig 14878 bp, 13 predicted proteins | sample Mud3Dept3metaG_FD_80117 | JGI IMG/M metagenome (GOLD analysis project Ga0113563, IMG submission 80117) | Freshwater wetland microbial communities from Ohio, USA, analyzing the effect of biotic and abiotic controls - Mud 3 Core 4 Depth 3... | ecosystem: Environmental > Aquatic > Freshwater >...
CGACATGCAGTCGCGCGGCTTCCTGATCGGCGGTACCGCCGGCCGCACGACGCTCGCCGGCGAGGGCCTGCAGCACCAGGACGGGCACAGCCAGCTCGTGGCGACCACGATCCCGAACTGCGTTTCCTACGACCCGACCTATGCGTACGAACTGGCGGTGATCGTGCAGGACGGGCTGCGCCGCATGTATGTCGAGCAGGAGAACGTCTTCTACTACGTCACCTGCATGAACGAGAACTACGTGCAGCCGGCGATGCCGAAGGGCGTGGAGCAGGGCATCCTGAAAGGCATGTACCTGCTGCACGTCGGCGGCCGCGGCAAGGTCCGGGTCAACCTGCTCGGTTGCGGCACGATCCTGCGCGAGGTGCTGGCCGCTGCCGACATACTCGAGAAGGAGTTCGGCGTTCCAGCCGACGTATTCAGCGCAACGAGCCTGTCCGAGTTGCGCCGTGAGGCGCTCGACGCCGAGCGCTGGAACCTTCTGCACCCCGACCATGCGCCGCGAGTGCCGTACGTGCGGCAATGCCTGGCGGGTCATGACGGCCCGTTCGTGGCCGCGACGGATTACATGCGGGCGGTCCCGGACCAGATCCGGCAGTGGGTTCCCGGCCGCTATCATGTGCTCGGCACGGACGGATACGGCCGCAGCGATTCGCGCGCCGCACTGCGTGGCTTCTTCGAAGTCGACCGGCGCTATGTCGTCATCGCCGCGCTCAAGGCGCTGGCGGACGAAGGCAAGCTCGACGTTGCCACCGTGAAGAGTGCGATCGAGCGGTTCGGTATCGATCCGGACAAGCCGAACCCGGTGACGGTCTAGGCGGGCCGGCTCGTGACGCAGCTCATCGAAATCCGTGTACCGGACATCGGCGACTACAAGGACGTCGAGATCATCGACGTCGCGGTGCGCGAAGGCGACGAGGTCGCGGTCGACGCGACGCTCATCACGCTCGAGACCGAGAAGGCCACCATGGACGTGCCGTCCACAGCGGCGGGCATCGTGCGGCAGCTCAAGGTGCAGAAGGGCGGGCGCGTATCGCAGGGGGGCCTGATCGCGATCGTCGAGGCCGGGAATGCAGGCGAGCAGCCAGCCGGCTCCGCTGCCGCGGCCGCTCCGGTCACGCCTGCGCGCGCTGCCCACGTCCCGGCGGCCCTTTCTGCGCCGGCACCGCAGTCGACGCCGGCTCCAGTGAGTGCAGCGCCCTCGAGGCCCACGTCGGGCGCGGCTGCGGGCGTCGCCGAGCCGGGGTTCTCTCGTTCGCACGCGAGTCCCTCCATCCGGCGCTTCGCGCGCGAGCTCGGCGTGGATCTCGCCACGGTCGCGGGTACGGGCATCAAGGGCCGTATCACCGAGGAGGACGTGAAGGCGCACGTCAAGCGACTGCTCACGGAGCCCGCGCCAGCGGCGGCGCTGCCGAAAGTCCCCGAGGTCGACTTTGCGGCGTTCGGGCCCATCGAGCGCCGGCCGCTCTCGCGCATCCAGAAAATCGCCGGTCCGCGGCTGCACGCGAGCTGGGTCAACATCCCGCACGTCACGCAGTTCGACGAAGCCGACATCACCGAGATGGAGGCAACCCGCGCGAAACTGAAGGAAGAGGCGACGGCCCGCGGCATCAAGCTCACGCCGCTCGCGTTCGTCATGCGTGCCTGCGCGCAGGCGTTGCAGGCGTTCCCGCACTTCGGCGCGTCGTTCGACGCCGCCGCCGGCGAACTCGTGTTGAAGAAGTACGTTCACCTCGGTTTCGCGGCGGACACGCCGGGCGGTCTCGTCGTCCCGGTGGTGCGAGACGCCGATCGCAAGGACGTCTTCGAACTGGCGCGTGAACTCGCCGCGCTGAGCGAGAAGGCGCGGCTCGGCAAGCTCGTCGCCGCGGAAATGCAGGGCGGCTGTTTCACGGTCTCGAGCCTCGGCGGCATCGGCGGGACTGCCTTCACGCCGATCATCAACGCGCCGGAAGTCGCGATCCTGGGCGTCTCGAGGGCCAGCCAGCGCCCCGTCTACCAGGACGGAACGTTCGTTCCTCGGCTGATGCTGCCGTTGTCGCTGTCCTACGATCATCGCGTCATCGACGGCGCCGATGCCGTGAGGTTCACCAGCTTCCTCGGCAAGGCGCTGGCGGACGTGCAGGGATTGCTGCGGGCAATTCCATGAAGCTGACGGTGACGGTTCCGGATCTCGGCGGGTTCAAGGACGTCGCGGTGATCGACGTGCTGGTGAAGGCCGGCCAGGTCGTGGACGTCGAGACGCCGCTGATAACCGTCGAGAGCGACAAGGCCACGATGGACATCCCGTCCACCTCGGCCGGCACGGTCGAGAGCGTTGCCGTCAAGTCGGGAGACAGAGTCAGCACGGGTTCGCCGATCGTGGTGCTGCTGGTCGGCTCGGCGGGTTCGAACGACGTGACGGAGCGGCGCGCGGTGCTGCGCGCGCCGGAGCCGTTCGGCGGGGAGCCATACGTTGATACCGTGCCGATGCAGCCGATGACCGAGTCTTCGCCCGCGACGCGTTTGCCGCATTCGGCGGGCGAGGTGGATGCCGTCCTTGATACTGTCGGCGGGCCCGGCCAGCACAGCTTCGAGTTCGATCTCGCCGTGCTGGGTGCCGGCCCAGGAGGGTACACGGCGGCCTTTCGCGCTGCCGATCTCGGCCTGCGGGTCGCACTGGTCGAGCGCTACCCGACGCTTGGTGGCGTCTGCCTCAATGTCGGCTGCATCCCGTCCAAGGCGCTGCTGCACGCGGCGCGCGTCATCGAGGATGCACAGGCGATGTCGGAGCACGGGGTGCGTTTCGGCGCTCCGCAGGTCGACGCAGCCAGGCTGCGTGACTGGAAAGGCTCCGTCGTCGGCCGGCTCACGGACGGACTTCGCAACCTGGCGCGGCAGCGCAAGGTGGTGGTGTTGCAGGGCACCGCGTCTTTCATTTCGCCTCACGAGATGCGCGTGGACGATGGCGGTGCGGGCCGCACGGTGAGTTTTCAGCAGTGCATCATTGCCGCCGGTTCGGAGCCGGTGCGCCTGCCAGGGCTGCCGGACGACCCGCGCATCATCGACTCGACCGGAGCGCTGGAACTCGACCTGCCCGCAAGCCTGCTGGTGATCGGCGGCGGCATCATCGGCCTCGAGATGGCGACCGTTTATGCGGCGCTCGGCGTCAAGGTCAGCGTCGTGGAGCTGACGGACGGGCTCATGCCGGGTTGCGACCGCGACCTCGTGCGCCCGCTCGAGAAGCGTATCGCACGCCGTTTCGAAAGTATTCTGCTCGGCACCCGCGTCACTGCGGTGGAGCCGACAGCCAATGGCCTGAGTGTGACATTCGCAGGGGACAACGCGCCCGGGCCGCAGGTGTACGAAAGGGTGCTGGTTGCGGTGGGCCGCGCTCCGAACGGCAGGCGCTTCGCCGCCGAGGCGGCGGGCGTCCAGGTGGACGAGCGAGGCTTCATCGCGGTCGACCGGCAGATGCGCACGAATGTGCCGCACATCTTCGCGATCGGCGACGTCGTCGGGCAGCCCATGCTCGCTCACAAGGCAACGCACGAAGGCAAGGTCGCCGCGGAAGCGGCCGCCGGGCTCAAGACCCGCTTCGAGGCGAGCGTCATTCCGTCGGTCGCCTACACCGATTCGGTCATCGCCGGGGTGGGGCTCACCGAGACGGACGCACGGGCACGCGGCGTAGCCTTCGAAAAGGCGACTTTTCCCTGGGCCGCGAGCGGGCGCTCGCTTGCGATCGGGCGCGACGAGGGATTCACCAAGCTGCTGTTCGACCCGCAGTCGCATCGCGTCATAGGCGGCGGGATCGTCGGCACGAATGCCGGCGACCTGATCGCCGAGGTCGGGCTCGCGATCGAGATGGGTGCCGACGCCGCAGACATCGGGCTCACGATCCATCCGCACCCCACGCTCTCGGAGACCGTCGCGATGGCAGCCGAGTCGTTCGAAGGGACGCTGACCGACCTGTACGTTCCGCGCAGGAAGCCGCGCAAGGCAACGTGACCCGGGCGGCCAGGCAGTGAACAGGACGTTGACCCGGGCACTGCGGCTCGTCGGCCTGCTCGAGGCGGGCCGGGCAGCGGAACTGCGACTGCGCATGCGCCAGGATCGATCGTTGCCGGACGCCGTGATCATCGGTGCCCAGAAGTGCGGAACGTCGTCGCTGCAGGGATACCTGGTCCAGCACCCGGGCGTCGTGTCTCCGCTGCGCAAGGAAGTGCACTATTTCGACCTGAACTACGCCCGAGGCGAGGCGTGGTACCGCGCGCACTTCGGTCGCGAGGGCGAGCCGGGAATCAATCTCGACGCGAGCCCGTACTACCTGTTCCATCCTGCGGTACCCGCACGGATGCATGCGCTGCTGCCGGCCGCGAAGCTCGTGGTCCTGTTGCGCGACCCCGTGCGCCGTGCCTACTCACACTACTGGCACGAGCGCGCCAGGGGTCGCGAGACGCTCGAGTTCGAGGATGCCATCGCGGCGGAGCCGCAGCGGATCTCGGCGGCCGAAGCCGGACTGGCCGACGGATCGATCGCGCGCGACGCAGGCCACCAGCGCTTCAGCTACCTCGCGCGCGGCCGCTACGCGCAGCAGCTCGAGCGCTGGCTGGCGCTCTATCCGCGCGAGCAACTGCACGTGGTGCGATTCGAGGACCTGGTGAAGGAGCCGCTGGGCGGGCTCAACGAGACGCTGGCGTTCCTCGGCCTGCCGGCCGCGAGCCACGTCGACCTCGAGGCACGCAATACACGGCGCTATCCGCCGCTGCCCGAAGCCACGGCTCAACGACTGCGCGAGCACTTCGAGCCCCACAACCTGCACCTCGAGCGGCTGCTCGGTCGCTCGCTGGGCTGGTGATTCACTTGCGGCCGCCAAGGCGGCGCAGCGCATCGAGATAAGCGGGCTCGTCCGGCGGCAGCCCGGTGCGCTGGCTCAGCCACAGCGCTTCGGCGAGACATTCGATCATGCGGTGCTCGGCGTCGTGCTGGTCGCCCAGCCGTAGGGACAGGTCGGAATGTATCGACGCGATTCCCGCCGGCCGGTTCGTGGTGACCTGCTCGCGGATCGCCAGATGCAGGCCCATGTGCAGGAAAGGATTGGCCTGGCCGCCCTCGGGCGGGAACTCGCGTGCGATTGCGTCCGGGTCGCTTTCCAGGAATGACTGGTACTCGGGATGCTGCTCGATGACGGTCGCAAGCTGGTGTTCCAGCGGCTCCATGGGCAACGACTCGCGCCGTTTCCGCCATGCCTCCGCGTAGCTGCGACGCAGCGCGCCGCGATCCTGGTCATGAAAGAAAGGCACGTCGCCTCACTTGCGGCTGCGCGGGCGCGCCGCTCTGGCCGCCGTGGCAAAGGTCTTCTGCTCGTACTCGCACAGATCGGCGATCGGGCAGTTCGGGCAGTCCGGCTTCGCGGCCTTGCAGACGTAGCGCCCCTGCAGGATCAGCCAGTGGTGTGCGTCCTGCAGAAACTCGCTCGGGATGCATTTCAGCAGCCGGTCCTCCACCCCGCGCACGTCATTCGCACGGGCGAGCCCGGTGCGATTGGCCACCCGGAACACGTGCGTGTCGACGGCGAGCGTCGGCTGGCCGAATGCGGTGTTCAGGATCACGTTCGCCGTCTTGCGTCCGACACCCGGCAGGGCTTCGAGCGCGTCCCGGTCGTCCGGCACGCGGCCTCCATGCTCATCGATCAGCAGGCGACAGGTCGCGATGATGTTCTTCGCCTTGCCCTGGTACAGGCCGATCGACTTCACGTAGGCCGCGAGCCCGTCCGGCCCAAGGGCCAGGATCGCCTGCGGCGTGTTCGCGTCGGCGAACAGGCGCCGTGTGGCGACGTTCACGCTCTTGTCCGTCGCCTGCGCGGAGAGGATGACGGCGACCAGCAGTTCGAAGGGCGAGGAGTACTCGAGCTCCGTTTGCGGATGCGGATTGCGTGCGCGCAGCCGCTCGAAGATCGCATGCACGCGCCGGGCGTTCACGTGGCGGCACGGCCTTTGGCGGCTGGCGCGGCATCCCGCGCCGCCGGCGATTCCTGCTGCCTGCGCCAGTTGCGCGCCCCGAGCATCAACCCGAGCAGCAGAAACGCCCCCGGTGGCAGCAGAGCCAGCAGCAAGCCGTGTTCGGCGCCGAAGATCCTGATGCCCGACCCGGCCGCGTCTCCTCCGAGGAGCAGGCCAAGGTCCGAGCCGAGGCTGCCGCGCCCGAGCAGTTCCCGCGCGCTGCCGAGGATCAGCAGTACGAGCAGGAAACCAAGACCCATCGCGACGGCGTCGAGCAGGGCGGCCCCCACGGGCTGGCGCGAGGCGAACGCCTCGGCACGCGCCAGCACCAGGCAGTTGGTGACGATCAGTGGCAGGAAGATGCCAAGCGAATCGTGCAGTCCCGGCCACCAGGCGGCCAGCGACAGCTCGACCGCGGTGACGGCGCCGGCGATCGTGAGCACGAACACGGCCAGCCGGATCTCCGGCAGCAGCCATCGACCGACGACCGACGCGATCAGGTTGCTGGTCACGAGTACGGCGAGCGTCGCGAGCCCGAGCCCGAGCGCGCTGCCGGCGGAGGTGCTGACCGCGAGCAGCGGGCAAAGGCCGAGCAGTTGCACCAGCGCGGGGTTCTGCGCGTCGAGTCCGTTACGGAAGATGTCGCGGGCGGCCATCGCCGGATTGTAGGTCAACTGCGCTGCGCGGCGAGCAGCGTGGCGCGATTGGCTTCAAAGTACAGCAGTGCATTCTTTACGGCGCGCACGACGGCTCGCGGCGTGACGGTCGCGCCGGTGAACTGGTCGAAGTCGCCGCCGTCCTTCTTCACCTGCCAGCGCTCCAGGGGCGGGTCCCCGAGCGAGCGGCCCGTGAATCGATCGATCCAGGTCGACTTGCGCGCGTCGATCGGATCGCCGAGGCCGGGGGTCTCCCTGTGCGCGAGTACTCGAACGCCCAGCAGTTTCCCGTCGGCGTCGATGCCGACCAGCAGGCGGATCGAGCCCGCGTAGCCGTCCGGTGCGACTGTCGTGAGAATCGCAGCGACCGGGCGTCCGGCTTGCCGTGCCACGTACACGGGCAGCGGCTCGTCGGTACCCAGCCGCTCGACATCGCGGACCGTCACGACGTCCTGCAGCAGGTCGTTGTCGTAGCTCATGCCGGCCAGCACCTCGGCCAGTCGCGCGACACGTTGCGCGCGCTCGTTGGCCTCGATCCGCGGGCGGGCGAGGTCATTCACGATCGCGACGACACCCACCGTGACGACGGCAGCTGCCGCGAGCAGCAGCGCCGCACGCAGAGGCCGGCGCCGACCAGCTTCAGCGCCTTCAGTGTCCATGGATCCTCGGCACCGTGTAACGGTCGATGAGTGGCGCAGCGGCGTTCATCAGCAGCACGCCGAAGGCGATGCCGTCGGGGTATCCACCCCAGGTCCGGATCGCCCAGGCGATGGCTCCGATTCCTGCCCCATACACCAGCCGGCCGCGGTCACTTGTCGCAGCCGACACAGGGTCGGTCGCGATGAAGAATGCGCCGAGCATCGTCGCGCCCGAGCTGAGCTGGAAAGCTGCAGGCGCGTATGCGCCCGGGTCGATCGCGTGCATCACGAACGCGGGCAACGCGATTCCAGCCAGCACCGCGACGGGGATGTGCCAGCGCACGAGGCCGCGCGCCAGCAGGTAGAGTCCGCCGGCCAGCGCGGCCAGGTTGATCCATTGCGCGCCCCGGCCGCCCAGGGAGCCGAATGCTGGACCGGCGAAGATCTCCTCCATCGTCAGCCGCTGCCCGAGGCCGGTACGCAGTGCGTCGAGCGCGGTTGCGCCGGTGTACGCGTCCCAGTCGCCCTCCGGGGCGAACGGGACGGGCCAGCGTGTCATCTCGAGCGGGAACGACACGAGCAGCGCCGCATAGCCCACCATCGCGGGGTTGAACGGATTGGAGCCCAGGCCGCCGAAGACGTGCTTGCCGAGCAGGACGGCGATCGCGGTGCCCAGCGCCATGAGCCACCAGGGCAGCAGCGGCGGCACCGCGACGGCGAGCAGCGCCGCCGTCACGAGCACGCTCCCGTCACGCAGGAACGGCGCGGCATCCCGGCCGCGGGCGCGCAGCGCCAGCGCCTCGCAGGCGAGTGCGACCGGTCCGGCCACCAGCATCTGCAGCAGCAGCCCGGGACCGAAGGCCGCGACCTGCACCACCGCGACCGGCAGCAGGGCCAGCAGCACCTGGAACATCACGCGCGGGACGGTGAATCCGGCGATGACGTGTGGAGCGGGCGAAGTCTCGAAGCTCATTGCCATCGAGTCAGCCCTCCGGTTCGCCGCGGGCCCGGTTTCGGGCTGCTTCGAAAGCCTGCCGCTCGGCCTCCGCCATCGCCGCAAGACGCTGTTCGTGACGGAGATACCTTTCGCGCGCCGCTGCCGCGCGCCGGCGCTCGTCGAGCTGCACCTTGCGCGCCGCGCGCGCGGCCCGGAAACGGGCGGTGAGCGGGATCCGGCTTGGGCAGACGTAGTCGCAGCAGCCGCATTCGATGCAGTCGGCGAGGCCATGCCGCGCGACCTCGGCCTCGTCTCCGGCGTTGATCGCCCGGAGCAGCGACTGCGGCAGCAGCCCGGGCGGGCAGACCGACGCGCAGTCGCCGCAGCGGATGCACGGCATCTCGCGGCCCCGCGCGACCAGGTCCGCGGCGGTCGCGACCACGACGCAGTTCACCGCCTGCGTCAGCGGCACCGCGTCCGTCGCGAGCGCCCGACCCGTCATCGATCCGCCGGCGATCAGTCGCAGAGGTTCGGAGACGTACCCGCCACAGGCCGCGACCAGGTCCGCGATGGGCGTGCCGAGCCTCGCGTCGACGTTCGCCGGCTCGCGCACGCCCGAGCCGGTCACCGTGACGATCCGCCCGGTGATCGGTTGCCCGGTGCGCACCAGATGGGCTGCGGCTGCCGCCGTACCGACGTTCTGGCACATCACGCCGACCGCAGGCGGCAGCGCATCGTGCGGCACCTCGACCCCGGCGACCGCGGCGAGCAGTTGGCGCTCGGCCCCGGCCGGGTAGACCGCGCGCAGCGTGGTGAGACCGATGCGCGGATCGGCGGCGGCCGCCAGCGCGACCTCGACCGCGGCGATCGCCTCGGGCTTGTCGTCCTCAACGGCGATCGTGCACTTCGCTGCGCCGCAGGCATGCAGGAGGACCTGCGCGCCGAGCACCACGTCGGCGGCCCGCTCGCGCATCAGCGCGTCATCGCAGCAGATCCAGGGTTCGCACTCTGCGCCGTTCAGCACGAGGTGCGTCGCGGCGCGTTCGCGCGCAGCGGCGAGCTTCGCGTGCGCCGGGAACGCGGCGCCACCGAGACCGGCGATGCCGGCACTGCGGATTCGCGCCAGCAGTTCCTGCGGTGGCAGCATCGGCCAGTCGATCGGCGCGTAGCCTGCCTCGACCTCATCCGAGCCGTCATTCTCGATGACGACGCAGACCCCTTCGCCGGCGGGTCCGTGCACGGGCCGGATCTCGACGCCGCGCACCACTCCTGCGACCGGCGAATGCACGGCGACCGCCGTTTCGCCCTCGGCGCGCCCGACAGGCGTACCGATCCGCACGCGTGCGCCGGCCGCCAGCAGCGGCTCCGCCGCATCGCCGCTGCCCTGGTCCAACGCCACGACGAGCAGCGGTGGCACTGGCGCGGCGCGCAGCGGCTGGCGCATCGGGGCCGTCTTGCGTGCCTCGAGTTCGAGACCAGGCGGGAAAGTGCTGCGCTGGGCCATGGTCAGGCCTACGCCGTACGCAGGCCGCGCAGCGTGCCACCGGAGAGTGGCGGGCGCAGCTCGATGCAGTCCACCGGGCACGGCGGCAGGCACAGTTCGCAGCCGGTGCACTGCTGCTCGATGACCGTGTGCATGAAGCGCTGTGCACCGACGATCGCATCCACCGGGCACGCCGGCAGGCACAGCGCACAGCCGATGCAGCGTGCCTCGTCGATCACTGCGACGAGACGAGGTTTCGTCACGCCAAACGCCGGATCCAGCGGCTTCGGATCCCTGCCGAGCAATGCCGCCAGTGCATGCAGCGTGCTCTCGCCGCCCGGCGGGCACTGGTCGATGTCGGCATCGCCGCGCGAGATAGCCTCGGCGTAGGGACGGCAACCCGGGTAGTGGCATTGCCCGCATTGCGTCTGCGGCAGCAGTGCGTCGATGCTTTCCACCAGTGGGTCGGCATCCGGGCGCAGCCGGGTCGCGGCCCAGCCGAGCGCGGCGCCGAGAGGAACGGCGAGCGCCATGGCGACGCCGATCGCAGGCAATACGCTGCTTGCGCTCATCGGGCGCCCAGTCCCGAAAAGCCCATGAAGGCGAGCGCCATGAGTCCTGCCGTGACGAGTGCAATGGGAGCACCGCGAAATGCCTGTGGGACGTCCGCGCCGTCCATCCGCTCGCGGATCGCGGCGAACAGCAGCAACGCCAGTCCGAAGCCGGCGGCGGCCGCAGCCCCGAACACCAGTGACTCGAGCAGACCGTGGCGACGGTCCAGGTTGAGCAGCGCCACGCCGAGGACCGCGCAGTTCGTCGTGATGAGCGGCAGGAACACGCCGAGCAGCTCATGCAGCAGCGGGCTCGTCGCGCGCACGATGAGCTCGGTCAGCTGCACGACAGCCGCGATCAGCAGGATGAACACCAGCGTGCGCAGGTACTCGAGGCCGAGCGGCTCGAGCAGCCAGGTGTACGCGCAATAGCTCAGGCCCGATGCCAGCGTCAGCACGAACAGCGTCGCGAGCGCCATGCCGGCCGCGGCCTCGAAACGCCGGCTCGCGCCGACGAACGGGCACAGGCCGAGGAAATTCGTCAGGACGAAGTTGTTGACGAGACTCGCGCCGAGCGCCAGCAGCAGCAGGTCCGTCATTGGGAGGGCGGATAGTGAATGGTGACTAGCGGTCAGTAAGACGGATCACTTGACCTTCATGCCGGGCTCGGCGCCTGAGTCCGGAGACAGCAGGAAGACGTCCTGCCCGCCCGGTCCCGCCGCAAGCACCATGCCTTCCGACATGCCGAAGCGCATCTTGCGCGGCTCCAGGTTCGCGACCACGACCGTGAGCCGGCCGACCAGTTGCTCGGGCGAGTACGCCTGGCGGATGCCTGCGAATACCGTGCGACGCTCGGCGCCGAGGTCCACGGTGAGCCTGAGCAGCTTGTCGGCACCGTCCACCAGCTCTGCGGCCGTGATTCGCGCGATGCGCAGGTCGATGCGCCCGAAGTCGTCGATCGAAATGCTGGGCACGGGGGGCGCGTCAGGCGCGGTCGCACCGACCGATGCCCTCGGCGCGACCGCTGCCGGCGGCGCTCCGGCCGCCGTCGGTATCCCGGAGGGCTTCAGGTTCTCGGCCGACGCATCGACGAGTGCCTTCGTGGCCGCCGGATCGACGCGGGTCGCGAGCGGTTCGTAGCTGCCGATCGTCGTGCCCAGCAGCGGCTGCGCAAGGCTGTCCCACTGCTGCGGCGCGAGACCGAGGAACCGCTCCGCACCGGTGGCGAGGCGCGGCATGATGGGCGCCAGGTACACGACCAGCGCGCGGAACAGGTTCAGTCCCTGAGTGCAGACGCCCTGCACGTCGCCGGCCTGCGCCGGGTCCTTTGCCATGAGCCACGGCTTGCGCTGGTCGATGTACAGGTTGGCGCGGTCGGTGAGCTGCATCACTTCGCGCACCACCGCTGCGAAGTCGCGAGCCTCGTAGGCGGCCCCGATCCGCTGGCGCGCGTGCGTGAATTCCTCGTACAGCGCCGGTTCCGGCAGCCGGTCCGCCAGGCGCCCCTGCGAGCCCCGAGCGATGAATCCTGCACAGCGGCTGGCGATGTTCACGAGCTTGCCGACCACGTCCGAGTTCACCTTGGCGACGAAGTCGTCCAGGCTCAGGTCCAGGTCGTCGACGCCCGGTCCGAGGCGGGCTGCGTAGTAGTAACGCAGGTACTCGGCCGGCAGGTGGTCGAGCCACGCGCGCGCGGTGATGAAAGTGCCGCGGGATTTCGACATCTTCTGGCCGTTCACGGTCAGGAAGCCATGCGCGTAGACCGACGTGGGCGGCCGGTACCCCGCGCCGTGCAGCACGGCGGGCCAGAACAGCGTGTGGAAATACACGATGTCCTTGCCGATGAAGTGGTAGACCTCGGCGTCGCTGTCCGGCTTCCAGTAGCGGTCGAAGTCGGCGCCGGTGCGTCGGCAATAATTGAGCAGGCTGCCGAGGTAGCCGATGGGCGCATCGAGCCAGACGTAGAAGTACTTGCCGGTCTCGCCGGGGATCTCGAAGCCGAAGTACGGCTCGTCGCGCGAGATGTCCCAGTCGCGCAGCCCGGCGGCGAACCACTCGCCGAGTTTCGCAGTCACGGCCGGCTGCAGGCGGCCCGAGCCGGTCCAGTCGCGCAGCATTGGCTCGAAGTCGCCGAGGCGGAAGAACAGGTGTTCAGAGTCGCGCTGCACCGGCGCCGTCCCGCTCACGACCGATATTGCGTCCTTGAGGTCGGCTGGGGTGTAGGTCGCGCCACAGGACTCGCAGCTGTCGCCGTACTGGTCCAGCGTGCCGCATTTCGGGCACGTGCCGCGCACGTAACGGTCCGGCAGGAACATCTTCGCCTGCTCGTCGTACGCCTGCCGGATCGTCTCGCGCCGGATGTGGCCCGCGGCGAGCAACCGGCGGTAGATGTCGTTGGTGACCTCGCGATTCTCTTCCGAGTGCGTCGTGTGGAAGTTGTCGAAGGAAATGTCGAAGTCCGCGAAGTCGCGCCGCTGCTGGGCGGAGACGCGCGCGATCAGGTCCTCGGGCGACACGCCTTCCTGCCGGGCCCTGAGCATGATCGGCGTGCCGTGCGCGTCGCTCGCGCAGACGTACAGACAGTCGTGGCCGCGCATACGCTGGTAACGCACCCAGATGTCGGTCTGCACGTACTCGACCATGTGGCCGAGGTGGGGCGCGCCGTTCGCGTACGGCAGGGCACTGGTGACGAGGATGGTGCGGCGTTTCGTTTGGGTCATGGCACGTGGGCGGCCGGGCGGGACGCCGGATTATGCCATGCAGCGGCTCAGCCCATTTCCTTCAGCTGCTCGAAGCGCTGCTTGTTGATCGACTTTTCGTAGGCCGACCGGCCGGTGATCATGGTCTTGTCGAGCAGTTCCTGGATCGCCGAATCCATCGTGCGCATGCCGAACTGGCCGCCGCTCTGCATCGTGTTCTCGAGCTGGTCGAGCTTGCCCTGACGGATCAGGTTCGACACCGCCGGCGTATTGATCAGTATCTCGAGCGCCGCGACCCGGCCGCGCTTGTCCGCCCGCTGGATGAGTTGCTGCGAGACGACGCCGCGCAGCGACGTCGAAAGCATCGTGCGGACGTGGGCCTGCTTGTCCGACGGGAAGGCATTCACGATGCGGTCCACCGTGGCCGCGGCGCCGTTGGTGTGCAGCGTGCCCATGACCAGGATGCCCATCTCTGCGGCGGTGACGGCGATGCTCATGGTCTCGAGGTCGCGCAGCTCGCCGACCAGCACCACGTCCGGGTCCTCGCGCAGCGCCGAGTGCAGCGCCTCCGCAAACCCGGGGCTGTGGATGCCGACCTCGCGCTGGCTCACGAGGCAGCTCTTGCGCGCGTGCACGAACTCGATCGGGTCCTCGATCGTCAGGATGTGGCCCTTCACGCGCGCGTTGATGTCGTCGATCATCGCCGCGAGCGTGGTGGACTTGCCGGAGCCGGTCTTGCCGGTGACCAGGATCAGGCCGTTGTTGGTGCGGCAGAGGCTGCGCACCGACTCGGGCATGTTGAGCTGCTCCAGCGTCAGCGCCTTGGAGGGGATGGCTCGAAACACCGCGCCCATGCCGCCGATGTGCCGGAACACGTTGACTCGGAAACGTGACACGCCGGGTATCGTGTAGGCGAAATCGGCGCCGTCCTGCTCCTCGAGTCGCTGCAGCGCACGGCGTGTCATGATCTCGGTAAGCATCGCGCGGACTTCGTCCTGGCCGAGCGGCTCCTCGCGGAGCGACTGCAGCTCGCCGAACAGCCGGATCCGCGGCGGGTCGCCCGCAACGAAGTGGAGATCGGAGCCGTTGCGCGTCAGCACGTCGCGCAGAAACGCGTCGATGCGACGCGGAGCCTGCTGGACCTCGGGCGTGCCGGTCGCGGCCGCCGCTGCGGTCCCCGTCGCCGTCGCCGCAGGCAGGGTCGGATCGCTGCTCACGACACGCCCTGCGTGATGTCGGCCTTCAGGATCGCCGTTCCGTCCTGGATGTAGCGCGTGAACGGCCGCTTGTCCTGCGCGTATATGAATGCATCCTCCGGATCGACCTCCCGAGCCTGGATGGCCGCAAGCAGCGACTGGTCCATCGTCTGCATGCCGGCGTCCTTGCCGGTCTGCAGCGCCGACGGGATCATGTGCGTCTGGTCGGTCATGATCAGCTTGCCGATCGCGCGGTTCATGACCATGACCTCGCAGACGGCCCGGCGGCCGCGCAGGTCAGGCGTACGCACCAGCACCTGTGTCACGACACCGATGAGGCTCTGCGACATGAAGCCCTTGGTCTGCTCGCGTTCCTCGGCGGGCAATGCATCCACCATGCGGTCGATGGTCTTCACGGCGCTGGTCGTGTGCAGCGTGCCAAGCACCAGGTGCCCCGTCTCGGCCGCCGTCATTGCCCAGCGCACCGTGTCTGCGTCGCGCAACTCGCCGACCAGGATGACGTCCGGGTCTTCGCGCATCGCGGCCCGCACACCCTCTGAAAACGACGGCAGGTGCGTGTGCAGCTCCCGCTGGATCACCTGCGACTGCTTGCTCCGGTGCACGAACTCGATCGGGTCCTCGAGGCTGATGATGTTGAGACGACGCGTCCGGTTCAGGTGGTCGATCATCGCCGCAAGCGTCGTCGACTTGCCCGTGCCCGTGGATCCGGTCACCAG
>Ga0113563_10001071_pt1 | contig 14874 bp, 26 predicted proteins | sample Mud3Dept3metaG_FD_80117 | JGI IMG/M metagenome (GOLD analysis project Ga0113563, IMG submission 80117) | Freshwater wetland microbial communities from Ohio, USA, analyzing the effect of biotic and abiotic controls - Mud 3 Core 4 Depth 3... | ecosystem: Environmental > Aquatic > Freshwater >...
AGGTTCTGCGTTCCGGTCAGGAACTGCTGGACCAGGAGCGGGAGGACGGCGATGACCGCGATGGCCACGGCGCCCGCCAACGTGATGCGGTTGACCGCGTACATGAGGTACTCGGCCGTCGGCTTGCCCGGGCGGATGCCCGGCACGTAGCCGCCCTGCTTCTGCAGGTTCTCGGCGATTTGGTCCGGCTTGAAGACGATGGCGGTGTAGAAGAAGGTGAAGGCCAGGACCAGGACGAAGTATGAGATGCCGTACACGAGCTGGTTCTGCGACACGGTCAGGATCCAGTTCGCCGCGCCGGCGACCCAGGCGGTCTTCGCGTGGATGAAGAACTGGGCGATCATCGAGGGGAACAGGATGATGGAGATCGCGAAGATGATCGGGATCACGCCGGCCATGTTCACGCGCAGAGGCAGGTGGGTGTTGGACCCGCCGGCCATGCCCGCGCCGACCACGCGCTTGGCGTAGGTCACCGGGACGTTGCGCTGGGCCTCCGAGATGATGACCACGCCCGCGACCGTCGCGATCGCGACCAGCAGGAAGCCGACGTAGGCCACCAGACGGGACGGATCGTAGGTCAGGATGGCCTGCTGGATGACGGACGGGAGTCCCGAGACGATGCCGGCGAAGATCAGGATCGAGATGCCGTTGCCGACCTTCTGATCGTTGATGACTTCGCCGAGCCACATCAGGAACACGGTGCCGGCCGTCATGGTCAGCATCACGGTGAAGATGTGGAAGGGGTCGAGGTTCGTCAGGACGCCGGACGACTGCTTCAGCAGGCTGATCATGCCGTAGCCCTGCAAAAACGCCATCGGCACGGACAGGTAGCGCGTGTACTGGTTGATCTTCTGCCGGCCCTGCTCGCCGTCGTTCGAAAGCTCTTCAAGCTGCGGCACGATCATCGTGAGCAGCTGGAGGATGATCGAGGCGGTGATATAGGGTCCGACGCCGAGCGCGACCACCGAGAAGTTATCCAGGGTGCCGCCCGAGAAGACGTTCATCAGGCCGAGCAGCTGGTTCGACTGGAAGAAGTTCCGGAGGTTCGCCAAATCGACGCCCGGAATCGGGATGTGCGCGGCGATGCGGAAGATGACCAGGATGCCCAGCACCTTGAGGATGCTGTCGCGGAGGTCCTTCTGTTTCCAGAGCAGGGAGAATTTGGCCCACATAGATTGGCAGTCTACCGCGTCGATAATATCTTAGGCAATCGAACCGCCAGCCTTCTCGATCGCCGCTTTGGCGCCGGCCGAGACCTTGAGTCCCTTGAGCGTCAGCTTGCGGACGAGCTCGAGCTTGCCGACGATCTTGACCTGGGCGCGCTGGCCCGAGATGACGCCGCGCTTCGCGAGTTCGGCGCGGGTGACGATGCCGCCCTGGGGGAACGCCGTCTGGAGTTCGCCGAGGGTGATCGTCTCGTCCTTCGCGTGGTGGCTCTTGAAACCGCGGAGCTTCGGGATGCGGCGGATGATCATCTTCATGCCCAGCGCGCGCAGGCCCTTGCGGCCGCCCGTGCGGGCCTTCTGACCCTTGCCGCCCTTACCGGCGGTCTTACCGCGACCCGAACCGGGACCGCGGCCGATGCGGCGGCTCGTGAACTTGCTGCCCTTCTTGGGCTTGAGCGTGTGGAGTTTCAGCATATCAGGCGGCGCTGGACGCGGCGGACTTCAAACGAAGCATTTTGAGCGCTTCGATCGTGGCCTTGGCGTTGTTGATCTTGTTCTTGCTGCCGCCGAGCGACTTGCCGACGACGTTGGGGACGCCGGCGAGCTCGAGGACGACGCGCATGGCGCCGCCGGCCTTCACGCCGGTACCGGCCGGAGCCGGCTTCATCATGACCACGGCGGCGCCGAACTTGGCGTCGACGCGGTGCGGGATGGTCTCCTTGACGAGCGGGACGGTGAAGAGCCGCTTCTTGGCCTGGGTGACCGACTTGTTGACCGCGGACGAGACGTCGCTGGCTTTGGCGACGCCGTAACCGACGCGGCCCTTGTGGTCGCCGATGATGACGGTGGCGCGGAAACGCATGCGCTTGCCGCCCTTGGTGACGCGGGTGACGCGGTCAAGAGCGAGGATGCGCTGGTCGAATTCCTTCGGCTCCTCGATGCGGGGGCGGCGCGGACCGCGGCGGTCTCCGCCTCCGCGTCCTCCCGGACCACGCTGCTGCTGGGTGTTCTGCATAGTTCGGGTTTAGAATTCGAGACCTCCGGCGCGGGCGCCGTCGGCGAGCGCCTTGACGCGGCCGTGGTACGTGTAGCCTCCGCGGTCGAAGACGACGGCGGTGATGCCGGCCTTCTTGGCCTTCTCGGCCAGGTCCTGGCCGACGGCGAACGCCTTGGCGATCTTGGCTTCCATGCCTTCGGCCTCGGCCTTCTTCTTCATCTTGGCGTCCGTGGCGGCGGCCAGCGTCTTGCCGCTGGCGTCGTCGATCAGCTGGGCCGAGATGTGCTTGGCGCTGCGGAAGACGGCCAAGCGGGGGCGCTTGGAGCTTCCGATCACGCGGGCGCGCACGCGGATGCTGCGGCGGTCGCGCGCTTCGATCTTCTTTTGGCTCGTGGATTTCATAAGCGTCGTTTACTTGGCTCCGGCCTTGGCCGACTTACCGGCCTTGCGGCGGATGACCTCGTCGACGTACTTGATGCCCTTGCCCTTGTAGGGTTCCGGCTTGCGGATGCGGCGGATGCGCGCGGCCGCTTCGCCGACAAGCTGGTTGTCGATGCCGGTCAGGGTCAGGGTGTTCTTGTCGACCTTGGCGTCGACGCCGTCCGGGAGCGGGAAGTCGACCTCGTGCGAGAAGCCGACGTCCATCTTCACGGTCCTGCCGGCGAGGCTGACCTTGTAGCCGACGCCGACGAACTCGAGCGACTTCTCATAGCCCTTCGTCACGCCGGTGACCATGTTGGAGGCCAGGCGGCTGAAAAGACCCCAGAGGGAGCGATCCTTCTTGTCGGTCTCATCCTTGACGGTGACCGCGAGGATGTCGCCGAGCTCCTCATGCGTCGAGCGCGCGATGCGCACGTGCGGATGCAGAGCGAGCTTCAGCTCCCCTTTCGGGCCCTTGACGCGGAGTTCGGTTTCGGAAACCGACACGTCCACGCCCGACGGGATCTTGATGGGTTGTTTGCCGATGCGGGACATAGGCGTGCGATTAGTAGATCTCGCAGACGATCTCGCCGCCGAGGCCGCGCTTGCGCGCTTCCTTGTTGGTCATGAGACCGGAGGAGGTGGAGATCACGGCGATGCCTTGGTCGTTGAGGACGCGGGGCAGGTCGGTCTTGGCCGCGTAGACGCGGCGGCCGGGCTTGGAGATGCGCTGGATGTCGCGGATCACGGAGCCGTCCTCGGTGTAGCGCATCTTCAGCTTGAGCTGACCATGATGCGCTTCCGTGGTTTCGACGCCGGCGAGGTAACCCTCTTTCTCGAAGATCTTGGCGATCTCGAACTTGACCCGCGACAGAGGCAGGACGACTTCCTGCTTGCGCACGGCGGCGGCGTTGCGCAGCCGGGTGAGCATGTCGGCGATGGGATCGGTCATCATAGGGTTACCAGCTAGCTTTCTTGATACCAGGGATCTCGCCGCGGTTGGCGAGTTCGCGGAAGCAGATGCGGCAGAGGTCGAAGTCGCGCATGTAGCCGTGGCGGCGTCCGCAGCGCCAGCAGCGCCGGACGATGCGGGACGAGAACTTCGGCTTGCGGTTGGATTTGGCGATTTGATTGGCTGTTGCCATAGGGATGCGGCCTTAGCCGTTGAAGGGGAAGCCCATGAGTCTGAACAGTTCGAGCCCCTCTTCACGGGTCTTGGCCGACGTGGAGACGGTGACCTGGATGCCGTGGAGCTTCTCGATCTCATCGGGGCGGATCTCCGGGAAGGCGATGTATTCCTTGAACCCCATGGACAGGTTGCCCTGCTTGTCGACGAGCTTCGGCGAGATGCCGCGGAAGTCGCGGACGCGGGGCAGGGTCACGTGGATGAGCTTCTCGAGGAAGTGCCACATGCGGGCGCCGCGGAGGGTCACCTTCATGCCGATGTTCTGGCCCTCGCGGACCTTGAAGCTTGCGATCGACTTCTTCGCGAGCGTCTTGACCGGCTTCTGGCCGGTGATGCGGGTCAGCGTCGTCTCGACCGTCTCCGGGATCTTGGGATCCTTGAGAAGGTTGGTCGACATGCCCACGTTGACGGACACCAATTTCAACTTCGGCACCGCCATGCGGTTCTTGTAGCCGAAGCGTTCCATCAGCGCCGGAACGATCTTTTTTTCGTACGTTTCACGCAACATAGGCTTTATTCGACGGTTTCCTGGCTCTTCTTGGCCACGCGGACCTTGCGGCCGTCTTCCATGACCTTCCAGCCGACGCGGGTCGGCTTGCCGGACTTGGGATCGATGAGCATGACGTTCGAAGCGTTGATGGGGCCGAAGAACTCGATCTTCTGGCCCTTCTCCCCCTGCTTGCGGGTCTTGGCATGCTTGTAGGTCTTGTTGACGCCGTCGACCACGACCTTGTTCTCGGTCGGGAGGACCTGGATGACCTTGCCGGTCTTGCCCTTGTCCTTGCCTGCCATGACCATCACGTTGTCGTTCTTCTTGATCTTCATATGATGGTGGTCAGACGACTTCGGGAGCGAGGGAGATGATCTTCGTGTAGCCGCGGCCGCGGAGTTCGCGGGCCACGGGGCCGAAGATGCGCGTGCCTTTCGGCTCCTTGCTCTCCTTGTCGATGATGACGCCGGCGTTGTCGTCGAAGCGGACGTAGGAGCCGTCCTTGCGGCGGGTCTCCTTGTGGGTGCGGGTCAGGACGGCGTGGACGACGTCGCCCTTCTTGACCATGCCGTGCGGCACGGCTTCCTTGACGGCGCAGGTCACGACGTCGCCGAGCACGGCGTAGCGCTTCTTGTAACCGCCGAGCACGCGGATGACCTGGAGCTTGCGGGCGCCGGTGTTGTCGGCGACGGCGAGCATCGAACGGTGTTGGACCATATGCGTGGGTTAGGCGGCTTTGCCGGTGACGCGCCAGCGCTTGTCCTTGGAGAGGGGGCGGCACTCGACGAAGACGACCTTGTCGCCCGTCTTGTACTCGTCCTTCTCGTCATGGACCTTGTAGCGCTTGGACACGATGAACTGCTTGCCGTATTTCGGGTGCGTCTTCACGCGGTCGACTTTGACCACGATCGTCTTCTGCATCTTGTCAGAGACCACCAGGCCGACGAGTTCGCGCTTCTTGTTTTGGGTTTGCGTCGTCATACGGCTTACTTAGCGGTGTTCTGTTTGATGAGGGTCAGGATCCGAGCGATCGTCTTGCGCGCCGCGCGGATCTTGCGGACTTTGGTCTCCTGGTTGGTGGCGACGGCGAAGCGCAGGGCGCGCACGCTTTCGCGTTCCTCGCGGAGCATCTTCTCGAGCTCGCCGGCGGATTTTTCCTTGAGTTCCTTGAGCTTCATATCAGTCGTGTTTGGTGATGAAGCGGGAGCGGAACGGCATCTTGAAGGCCGCGAGGCGCATCGCTTCGCGCGCCTGTTCCGTCGTCACGCCGTCCATCTCGAACACCACGGTGCCCGGGCGGACGATGGCGACGTAGTGGTCCACGCCTCCCTTGCCGCCGCCCATGGGAACCTCGAGGCCCTTCATGGTGACCGGCTTGTCGGGGAAGATGCGGATCCAGATCTTGCCTCCGCGCTTGATGTAACGGGACATCGTGCGGCGGGCGGCTTCGATCTGGCGCGAGGTGACCCAGGCCGGCGTCAGCGACTTCAGGCCGAATTCGCCGAAGCTGAGCGAGAGCTTGGTCGTGGCCTTCTGGAGGCCGGAGCTCCGCAGCTTGTGCCACTTGCGGTGTTTGACTTTTTTCGGAATCAACATAGCGGCGGCTTAAGCGGCTTTGGCAGGGGCGGCCTTAGGGGCGGCGGCGCGGGGGGCCGGGCGTCCGACGGGCGGACGCGAGCTTCCGCGCGGACCTCCGCGGAACGGGGCGCGTTCCTCGGGACGCAGCGGGGCCTTCATGGCCGGCGCGATGCCGTCCTTATCGAAGATCTCGCCGCGATAGATCCAGACCTTGACGCCGATGGCGCCGAAGATGGTGCGGGCGGCGTCGGCGGCGTAGTCGACGTCGGCGCGCAGGTTGGTGAGCGGAACCGAGCCCCACGAGAGCATCTCGCGGCGGGCGATTTCGGCGCCGTTGAGGCGGCCGGAGACCACGACCTTCACGCCGAGCGCGCCGGCCTTCTGGGCGCGGTCGATCGTCGTCTTGAGGATGCGGCGGAACGGCATGCGCTTCTCAAGGTCGGCGATCATGTTCTGCACCGTGATGGCGGCGGAGAGGCTCGGGCGGGTGATCTCGACGATGTTCAGCTGGAGCTTGACCTTCTTGTTCGCGAAGAACTTGTCGTGCAGCTTCTTCTTGAGCTCCTCGATGCCGGCGCCTCCGCGGCCGATCACGAAGCCCGGCTTGCCGGAGTGGATCGTGACGGTGACCTGGTTGGCCCCGCGGTCGATCTCGACCTTGTCGAGAGCGGCTTCCTTCAGCGTGGCGCGGAGGTAGTCGCGCATCTCGACGTCCTGGCGGACGAGTTTCGTGTAGTCCTTGCGGTTGAACCACTTGGAGTCCCACGTATAGATGGTGCCGATGCGGAAGATTTTCGGATTGACTTTGTGAGCCATAGGATTACTTCTTCGCGGCGGCTTTCTTAGCGGCGGGCTTCTTCACGGCCTTCTTCGGCTTCTCCTCATGGGAGTGGTCGTGTCCGGCGTGGTCGTGGTCGTGCGCCTCTTCCTTCTTGGCGGACTCCTTCTTCACCGCGCCCGTCTTCGATTCGAGGACGATGGTGACGTGGGAGGTGCGCTTCAGGATCGGGGCGGCGGCGCCCATGGCGCGCGGGCGCCAGCGCTTGAGGGTCGGGCCCTGGTTCACGAGGGCGGACTTGATGTAGAGGCCTTCGCGATCGAGCTTGAAATTGTGCTCGGCGTTGGCGATTGCGGACTCCAGGAGTTTCTTGACCGGGCGAGCCGCGGCGCGCGACATGAAGGTCAGCTGCGCCAGAGCGGGTTCGACGGCCATCCCGCGGACAGCATCAACCACGAGCCGCACCTTGCGGGGCGACATGCGGAGATGGCGGGAGTGGGCTTTGACTTCCATAGGAGATTATTTCTTGGCTGCGGGCGCCGCGGGCGCCGCGGTCGCGGCCTTGGCGGCCTCGATGTCCTTCGTGAGCTTGCCGCCGTGGCGCTGGAACTTGCGGGTCGGGGAGAACTCGCCGAGGCGATGTCCGACCATGTTCTCGACGACCGTGACAGGCGTGTGCTGGCGGCCGTTGTGGACGCCGATCGTGTACCCGACCATCTCCGGCGTGATGACGGAGGCGCGCGACCAGGTCTTGATGATGGTCTTGTCGCCGGCCTTCAGCTTGGAGACCTTGAGGAGGAGCTTGGGATCCGTGAACGGACCCTTCTTCAGTGATCGAGACATATTACTTGCGGCGCTTCACGATGAATTTCGACGACTGCTTCTTGCCCTTGCGGGTCTTGACGCCGAGCGCGGGCTTGCCCCACGGGGTCTTCGGATGCTTCATGCCGATCGGGTGCTTGCCTTCGCCGCCGCCGTGCGGGTGGTCGACCGGGTTCATGACCTTGCCGCGGACGCGCGGACGGAAGCCCTTGTGGCGCATACGGCCGGCCTTTCCGAGGCGGACGAGCCAGTGGTCGGGGTTGGAGACGGAGCCGATCGTGGCGGAGCACTCCTTCGAGACCATGCGGTACTCGCCGGAAGGCAGCTTGACCTGCGCCATGTCGCCTTCGAGCGCCATGAGCTGAGCCGCGTTGCCGGCGCCGCGGACCATGCGGCCGCCGCTTCCGACGTAGAGCTCGAGGTCATGGATCGTGAGGCCGATCGGGACGTGCTTGAGCGGCATGCGGTTGCCGACCTTGCTCTCGATCTTCTCCTTCGAGGACATCACCGTGTCGCCGACTTTGACGTTGGCGGGCGCGAGAATGTAGCTCTTCACGCCGTCCTGATAGTTGAGGAGGGCGAGGCGTCCGCCGCGGCCCGGATCGTATTCGATCGCCGCGACCTTGGCCGGAACGTCATAACGCGCGCGCATGAAATCGACCATGCGGATCATCCGCTTGGCGCCGCCGCCGCGATGGCGGACGGTGATCTTGCCCTGGGAGTTGCGGCCGCTGATGCGGATCTTGTGCGTCAGCAGGGACTTCTCGGGCTCTTTCTTGGTGACGTCCGCGAACGAGTCGACGCTTGCGCCGCGCCGTCCGTAGGTCGTCGGTCGATAGGATTTGATCGGCATACGTTTAGGCGTTGGCGAAGAGATCGATGCGGTCGCCCTTCTTGAGGGTCACCATGGCCTTGCGCCACGAGGAGCGGCGGGACATGCCGGAGCGCGAACGCACCGGCTTGCCGAGGACGGTGATGACGCGGACGGACGTCGGGGTGACGCCGTAGACGGACTTCACGGCCTTGCGGACTTCCATCTTGTTGGCGCCCTTCGTGATCTCGAAGGCGTACTGGCCCAGCTTGCTGAGCGCGGTCGTCTTCTCGGTAACGAGCGGGCGGACGAGGATGCGGTAGGCGGAACCCGTCTCGCGCGTCACGTAGGTGGCGGGCTTCGCGGCTTCTTCCTTCGTTTCCTCGGCCTTCGCCTTGGCGGCCGTGCTCTTGGCAGGCGCCTTCTGGCCTTCGTCGTTTTTCTTGCGGTTGAAGAATCCCATATCAGTTCTTGCTGTAACCCTTCTCGAGCAGGTCGAGCGCCGCGACCGAAGCCACGACGGTGTCGGCCTTCAGGACGTCGACGAGGCTGATGGCGCTCGCGGTGACGGTCCAGAGGTTCTTGAGGTTGCGGGACGCGCGGACGGCCATCGGGTCGGACTGCGGGAGGATGAGCAGGATCTTGCGGCCGACCGGAAGCTTCTTGAGCATGCCGTACATCGACTTGGTCTTGCCGGTCTCCATGGAGAGCGACTCGAGGCCGAGGAGGGCTTCGTTCTGGACCTTGTCGGTCAAGGCCATGGCGAGCGCGCCCTTCTTCGACTTGCGGTTGAGCTTCTTGGAGAAGTTGCGCTCGGACTGCGGACCGAAGGTCACGCCGCCGCCGCGCCAGATCGGGGAACGGATGGAGCCGTGGCGGGCGCGTCCGGTGCCCTTCTGCTTCCAAGGCTTCTTGCCGCCGCCGCGGACTTCGCCGCGGGTCTTGGAGTGGCCGCCCATGACGCGGGAGTTGGCCATCTGCGCCTCGGCGGCGAGATGGACGAGGCTCTCGTTGATCTTCACGTCGAACAGCTTCGGAGCCATTTCGCGCTCGGACACGACCTTGCCCTCCATGTTGTAGACTTTGATCTTCGACATATGCGTTTATTCAGCGGCCGAGACTTCCTCGGCCGGCGCGGCCGCGGGAGCTTCGACAGCGTTCGCCTCGTCCGCCGGAGCCTTGGCGGAGGCGGATTCGACGAACTTCATGTCGCCCTGCGCGGTGATGAGGAGGGTCGCGCCGCGCGCGCCCGGGACGGCGCCTTTGACGGCGATCATGTCCTTGGAGACTTCGACGATCTCGAGATTCTGCACGGTGACCTGGTCTCCACCCATGCGTCCGGCCATCTTGAGGCCCTTGAGCACGCGCTGGATGCCGCCGGAACCGATCGAGCCCGGCATGCGCAGGTTGTCCTTGTGGCCGTGGGTGGCCGGACCGCCGGCGAAGCCCCAGCGCTTGACGACGCCCTGGAAGCCCTTGCCCTTCGAGATGCCGGTGACGTCGATGACGTCCCCGTTGATGAAGGACTCGACGTCGCAGACCGCGCCCGCCGAGATTCCTTCGACCGAGTCGACGCGGAATTCGCGGAGCGTGGCCAGGTTGCCGTGGTCGCCGGAAGCCTTGAGGTGGCCCGTCTGCGGCTTGGCGAGATGGCGCTTGGAGCCGGTACCGATCTGGAGGGCGGTGTAGCCATCCTTGTCGAGGGTGCGGACCTGCGTCACGACGCAGGGTTCGACCTTCACAAGGGTCACCGGCACCACTTCGCCCGTCGGGCGGTAGCGCTGGGACATTTCGAGTTTTCGTCCGATGATGAATTTCATACGATCCATTTAAGGCAGAGGAACACTTTATTATGTTCGATGCCTGTCTCCGTTTCGCTTGGGATCCTCCCCCAACCGGCGCAATAACAGAAACAAGAAGTCTCGGCACGATCACTCCCCGACGCATGTCGGGGCGATATCATGAGGAAACTTCTTGCATCTGTCCCTACGCGTGGCTTGGCGTGTTCGAGACAAGTCGAGTTGTACCGGGGAACTCTCCGTCCTGCCGAGGCTTCATCCAGAGGTTTTGGCGCCGTAGGCCATTCAATAGCATGCCATCTTTCTCTGCCGTTCCTTGACCGGACTGATTGTCGATAAGCGGTCTGGCCGATGCGCCGCTGGATGAGCCCCGCTTGCGCGAGGCCTACCGGCGGCCCATCGGAAAAGGTTACATCTTGATCTCCACGTCGACGCCGGCGGGGAGGTTGAGGCTCATCAGCGATTCGACCGTCTTGGGGGTCGGATCCATGATGTCGATCAGCCGCTTGTGCACGCGCATCTCGTACTGCTCGCGGGCGTTCTTATGGACGAACGTCGAGCGGTTGACGGTGTACTTGTGCTTCTCCGTCGGGAGCGGCACGGGGCCGCGGATGGAAGCGCCGGTGCGCACGGCCGTATCGATGATCGTGCGCGTGGACTGGTCGATGACCTTGTGGTCATACGCGCGGATCTTGATGCGGACGCGGGAGCTGACTTCTTCCTTGGCTTTCTTTTCCTTTTCCATAAAGGGCGTTTTCAGCAGGCAACCCCGGCCCTCTTAGGCGAGGGTCGGGGTTCTGCGTATTTACTTGATGATCTTCACGACGGCGCCGGCACCCACGGTGCGGCCGCCTTCGCGGATAGCGAAGCGCATCGCGTCTTCCAAAGCCACCGGGGAGATGAGCTTGACGACGCAGTTCTGCGTGTCGCCCGGCATGACCATTTCGACGCCGGCCGGCAGTTCGATCTCGCCCGTCACGTCGGTCGTGCGGATGTAGAACTGGGGCTTGTAGCCCTTGAAGAAGGGCTTGTGGCGGCCGCCTTCTTCCTTGGTGAGGGCGTAGATCTGGGCTTCGAACTCCGTGTGCGGCTTGATGGAACCGACCTTCGCGAGGACCATTCCGCGCTCGATTTCTTCCTTCTTGGTGCCGCGGAGGAGCAGACCGGCGTTGTCGCCAGCCATGCCCTTGTCGAGCTGCTTGTTGAACATCTCGATGCCCGTGACGACGGTCTTGCGGGTGTCGCCGAGGCCGACGATCTCGCACTCGTCGTTCAGGTTGACCATGCCGCGCTCGATGCGGCCGGTGACGACGGTACCGCGGCCTTCGATGGAGAAGACGTCTTCGACCGGCATGAGGAACGGCTTGTCCATATCGCGCACCGGCTGCGGGATGTACTCATCCAGCTGCTTGAAGAGCTCGCGGACCGGACCGGAAAGGGTCGCATCCTCGGGGTTGTTGAGGGCCTGGAGGGCGGAACCGCGGACGATCGGGGTCGTGTCGCCCGGGAAGCCGTACTTCTTGAGGAGGTCGCGGACTTCCTCTTCGACGAGGTCGATCAGCTCCTTGTCCTCGACCATGTCGCACTTGTTGAGGAAGACGATGATCGAAGGGACGCCGACCTGGCGGGCGAGCAGGATGTGCTCGCGGGTCTGCGGCATCGGGCCGTCGGTCGCGGACACGACCAAGATCGCGCCGTCCATCTGGGCGGCACCCGTGATCATGTTCTTGACGTAGTCGGCGTGTCCGGGGCAGTCGACGTGCGCGTAGTGGCGCGCGGCCGTCTCGTACTCGACGTGCGCGGTCGCGATCGTGATGCCGCGAGCCTTCGACTCCGGAGCCTTGTCCAGGTCTTCGACTTTCTTATCCTGGGCGACGTTGCCCATAGCCTTGCCGACCGCGAGCATCGCGGCGGTGAGGGTGGTCTTGCCGTGGTCAACGTGGCCGATGGTGCCCACGTTCACGTGCGGCTTGGAGCGATCGAACTTGATGTCAGCCATACCGATGATAAATAAAAAAGTTGACGTGTGTCGCAAGCGAGTGTAGCAGAGGGCTGAAAAGCGGTCAAGTCGGGCTTTTTGGCCTTATCTGCGGGTCGCATTTAAGGGGCTATTCTAGCGGTTCTAAGTAGAACTGCTCCTCGCCCTCGGGTTCTAAAGGGGCTTCAGACTTCTGGGGAAGGGTCTGCTGGACTGCCGGCTGTGGCTTTGGAGCCGGCTTATCATCGATTCTCGGCCTGTCTTGGGCTAATCTTGGCCCATTTGATGGTGTCGTCGGGGCCTTCCAGAGCGGAATCTCCCGCTTTGGAGGCTTGTTATCAGGGAAACTGGTCGAGAGCGGCAGGGCCTGCGGCGGCGTCGGATCCCGCTTCTGGACCTCGGGTTTCCACTCGCCCACCACGAGTTTCTCGTAGTGATCGAGGCCCATCAGCACGAAGGGCTGTTCCCCGGCCGGGTCGGTGATGACCAGGCGGTCCCCCGTCTTTTCGATGAGGGATAAAAGGCGCTTCAATGTCTCTTCTTTCATAGGCAGATGCGCTAAGTGGGCCTACTGTAGCGCGCCGGAGTCTTCTGTCAAGGAAGGGGCGCTTGCGGTCGCACGAGGGTTCCGTTAGGTTGGGAGGAGCTCCTTGAAAGGAAGGGTTCCGATGAAAGAGAAAAGGCTTTTCTTGCAGTGGGCCGTGATGGCGAGCCTCGTCGTCGTCGGGGTCGTCTTCGCCTGGCGGCTGGGCTATGACAAGTTCCTCCGGGACGATCCGACGCGCTTCACCTACGTGGCGCTCGCGGCCTTCACCATCGCGACCGCCTGGTGCGGACGCCTCGCATGGCTGCTCTCGAGCGGCCGCGATCCGGAGGACATCGAGATCGACCTGAAGCTCTGGCACTACGCCTCCAGCTTCTGCGTGTCGATCGGCCTCCTCGGCACGGCCGTCGGCTACCTCATCATGTTCCAGCACGGGACGATCGACGGCGAAGCCAAGACGGTGATGCACCAGGTCTTCGGCGAGGCGAGCGTCGCGCTCGTCAACACCGTGCTGGGCGGCATCTGCGGCGTCCTCGTCGAGATCCAGAGCCAGCTCATCGGCCACGCGGTCGACAAGGCCAAGAAGCGCGCAGGCAAGCCGAAGGACGAGGTGTCGCCATGAACGAGCGCCCTCAGATCTTCGGCAAGACCCTCTTCGCCGACCTCCTGCTGGGCATGCTCGTCGTCGTCACCGCGCTCTTGCGCGTCTCGAACGCGGTGGAGAAGGAGGAGGTACAGCAGAAGAAGCAGGAATCCTCCATCGAGACCGACGGCGCGTACGCGATCGTCGCGACGTGGCCGAAGGAAGCGAACGACGACGTCGACCTCTACGTGAAAGACCCCTCGGGGAACCTCATCTTCTACGGCCGCACCACGGCCGAGCTGATGCACCTCGAGTACGACGACCGCGGCGATCTCGGCGACAAGGCCATGACGTCCTCGGGCGAAGTGAAGGTCGACATCAACCGCGAGCGCGCCATCATCCGCGGCGGCATGAACGGCGAATACGTGGTCAACATCCACATGTTCGCCAAGCGCTACGGCCCGCCGACGACGGTGAAGGTCGCGCTGTACCGGCTGAAGGGCGACGACACCGAAGTCCTTTCCAAGGACATCGTCCTCAAGGCCGACGGCGACGAAGCCACGGCCTTCCGGTTCGTCCTCGGAGCCGACGGAGAGATCGTCTCCACGAACGAGCTGCCGACCAGCCTGACCGACGGCGCGGCCGCGGCCGGTCCTCAGCAACAGGGAGGAATGTCCTTCCCAGGAGTCTCGCCATGAGCACCGGCATCTCCATCGCGATCCCGCTGGGATTCCTGCTCCTGGCCGGCACGCTGTGCTGGTTCCTGGTCGACGCCAAGGGCCGCTGGCCGCTGAAGATCCTCCTGACCGGCTTCCTGGCGTTCTTCAGCCTGGAGACCTGGCGGGCGCTCGACAGCTACTCCGGCTGGCCCGCGAAGGAAGCGATGCCCCAGCGGGCGCTGCTCCTCCACGCGGTCGTCCGCGAGCCGAACCCGGCCAAGCATGACGCCGGCGCGATCTTCCTCTGGGTCGTGCCGCTCGGTCAGGACGATCCCGGCCCCTTCGCCTACGAACCGATCTCCGGCGAGCCTCGCGCCTACAAGATCCCCTACTCGCGCCCCATGCACGAGCAGACCGCGGGAGCGATGAAGGCGATGCGGCAGAACGGACGTCCGATCCTCATCGAACGAGGCGGACGCCAAGGCGACGGCCAAGGGACCGGCGAAGGCAACAACACGACCTACGGCGACGACGAAGGCGGCGGCTTCCGCATGCGGGAACTCCCGCCGCCGTCGCTTCCTCCCAAGGACGCGCAAGGGCACTGAAACGCGAAACCCCGCTCACGTGAGCGGGGTCTTTTTACATTACAAGCGATGTTTCTGGGTGGATGCGCCGCGCAAGTCCGCCAGCTTGTCGTCAAGGTAGTTCTTGCTGACAAGCGTGTTCTCGAGACGCTCGAATTCCGGCAAGACGTTCTCTTCGATCATCTCACCGACATCCGCCACCACCTTATCACTGACCTGTTTGACGATCTCCGGCACGATTCGCGCCTCGAACGCAGTGAACTTCTTATCCAGTTTCTCGTCCAACTTCAAATCCAACCTCTCGTCCACGACCTCGCCGATCTGCTTCAAATCGTTCTGCGTGAGCATGTCTTTCATGAATCAAGAATAACACGGGCGTCCTAGCAGGAAGCAAGGGGCGGGTGTCAATACGAAAAACGCCCCGCGGATGCGGGGCGTCTTCCTTTTCTTTTCCTTCCCTCACAAGAGGGTAAGGCGGG
>Ga0113563_10001072_pt1 | contig 14867 bp, 15 predicted proteins | sample Mud3Dept3metaG_FD_80117 | JGI IMG/M metagenome (GOLD analysis project Ga0113563, IMG submission 80117) | Freshwater wetland microbial communities from Ohio, USA, analyzing the effect of biotic and abiotic controls - Mud 3 Core 4 Depth 3... | ecosystem: Environmental > Aquatic > Freshwater >...
AGAAGGGGAAGCTCCAAAGGTTTCTCCCGGCCCTTTTTGGCTTCGGCGCCTGCTTTCTTGCCCGGGCAACAAGAAAACGGGTCTGAACGACTAACTAATTTGGAGATGATTCAAATTTATAAAATATTTAGAGCTTACCTTTTATAACCTGGGGCGATGAAATCCCCCTTTGAAAGGGGGGAATATTATTTGCGGACAAGCTCTTATTTTTTTCCGGGTTCTGAGACCGTATTCGCCCGGTTCAGCCTGCAATTCCTCAAGTTTCCCCCGTAATGATTCGATAGAATAAGCAGTGAAAAGGAAATTTCACAGGAGAGGGGGAGCCGGAATTCGGGCGGACTCCGGCCGAACAGCATGGCGACAAGCGATCCGGAACAGAAGATTAACAAGCAGTTAGGCGAGATCCTTCTGGAAAAGGGCGTCATTTCCAAGGCCCAGCTCGAAGCGGCCCTGAAGAAGCAGGGCCGCGAGAAGGAAAAGTATCTGGGGCAGGTGCTAATGGAAATCGGGGTGCCCCAGGAAAAAGTCAACCAACTCCTCCTTTATTCGAACAAGAGAAAACCCATCGGCCAGATCCTGATTGACCTGGGAGTCATAACCGCCGAAGAGCTCGAAAAAGCTTTGGAGAAACAAAAGGAATTAAAGGGAAAAGGAATCCGCAAGCCTTTGGGAATGCTCCTGGTCGAAACAGGGTACACGACTTATGACGTATACCTGAAAGCCCTTTCCAAACATTTCGTTATGCCCATTGCCTCCCTGAGCAATTTCATTCCCTGTCCGTCCTTGCAGAGATCGATCGGGGAAAAATATGCCCAGAAAAACAGGATCCTGGTCCTGGAAAACAGCTCTACGGCGATCAAGTTGGCCGTTGCGGAACCGACCGCCCAAACGCTGGACGAAATCCGCAGGGTTTTGCCCCCCTGGAAAAAGGTGGAGTTTTACTTAGGCAACCCTTACGAAATCGAGCGGTGTTTCAAGAAAAAACTCGACCCCTTCAGCATGAGCCGCTATATTTAGCTTCGGCTTTTCGGGCTGCGGGAAAAAGAAAACTTTTTTGAAAAAAGGAGCGGAGAACAGAGGCCCCGTTCTTTTTTTGAGCCCCCTGGCCGGCCTTTTCCTCCTGTGGTAAAATAAAAATTATTTTTCCGGGAGGGTGAAATGGAAGGTAGGTCCAAATGGGCTGTGCGCCCCTTTAAATGCGCCGAGGCGGATCGTCCCGTTGAACTGCTGATCGAGTGGAGGATCGAAAAAGGGAAAAAGATCCTCCACGGCATCTGCTGCAACCATCCCGGCCTGGCCGATTACAGCGGCAAGGAATGCCGGTGGGGGTGTGTTCCGAAGCTGTCCGGCAAGAAGAAGTAGGTCTCTGTTCCCCATTCCAATCCAATGCCCGCATGCTCCTGATCCATCCGCCGGTTGCCAAACCCTGCGAACCTCCCCCGGGGATTGCCTGCCTGTCCGGCGCCCTCGACGCCCACAGCATTTCCCACGGGGCGTTTGACGCCAATCTCGAAGGATTCCTGCACCTTTTCGACCATCCGCCCCCCTCCGCCGTTTTGGAGAGAGACACCTGGACAAAGCGCGCCTGGAAAAATCGCTTCTCCCATTTGGCCTCGATCTGGGACCCGGCCACTTACGGCTCAATATCCCGCTATACGAGGGCCGTTCGCGACTTGGACCGGGTTCTCGAAAAAATGGGGGAACCGGGGCCGATTCGGCTGGGGTTGGCGAATTACCAGCACCGGCGGCTCTCTCCCGCAAAATCGGCCGACCTGCTTCGGGCGGCCGAGGAGCCGGAGAAGGACCTTTTTCATTCTTTTTATCGGACCCGCCTGGAAGAATGGGTGGAGAGGAAGAACCCTGAGCTGATCGGGATTTCGCTGAATTTCCTCACCCAGGCGATTCCGGCCTTCGCCCTGATGGGTTTCCTGAGAAAGAGACTTCCCCACACGAAGCTTATTCTCGGGGGGGGCCTGGTCACCTCCTGGGTTCGCGGGACCGGGCGGCGGAACCCGTTCGCAGGGCTGGTGGAGGACATGATCGCCGGGCCCGGCGAGGCGGCTCTTCTTGCCGCCGTGGGCGAAAAGGGAGACGCCCGACCTTCCTATCTGCCGGATTTTGACAGGCTGCCGACCCGGCGATACCTTTCCCCCGGCTTCATCCTGCCCTACAGTACGACCCGCGGCTGTTACTGGAGCCGATGCCGTTTTTGCCCCGAAAGGGCCGAAGGCAACGTCTATTCCGCGATCCCCGCGGCCCGTGTCGCAAACGACCTGGCCGCTTTGGGAGAAAAATACAGACCGGCTCTCGTTCACCTTACGGACAATGCCGTTCCCCCCGGGGTCCTGGAAAGGATTGTGGAAAAACCATTCGGGATTCGCTGGTATGGGTTTGCCCGGGTCACGCCCCATCTTGCCGATCTCGATTTCTGCCGCGGCCTGCGGGCTTCCGGGTGCGCGATGCTGCAACTGGGTATCGAGTCGGGGGACCCGGAAGTTCTGGACCGGCTTCACAAAGGGATCGACCTGGAAACGACTTCTAAAGCGTTGAAAAACCTTCACCGATCCGGCATCGCCGCCTATGTTTATCTACTTTTCGGAACCCCGCAGGAGACGCTTGCGGCAGCCCGCAGAACCCTGGAGTTCACCGTTCGCCACAGCAAGGAAATTTCATTTTTAAATCTTGCCCTCTTCAACCTTCCGCGGCGGGGAGAAGAGGCGGCGGGCCTGCAGACCGAAGAGTTCTCGGAAGGGGACCTGTCCCTGTACACGGGATTTACCCATCCCTCCGGCTGGAACCGGGGCGAGGTCCGCCAGTTCCTTGACCGGGAATTCAAACGCCACCCGGCTGCAGCCGAGATCCTGCGTCGGGACCCCCCGGTTTTCACCTCCAACCACGCGCCGTTTTTCGCGATGAATGCGGAAAAAAAATCTTAACCACCGAGAGCACGGAGAACCTGGAGATTTTCTGGGTTAAAAAACAAAGGATCGACAGGTCGGTTGTTTGATAAACCGCGGCAGGAGGTCCACGCCCTTCACTCCGACGCGCTCCTAATTTGGGGAGAAAGGGTTTTTATTTTTTGATCATAAACCTCTGTGGGCGCTGTGTTCTCTGTGGTGAGAAATCTAATGGATGGGGAAGATGACGAAAATGAAGGCGCTCCAGATCGAGTGCGAGACGATCTGAACCAGAAGGTCCCGCTTCCAAAGATAAAGGGCACCCCAGAAAGCCCCGGCCACGAGGGCGGCCAGAATTAATATCAGGTTGCCCGAAAATACATGGACGCCGGCGTAAATCGCCGTAGAGAGCAAATATCCCCGCCAAGGGCCGGTTCTCTTCATCAGCTGATCCTGCAGAAATCCCCGCCAGAATATCTCCTCGCCCGGTCCGGTGATCAGCAGCAGCAGGAGGAAGACGAGGACCCTGCTGGATCCCTCGCCTAATGAATAGATCCCGCCGACCTGCCCCTGGGCGCCGGAGACGAAAAAGGGGGCCAGGGCATTCCCCAGGAAAAAGACAAGATAGAGAACGGCAGCGGAGGCAAGCCCCAGCAGGAAAGAGGAGAAGCTCAAGGTTATTTTCGGCATCTGCCAGTAAAGCGAGTAACCGAGGACGAGGAGAACCGAGGCGCCGATCTTGATCCAGAAATTGCCCCCGCCCCACCCGAAGGTGAAGGCCCAGCCCGCAACCGGCAGAAGAACGGCCCCCCAGATCACAGCGGCACCGTTTTGTTGAGGATTAAGGCGGCGATCAGGAGAAGCCCGAAGACCGTGTCCAGCTGGGCCGTGATGGCATCCGCCGCCTCGGGGATTTTTCGGGTGAACATCTTCAGGAGATGGACGGCCTTGGGGAGAGAGAGAAGAACCAGGAGTCCCCAGGGGCTCAGGAGGCCGAGGAGAACCATGAGGGCAACATAAAGGTAGGCCGAGACGATGAGCGCCGCGTAGAGATGAAAGCTGTGACGGCTCCCGAGGAGGATCCCTACGGTCTTGATGCCCTGCCGGGCGTCGTAGTCAATATCCCGGATATTGTTGGCCAGGAGGACGAGGGCCACCAGGACGCCAAAGGGAACCGAAAGATATAGAACCTGCAGGGAAAGAGCCTGCCGCTGAACCGCATAGGCTCCCTCGAACATCAGGGGGCCCCACATGAGGAAAACAAAAAGCTCTCCCCACCCCCGATATTTGAATTTTACCGGGCCGGCCGTGTAGAAGACGCAGGCGAGGAAACCGATAAATCCGATCCAGAAAACGAGAAAGGATCGATAGAAAGCCAGGACAAGGCCGATGGCGATGGTGAGAAGGTTGAGCACGATGGCTTCGGTCAGGAGCTGGCGGGGGGTGAACATCCCGGTCAGGAGCGGCTGGGGGCGGTAGCGGGCCGTGGGCGAGTCGGGTTGATCAACCTGGTAGCGGGTGTCGAAGTAGTCATTGAAGACATTGGCCGTGGCATGGAAGCAGACAATGCCCAGGCTGACCAGAGCAAACCAGCCCCAGCGAATCGGCCCGGTTTCCGCGGCCAGAAGAGTCCCTATGGAAACAGAGATCAGGGACATCGCGAAAGACCAGGGGCGGGTGGCAATGATGTAATTCCTGATTTTTTGTCCAAGAGGGGAGGAAAACCCGAACATATTTTGAAGTATAGATGAAGAGGAAGGTTGTGGCAAGAGAGAACAGGCCAGAACCCGTACCCTTATCAGTCACGGGTGGCCAGCCGCTATGAATGGAGGACCGGCGCAAAGGGCAAGAGGGGCCCTGGCCTGGGGCCCGGCCGATGCTTCCGGCGCGTACCGCCCGAACCCCCAGGCCCCAACAAAACTTGTTCCGGGCCACCCGTGACTGAAGGGTTACCAGAACCCCCAAGTTTTTATTGACATCGGGGGATAACCATAGTTGAATATAGCTTTAAATGGGCGCGGCAAACCCGCGGCCGGCTTCGGAGAGGGGATGAAACTCGGCACCTTTGAAATCAGGGGCAGAAAACGTTTGGGGGCGTTCGAGGGGGATTGGGCGATCGATCTCTCGGACGCCTACCGCGCATTTCTATCGGCCTCCGGCTTGACCGAGGCGGAATCAAAAACCCAGGCGGTCGTCCCCGGCGACCTGCTTCGTTTCATTGCCGAGAGCGAGACAGCTTTGCCGGCGGCACGCCAGGCCCTGGATTTTGCCCGGCAGAGGAATTACCGGATCCCCGGCTGCACCTTTCCCGTTTCCGAGATCGTCTTTCGGGCCCCTCACCGCCCGCCGAAGATCATCTGCACCGGCGTCAACTACGAGGATTACCGCAAACTCATCGGCCTTCCTTATTCTCCCGTTCCCTTAGTCTTCCTCAAGTCCCCCTCCGCCGTGATCGGCCACGAAGAAACGATCTTTCTCCCGGAGGGGTACGGGATCTTCTACCATGAGTGGGAGTTTTCCTGCGTCATTTCGAAGAAATGCAAGTTTGTCGAGAGAGAGAAGGCCGGGGAAGTCATTTTCGGGTACACGATTCTGAACGACATAACGGCCCGCTCCCTGGAAGCGACGAGCCGGGAGTTTCAGCCCTGGGGGAAGAACATGGATACGTTCGCTCCCCTGGGGCCGTGGGTGGTGACCCCCGAGGACATGCCCGAGGACCTCTACCGGCTGAAGACCCTCCGCCGCCGCAACGGGAAAGTGGAGTGTGAATCCAACACCGCGAATATGCGCCTGGGGTTCGCGGAGATCATCGAGTTTGTTTCCAACTTCTGGACCCTGGAACCCGGGGACATCATCACCACGGCGACCCCTCCGGCCGGCCCTTTCGGACCCGGCGACGTGATCGAGGCGGAGATCGAAGGAATCGGCGTTTTGCGCAATCCTGTGGCGGGTCTCAAGGTGAATCCCCGTTTTGCCCGGGAAGTCCAGCTTAAAGACATCGTCTGAGAGTCGGGAAGGAGAGTCCTATGGGGCAGGATCGTTTCAGCTTAAAAGGAAAAAGCGGAATCGTCACCGGCGGAGGGACAGGGCTGGGAAAGGGAATGGCCAGGGCTTTGGTTGAGGCCGGGGCTGCGGTCATGATTGTCGGGCGGAGAGAGGAAGTCCTGCGGAAGGCGGCGGAGGAGCTGCGGGCCGGCGGCGGGCCTGTCCTCCCCTTTCCGGCGGATTTGGCCCGGAAAACCGAGCTCCCCAAAATCGTGGATCAGGCCATGAAAGAGTTCGGAAAGATTGATTTCCTGATCAATAATGCCGGAGCGATCTACCGGGCGCCGGTCGAGGATTTTCCCGAAGCGGAATGGGATCTTGTCCTCGAGACGAACCTAAAAGGCCCCTTTTTCCTGGCGCAGGCCGTGGCCAGGACCATGATCGCCGGAAAAATCTCCGGCTCGATCATCAACACCTCCTCCCTCATCGCCTTCATCGGCGGGAAGAATGTCCCCGCTTATGCGGCGAGCAAAGCGGGAATCAACCAGGTCACGAAATCCCTGGCCAATGGGTTGGCCCAATACGGGATCCGGGTGAACGCCATCGCCCCGGGCTGGTTTGAAACCGAGTTGACGGAAGCCCTTCAGAAGGACAAACAGCGCTATGAGGGCATTCTGAGCCGGATTCCGATGAACCGCTGGGGCGTCCCGGATGAACTCGGAGGGGCCGCCGTTTTCCTGGTTTCCGGCGCCTCCAGCTATATGACCGGCCAGACAATTGTCATCGACGGCGGCTGGTTGAGCAACTGAATTCAGCCTTTCGCCTGAGCGCCGAAATGCCGGGCGAAGACCTTTATTTTTTGCTCCGTCGTCCTATGCCGGCGCCGGCGAGGGAACAGAAGATAATAAGGCAAAAGAAAGGGCGGAGAAGGAAAGAAATGGAATTAAATCGCTTGCAGGAGATTTCGGAGTTTAAAGGAGGGCAAAAGAAAAGACGGCGGCTTCGAATCATCGCTCCCCAGTACCCGGCTTTTAACATTTACTCCGGCATCGCCCGGATCACCACGGCCCTGGGCCCGGTGACCGTGGCCACCGCGGTTCATGAAATCGAAGGCTGGGACGTGGAAGTCATTGATGAGAACAACTATCGTCGGGCTGGTAGGCCGCTGGATGAATCCGGGAAGCCGGACCACAGGAAACTTCAGGAGGAAAGGCCGGCAGACGTGGTGGGGCTCTACGGAGGGCTGACCAGCACGATTCCCCGGCTCTATGAAATCGCCCGCTTCTACCGCAGCCGGGGCGTTCCGGTCATTGCCGGCGGGCAGCATTTCATGGATGAAAACATCCCCGAGGCCCTGGGAAACGGGGTCGATATTGTGGTCATCGGCGAAGGGGAAGAAACCATCAAGGAACTGATCCGCTCCTTGGACGGCGGGCTGCGGAGAGAACAGATTGCCGGTCTCGCCTACCTGCAGGAGGGACGGGTCGTCAAGACCCCGCCGCGCCCGCTGATGACCGACTTTGAACACCTTCCGGTCCCCGATTTTTCCCTGATCCGGTACGCCAAGATCATCATTTACCCCGTAGGGCGGGTCCGCGGGTGCGGGATGGATTGCGAGTTCTGCACGGTCAAGGGCAAAGCCCGTTACGGTACCCCTGAATACTTAATGGCCCAGATTTCCTCGCTCCATGAAATCCAGGGAGCCAGGCAGTTTTTCATTGTGGATGATCTTTTCGGCCAGGACCGTCTGGAGACGCTGCGCCTCTGCCAGCTCCTCAGAGACTACCAGAGGAAAGTCAAGGCCCGGTTTCGCGTGACGGTCCAGATCCGGCTGGACAAGGCGAAGGATGCGGAGCTCCTGAAAGCCATGCGGGAAGCGGGAATCATCGCCGTGGCCATCGGATTTGAATCGCCCATCGCCGAAGAGCTGAGGGCGATGGACAAACGCCTGAAACCGGAAGAGATGATCGCCCTGTCGCGATTGTATTCTCGGGCCGGTTTTTTCATCCATGGCATGTTCATTTTCGGCTACCCCATGCCGAAGGGGGTGGATTTCCGCATGAACGCCCCCGAGCGGGTGCAGCATTTTCGAAAATTCATCCGCAGGGCGAAGATCGACACCATCCAGGTGCTCCTGCCCGTCCCCGCTCCCGGGACGGAATTAACCGCCCGGCTGAGAGCCGAAAATCGCGTCTTCGCGAAAGACTATATCGGGTGGGAGTACTACGACGGAAACTTTCCGCTCTTTGTTCCGGACGAACCGATGACCCCCGAGGATATGCAGAACTCCCTGCGCCGTATCATGGGAAAGTTCTACCATTCACGGCACATGCTGCACATCGGACTGCACATCCTCGCCTTTCCGGCGCTGCTGTTTTATCTTTACAACCTCGAAAAGGGATGGAAAAAATGGGCGCGGCGGTGGCGGAACGTCGTGACGAAGTTCGAGGGCTGGCTGATCTTCCGGAAATGGATTTACAACTTTGCGCGGGATAAATTCTCCAACCGCCTGGCCGAGGCCAAGAGAGCGCTCGCCCAGCACCCGCTCCCTTCTTATGCTCCCGAAAAGCTGAACTCCCGTCATTCTTAGGCGGTTTCTCCGCCGCCTTTCCCCGTCGGGGAGAGGCGGCGCCCGTAAATTCCTTCCTCATTTTCCGCGATTCTCGTTTGCCGCCGAAAAAGGAAAGAAAAATTTACAGGGAAACGGACAAGTGATATACTGCTCAAGCTTTGTGCCCGTTGCCGGGAGACTTTTAGGACCCTGCCCCGGCCGTCTTTATCAGCGTCCTCCCGAGGAGGAAGATGAATCATTGGCCCTTGATCCGCCCATCCGGAGACCGGGCGGTGCTGATCGAATTCGAAAACCGAATCGACCCCGAAATCAACAGACAGGTTCGGTCGCTGGCGGTTACGATTGAGGGGGCAAGGGCTCCCGGCCTCGAAGAGGTTCTCCCCGCCTACCGCGCGCTCATGGTGACCTATGATCCGCTGGTCCTCGACCCTGAGAATTTGCAGAAAAAATTGCGGGGGTGGATGGACCGGGCGAAAAATATCCAGCTTCCCCCGGGGAGGATTTTCACCCTGCCGACGGTCTACGGAGGCCGGCACGGGCCCGATCTGGACCGGGTCGCGGAAATGACGGGCCTCTCTGCCGCCGAAGTCGTCCGCATTTTTTCGGAGACGAAATTCCTGGTTTATTTCATCGGTTTCATCTGCGGCCTGGCGTACCTGGGGGGGTTGCCGGAAATCCTGCGGGTACCCCGTCTCGACACGCCGCGGACCTTCGTCCCCGGTGGGTCCGTGGGCATGGCCGGGGGACAGGCCAATGCCATCAGCACGGATCAACCTTCGGGGTTCAATTACCTCGGGCGCACCTTCGTTTCTCTCTACGACCCCAAGCGTTTCCCGCCCATTCCCTTTGTCGCCGGAGATGAGGTTCGGTTCGAATCGGTCGCCGAGGAAGAAGCCCTGAAGCCCCGGGGGAAAGAGGCGGCGGAGTTTGCATGAATATGAAAGCATTTCAGGTTCGCCATCCCGGCGTTTTGACGACCATCCAGGATTTTGGCCGGAAAGGGTTCATGAAATACGGAACCCCGGCATCAGGGGTTGCCGACCCCTTCGCGGCCGAGGCGGCGAACCGGCTGGTCGGCAATGATCCCGGCGCGGCCCTTCTGGAAACCACTTTGTTCCGGCTGGAACTGCTTGCCCTCGAGGAGCTCACCATCGCCATCACGGGGGGAGATCTGACGCCGACGATCAACAAGGCTCCTTTGCCCATGTGGCGGTCCGTCCCGGTCCGCCCGGGGGACCGCATCGCCTTTCAAAGAAGAAAGACGGGGTTCCGGGCCTATCTGGCGGTTGGGGGCGGTTTTTCCGCAGAGGAATTTTTGGGCAGCCGTTCCGTTTTCGTGCGCGGGCTGATGGGGCAGCCTCTTCGGTCCGGGGAGGTCCTGGGCGCGGAAGGGGAAACCTCGGGCGCCTTCCCGCCCCGGTTGATCCCCCCCGAGTTGGTCCCCGATTATTCCCGGCGAGGTCCGCTGCGGGTGATTCTGGGGCCGCAGGATGACCGCTTCACGGCGAAGGGGATCGAGACCTTCCTTACCTCGGAGTACAAGGTAAGCGCCCAGGCGGACCGGATGGGCTACCGCCTGGAGGGGCCGAAAATCGAGCACGTTAAGGGAGCCGACATCATCTCCGAATGCATTGCCCGGGGGGCCATCCAGGTGCCCGGGGACGGGCTGCCGATTATTCTCCTCTGGGACGCCCAGGTATCGGGGGGCTACACCAAGATCGCCAACGTGATCAGCGCGGACTTAGGGACCCTCGCCCAAGTCATGCCGGGAGAAGCCCTTCGCTTCGAGAGGGTTTTCCTGGATGAGGCTCACCGGGCCCTGTGGCGGCAGGAGGAGAGGTTGGAAAAAATCCGGAATCTTTTCGCCGGCCGCAGGGGCTGACGAACGTCCCGAAGGCGGGGCGGGCACTGCTCACAAAGGAATCTGGAAATGACCTACCTGCTCATTATTCTTCCGGCCGCCGTCCTGTTGACTCTTCTTCTCCTTCACGAAAAAAGGGGAAACCGGAAAGCCCTTTTGGCGATTAAAACCCTGCTTTCCCTGCTTTTTGTCGCCACGGCCGCGATTCAACCCCGCCCCGTTCCGGTTTTTTTTCTCTATATTTTTATCGGGCTGATTCTTTGCCTGGCCGGCGATGTCTTCTTGGCTCTGCCGGAGGAATTCTTCAAGAAGGGGCTGGTCACGTTTCTATTGGGGCACGTATTTTATATTCTTGGTTTTGCCTCGTTAACGAAAGCGGCCCAGTGGTTTTCGCCTGGAGCGCTGTTTTTTTTCCTCCTCAGCGCGATCGTTTTTCTCTGGCTGCGGCCCAAATTGGGGGCGATGCTCGGCCCCGTCTTGGCCTATATTGCCGTGATCACGGTAATGGTTACCGTTGCCTGGGCGGTATTCCGGGACCCCGCCGTCCCTGCGCCCGGCCGGTGGTCGGTCCTCATGGGGGCCGTTTTGTTTTATTTGTCGGACATCTTTGTGGCCCGGAACAAGTTTGTCAGGAACGAGTTCCTGAATCGGCTTGCAGGTCTGCCTCTGTATTATCTGGGGCAATTTTTGCTGGCGTTTTCCCCGGGGATGGTGAGATAAAAATGCATTAGGGAAAAGAGGACGGCAGCGCCGGATGAGATCGCGTCCATGCTTGAGCCCCCGGCTGCTACCGAAAGTTCGTTCGCAAGGCTTTCGCCCCTTTTCCCCTCCTCGGCGCCCCCTGCTCCCTGCGTCTCTACTCTCTCGGTCTTTTCATCCGTCTCACCTTCCGCGGGGCGGCGAGCCAAACGGCCACGCAGGCAAGGGCGTAAAGAACGATCGCAACAATCCAGGCCAGGAAATAGTTCCCGTAGACTTCGAACAGCCAGCCGCCGAGCCAGGGGCCGATGGCGCCGCCGACGGCAAAGCCGAACCAGATGGAGCCGATCACGAAGCCGACTCTGGGGCCCTGAAAAATGTCCGTGACCGCGGCGGCGATGGTCGGGGCGGTGATGCCGATGCCGATGCCCAGCATGAGGGAGTAATAATAGAGCATCCAGGGCTGGGCGGCGTCTTTGATGAGCATGAAGACGATGATCGCGGATATGCCGACGACGGTCCCGATGGTGATCGTCCACTCCCGCCCGATGCGGTCGGAAATCAGCCCGGCCAAGGACCCAAAGGCAAATAGAATCCCGAATAGGGAGAGCACGGAAGAGGCATAGACTTTGGAGTAACCAAGGTCGATGGCGTAGGCCACGTGGTGGGCCACCAGGATGTGCTCCATGACCCCCCAGAGGGAAAACGTGGTCAAAGCCATAAGCCAGAAGCGTCCGGTCTTGACCGCCCTGGCCAAAGTCCAGTCGGTGTCGGCCCATCGGGAATCCAGGATTTCAAAGCCCGCGCGGGTTTCCCGGGGATCGGCCTCCCGGCCGGCGACATCCCCGTCCTGCGCCAACCCCTTTTCCAGCGGATGATACCGCACGACGGCGATGATCAGGGGGATCATGATTCCCCCGAGGGCGACGCCTTCCGCAAAAAAGGCGGCGCGCCAGCCCCAGGACTCGATCATCCAGGCGAGAAGCGGATAAAAGATGAAGGCCAGCCCCCCGCCGCAGAAAATAATGGAGAAGGCCAGGCCCCGCTTCCGCTCGAACCAGTTGCGCACCACCGTGGTGAAAGGGACCGAGCCCATGAGGCACAGGCCGGTGCCCGAGAGGATGCCGAAGGTCAGATAAAAATGCCAGAGCTGGGTCGCGAGGCAGGAGAGGAGCAGACCCAGGGAAAGGATGACGGCGCCGCTCACCATGGTCTTACGCGGCCCCGTACGGTCCACCAGGTAGCCGGCAAAAGGAGAGGCGATCCCGTAAGCCAAGATGTGGGCGGAAAGCATTCCCGCGGTTGCGTCCCGCGGCCACTTGAATTCTTCGAGCAGGGCGGGGAAGATGACGGAAAATGAGTAGCGCGCCCCATACCCCAAGGTGTAGGAAATAAGTCCGGCAATCGCGATCCACCAGCCATAAAACATGAAAAGTCCCTATTCGGAGCACGTGAAGAAGGGAGGGGAAGCAGCCCTTGCCTCACTTATTTTCAATATTCAAGTCTGACCCCATTATATGCTAAGATGGGGTCAGACTTGAATATTGAATTTAGGCAGGGAAGAAAATGAGTTCCTGGGAAAAGCGGCTGAAGGAGAAGCGCTTGCTGATCGCCGACGGCGGTTGGGGGACGGAGCTTGTGGAGAGAGGCTTGGGGCCGGGGGAAGCTCCGGAAGCCTGGAATTTGGGGCGGAAGGACGATGTCCTGGCCGTTGCCTCAGCCTACGTGCAGGCTGGGGCGGATATCATCCTGACCAACACGTTTGGGGGAACGCGAATGAAGCTGGCCAAGGCTGGCCTGGAGTCGAAAACCGAGGCCCTGAACCTTCTCGGAGCGGAGATATCCAGACAAGCCGCCGCCAATCGCTCTTTGGTCTTTGCCTCGATCGGACCGACCGGGGAGTTCATGAAGCCTCTGGGCACGGTTTGAGAAGAGGAGATGATTCGGGATTTCAGGGAGCAGGCAAGGGCCCTCACCTTGGGAGGGGCAGAGGGAATCGTGATCGAGACCATGACGGACCTGGGCGAGGCCAAAGCGGCGCTCCGGGCGGTGAAAGAAAATACAAACCTGCCGGCGGCGGTGACCCTGACCTTTGACAAAGGAAAGAAAGGATATGCCACGATCATGGGAATCCGACCGGAACAGGCGGCCGAAGAATTGGAGAAGTGCGGGGCCGATATTGTGGGGGCGAATTGCGGAGCGGGGATTGACAACATGATTGAGCTGATGCAGACGATGCGCGCCGCCACGAAACTGCCCCTCTGGTGCAAGCCCAACGCCGGGCTGCCTGAGCTGGCGGGGGGGAAAACCGTCTACCGGGAGACCCCGGAAAAGATGGCCTCCAAGCTCATAGCCCTGGTCGAGGCGGGCGCGGACATCGTCGGCGGGTGCTGCGGAACAACCCCCGCCCACATCCGGCTGCTGGCGGCGGAGCGGGACCGGCTTTTTTCCCGGAGATGATCCCAAAGAACTATCGAGAGGAGATTTAACGGATGGATCTCAAAGATAAAGCGGCGCTGGTGACCGGCGCAGCCCGGGGGATCGGCAGAGAAATCACCCTGGCTTTAGCGCGAGAAGAAGCGCGGGTGGCCGCCGCCGATATTTTAAGTACCGGAGGCCCTGAATTCCAGCAGCTTCGGGAGCAGGCAAAACGGGAGGGGCTGGAGATCTTTCCTCTTCAGGCGGATGTGGGCGTCGGCGGCTCGGTGGAAGAAATGCTGCAAAAGACCCTTGCCTGGTTCGGCCGCCTCGATATCCTGGTTAATGCCGCCGGCGTCATCTCGGTGAGTCCGGTCATGGATATGGATGAGCGGGAGTGGGACCGGGTCATGAATGTGAACTTGAAGGGGGTCTTCCTCTGTTGCAAGGCCGCCCTGCCGTATTTGATCAAGAGAGGGGAGGCCCGAATTGTTAACGTGGCCTCCGTCGCCGGGAAGGCCGGGCGCCCGGGGCTGGCCCACTATTCGGCCTCCAAACATGCGGTTCAGGGATTCACCAAATCGCTCGCCTACGAAGTCGCGCCCCACAACATTACCGTGAATGCTGTGAATCCCGGGATCGTTGACACGCCGATGTGGAGCGAGGTTCTCGCCCCCCATTTCGGCCGCCAGCGGGGCGAGGATCCCGAGAGAGCCTTCGCGGCGATCATCAAGGAAAGGATCCCCCTGGGGCGGCCCCAGACGCTGGACGACATTGCCCGGGCCGTTCTGTTTCTCTGCAAATCGGCCAACATCACCGGCTGTTCTCTGACTGTAGACGGCGGCTATACAATGCTTTAGCGTAAAATGGGGATTGTGAGATCCGGCAGAATCTGGTTTAAGGCATAGAAACGGCATTTTAAAAAATTTCTCGGAGGGAGGAAGAAATGGCAAAACGGCATCCTTTGAAGATCACGGTCCTGAAAAAGCTGAGCGCCAAGGAAGTCTACGGAAAACCGCTGCCGGATCTGGCGGCGGAAATGGCCGAATATTGCGACCGGCTGCAGGTGGGGCAGGAATTCCGGGTGGATGAAACCGGGGCCATGCCGGCCGGATTCTGCACCTGGGCCTGGCACGATATCTATCCGGCCGTGACCGGCCTTCGTTTCGGCGGCAACTTTCCCTGGATGAAAATCGAAGGCGCCACCTATGCCTGCTGCTCTGATGGCGCCCGCCCGGTTTTCTTCAAGATCGAGAGGATCTGAAAAAACAGGGGAAAAAGGCAAAAGGGGAAGAGAGTCGAGGAGTAACCACTCATTCACGGGTGGCCAATCGCCATGAATGGAGGACCGTCGTAAAGGCCGAGAGGTGTCCCGGCCTGGGGGCCCGGCCGGTCCGCTGGAATCATAAGGCGCTGGGGTCTTCGTGGAGAGGGC
>Ga0113563_10001073_pt1 | contig 14866 bp, 15 predicted proteins | sample Mud3Dept3metaG_FD_80117 | JGI IMG/M metagenome (GOLD analysis project Ga0113563, IMG submission 80117) | Freshwater wetland microbial communities from Ohio, USA, analyzing the effect of biotic and abiotic controls - Mud 3 Core 4 Depth 3... | ecosystem: Environmental > Aquatic > Freshwater >...
CAGCTCATCATTCAGGAGAATATCACCGCTAAGGCTCATTGCGCCGAAACCGGCTTCAGGATTAAAAGGTATCTGAAGCTTCCGTACGATCAGGAGGTCAAGAGGGAGTAAATGTATCCGTGCTGCTTCCGCTGCTACCGGAACGCCGCCGGACGGCACCGCAAGCAGGAGGGCATCCGTGCCGCGGCAGTTCTCAAGAAATGCCGCAAGTCGCCTTCCCGCATCCTGCCGGTCTTCAAAGACGAACCGCTTCTCCCTAAGCTCAGGGTCTTCGATGAGCCTCCCCATACCCTCATTGTACCCCAGTTTTCTTTGCCGCGCCTGAATGCAGATCAAAACTAATCAGAAAAGCGCCAAGGCCGATACTTCAAAGCTCTCTCTTGATATATTGACGGAGCGTGATAGAGTTATACATATGGATATCGAGGAGATACGGGAGCTTGCCAGGAAATTCACCCAAGAGCAGATTGACGGCTGCATTACGCAGCAGATCGAGACCGGGGAGAACATCTGCCTCGGGGGATGAGTCCACAGAGAAGATCGTAAACGAATTGTCCAAGGCCCCGTTTGTCCGTGAATTGACGGCGCAAGAGGTTGATTGCCTGATGAGCTACGCGAGCTTGCCCGCCGCATCCGCAGGGTCCAGAAAGGGTTTGAATGACCAAAGACGGAACGGCAAAGGACAAGAAAGGTAACCTGCCTCGTCACACAGTTGCCGGTTTTATCGTATCTGCTGAGTTGAATTTCGGCGAGTTGACCTTCGGTGATACGGGATACATCTCCATCTCCTGAGCAGGATACGGTCTGAGCATTCCGCGCAAAATATCCTGATCCTGCATCCCGGGATCAAGCCAGAGGTCTTCCTTATTTTTTGGAATGATCACGGGCATGCGGTCATGGACCTGTGCAAGCAGCTCGTTTGCATCAGTCGTGATGATAGTGCAGGTGCAGATGCTCTCGCCTTGAGGGGAGGTCCCGATGTTGTAGAGCCCTGCAAAGCCGAACGGCCTGCCGGACTTGAGGTGGATGTAATACGGCATCTTCCCCTTCTCATCTTTCTGCCACTCGAAAAACCCGTCCGCGATCACCAGACACCGGTGCTTCAGGAACGCTTCTTTGAAGGTCGGTTTCTCCGCTACGGTCTCTGCGCGCGCATTGATCATCTTGTAGCCTGAAGAGGCATCCTTTGCCCAGGACGGGATAAATCCCCATCCGCAGGTGACGAGCTGTTTTTCTCCCTGATTATTGACGATGATGATATCCTGACCCGGTGCGATATTGTAGTCCGGGTCGAGATCGATCAGGGTCTTTTTGACACCGAACTCGCGGATGAGGACATCGGGCCTCGCGCTTCTTGCGAACCTGCCGCACATACGCCCAGTATATCACAGCACGGCAGTGACCAGGAAAAGGCACAGGGTTTCCCGCAGAAAAAAATGCGGCACGACTTCAGTCTGCTTTCTGCCCGGAAAGCACCTTATAAAGCACCCCGGAAAGTGTGCTGCTGCTGAAAGGCTTTGCTAACACCTCACAAAAGCCATACGCGGCAAAGTCCGCCAGGATGGGGTCCTGAGAATATCCGCTGGACACGATCGCCTTGACGTTCGGGTCCAGCTCGCGCAGCTGCTTTATCGTTTCCCTGCCGCCCATTCCGCCGGGTATTATCAGATCCATGATCACAGCATCAAACGGACGTCCTGACTCCATGGCCCTTGTGTACAGTCTGATTGCTTCAGCTCCATCCCGAGCACATTCGACCTCGTACCCGAGCACCTTCAGTATCTCGCCGGTAACTTTTCTGACAATCTCTTCGTCATCCATGAGCAGGATCCTGCCGTACCCACAGATGTTCTTCTCAAAAAGAGTCTCTTCAGCGGCCAGTACCCGTTCGGAGGCAGGAAGATAGATGATAAAGGTCGTGCCTGCGCCAAGCTGAGATCTGACCGCGATATGTCCGTCGTGGTTCCTAATGATCGAATAGGTGATCGCCAGTCCCAGACCGCTCCCCTTCTGCTTGGTCGTGAAATAGGGATCGAAGATCTTCTGCAGGTTCTCCCGGGGGATGCCCAGTCCCTGGTCCTCGATACTGATTTCAACATAACTGCCTTCAGTGAGCGGCAGGCTGCTCTTTTCCCCGATATATACATTCCGTGCATTGATCCGGACAATGCCGCCGGACGGCATAGCCTGGCAGGCATTGATCACAAGATTGCTGAATACCTGCCCTATCTGGCCTTCATCAATGCTAACCGGCAGAAGCCTCTCTTCAATTTTGAAATCACATCTCACATTGACGCCCCTCAGGGCAAAATTTGCAGAGTCACGTATCAATTGCTCCAGTGCCATGGTCTTCTTATGAGGGATCCCGCCTTTTGAAAAGGTCAACAGCTGCTGCGTCAGGTTCTTAGCACGGTACGAAGCACCTTCAGCGTCCTCAAGCTGGCGGTACCAGGGGTTGTCAGGCGGCATCTTCATCCTCACCAGTGAAATGTTCCCAAGAATAGCCGTCATGATATTGTTAAAATCATGGGCAATCCCCCCGGCGAGCACACCCAAAGATTCCAGCTTCTGCATCTTGAGCTGTTCCTGCTCGCGCTCCCTCCGTTCCGTGATATCCCGGACCATCGAGATAACACCTATGATCGCGCCGTCCTGGTCCTGGAGCGGCGTATTCGTCCATTCGCAGAGGATGGCGCGGCCGTCCTGCGTAATGTTCTCATGCACACTGTTGGCAGTGAGCTCCCCTGCCATAAGCCTTGACCAGACAGCATCAGTACTGACCCTGACGTTTTCAGGGATAATCAGTTCATTCGCGGACTTCCCCATCGCCTCATGCTCGGAATACCCAAAGATTTTTTCCGCAGCCGGATTCCAGCTCTGAACCCGATAGTCCTTTGCCCAGACAATGCAGGCGATCGGCATGCGTGAGAACTGGAGCTGAAGGAGCTGCCGGCTCTGCAGGAGAGACTCGTCTTTCTGCCTGCGCTCAGTAATGTCACGCACCAGGACAATGATGCGCTCATCGTTCCCGATGAGCGCATGACGCATGCTCACTTCCACCCAGAAAAGGGTCCCGTCTTTCTTCTTTGCGCACCACTCGAAGATCTGCGGAGTCCCCTGCGCCGCTCTCCTCATCCATTCCATGGCCTCAGCCTCGGAATACGGAGGCGAACCGAGGCTTGCGTCCCCGACCTTAAGGGCAAGCGCCTCCTCGCGGGTAAAGCCGAAGAGTCTGCACATGGTCTGGTTGACGTCCACGATCTTTCCGGTTGAGGCATCGTGGATAAAGACAGCGTCCGTAACATTGTTGAATATCTGCTCAAACCGCTGCTCGCTCTCCCAGAGCCGTCGGTTCACTTCTGCCATTCGGCAGAAATAGCGGCTGATCAGCTTGTACAGGAGAGCTGCCGTGATCAGAATGAAAAGCAGCCCCTTGTAAATCGAGAGGCGTGTCATCAGTGCCGACGACTGTATGAACCATGACAGCATGGTATCGGACAGATATATCCATAAGCCGCTGAAAAGGACATACAGCGCGACGATCTTATAAACGATCCGGCGCTCATGAGAAGAATACGGTGACATTATCAGCACCTTTATAATTATTCCCGAAAAAAATCCTCACCTTTACTATTCCTGCAAGCATCTCCAGGTGAGAATTTTCAACACTCTACCCTATCTTATGGTGTACAGGGATTCCGGGGAAGTATCCCGGGTATCCGATTATACCACACCTCACCGCCTGCAAAAGGGACTGCCGGTTCCGACTCTTCCGGTGAATGCTCTTGCATGCAATCTTCTGCGGCAGATGAAAATATTTTCACCCTCTGCATAGCATATTTCAATTGAACTTCTTGAGATATAAGCAAAGATCATTCCGGTACAGGACTTGCTTCACGTCCGATAAGCAACATGCATCATAAAGGAGGAAGCGATATGACTATGTCGCGGATTACACGCCATCATGCTCATACAGGATCAGGCAGAAAACGTACAGACGCATCACTCCTAAAGGACGTAATCGGGTCGATGACGCACTTTGACCGGCAGGCAGCAGAGAAAGCGAAGATGCCTGGGGTCACGACCATGTTTCTTTCCATTGCTGAAGAAGAGCAGAAGCAGTTCGAAGTCATCAGGGCGCTTCGGAGAAGGGCCGGTGCCGGGACCCGTCCTGCGGGTACAATCTGGAGCATGATCTCAGCCCTGAAAAGGAGGGAGGACAGACTGCTGAAAAAGATCGGGGCAAAAACGGATGAAGTGGAAGCGCTGAGGATAGCGATGGATATCGAAATGGAAAGCATCAGATTCTATGTTAAGCTGCTTCGCGAGACAGAAGCCCCGGCCCATAAGGAGATCGTCGGTAGTCTGCTGAAAGAGGAAAACAGCAGCAGTACACGACATTCAAGAACACCTGCCTCTTCCTCTCTGATCCTGCAGGCTGGTATATGTGGAACGAACAGAGCTTCGCGGACGGCGGCACCTCCTGGGCATAACGAGACCTCAGGGCCGGTACCTCGAGGAATAGTAGATTATTTCATCAGCTGACCGCGCTTCAGGCAGCCGGGGAGGACCTCGTTGTTACCCCTTTCAAAAGTTGCGGGACTGAGTTTCTCTCACTGCATGCTGTGACAAAAAGCTTCTTGGCGATCGTTCAGGTTCTTGAGCAGGTCTGTATCAAAGAGAAGATACATGCCCTCATCGGGATTGACATCTATCAATTGCCCGAATTCATGCGACTCAATGATCTCGTGTTTGAGATCGCATGTCACTGTCAAGGTTCTGCGTGTGCCGATTTCATACACCTTCGGCGTCCCGGCAGGCAACAGGCGTTCTATTGCCTGGTCAGCCTGTTTCGGTGATTCTCCCCTCGTGATCGTCTTCTGGATGTTTATATCAGCAAATAATATACTGAACAGGCCTACCCAGAGAGCAATAAGAACCGGGATTTTTTTGACCCTGATGGTCAGGGGCCTGAAGAGATAGACTCCGGCGCTCAGCAGGATCGCTATCAATAAAAGCCCGAGATGAAGGGAAAGCTGTATCCCCTTTGACAGCGCAACTCCGGCAATGACAGGTACGGCCGGCAATACCAGTGCGGCTACAACCCTTATAATCTTTATGGTATACGCCAGCATCTCCGGCCGCTCTGAAAGATATAAATCAATAATTGCGGCAATGACTATGGCAACAAACGGCCCTGCAGGAAGAAAGTAGCGCACATATGCCTTGGGAAGAAGCCAGTGCAGCGGGAAGTTCGCTGCGATCATGACGAGGGAAAAGACGACCAGTTCATTGTCCAATACCCTGCGCATATGCTGCCGGGTATCACCATGCACGGCCGGGAGGGCAACGAGTAGCCTCGGCATGAAAGACAACCAACATCCAGCGGGTACTCGGCAAGATGCTTCAGAAAACCGTGTGCACGACCCACTTCACCCCGGGAAGCGACCTGCATTTTCCACATGTCCAGATAATCACGGAACGAAATCTCCTGCAGAACTGCTGTGAGATAGACAAACAGCACCGTAAGAGAGATAAGAATGCCGATACCGTGGGCCCGGGAGAAGAAAAAGAAACAGTCGCTTCCACAACAGCAGATAGGCAACCACGGTGAAATAAAAAAATACGGCGGCATGTGGTCCTTTGGTAAGAAATGCGACTCCCGCAAGGAAGAAAGAAAGTCCCCACAGGACAACCGGTTTCCATCCTTTTATATACCCGATCAGCCAGACCAGCAAGATACCGGCAACGAACAGATTAAACAGGGCATCGATCTCCGCGGACATGCCCTTTTTCACCAGGCCCGTCATGCTGATGGCAGCAAGCGCGGTAAAAAAATCTGCTATCCTGATCGAGCCACATCCGCGTCATGAAATAGACGACCAAAGCTTTTTCCATCATTGCCAGCACGGAAGGTAACCGCGACAACCATTTGGTGATCCCACCGAATATCTGGCCGCTCGCTGCGATAAGCCAGTTCATCAAAGGCGGTTTTGTCAGATACAGCTTGCCGTGCAGCGTGGGGATGATCCAGTTGCCAGTCCTGAGCATATCCCGATCAACTGCCACCCGCGAAGGTTCATTGCCGTTCCAGGGGTTGCCTTAATTAAGCGGGATGCAGATGGCCAGCGTAATGCAGCATACCGGCAGACAATGCCTTACTGTCCGGTCTTTTTCGTTCTGTTCTGGCAGCGTATCAGATTTCTATTCCGGAGGTAATGAAGATTTCAGGACAAGTCCTTTCAATTCAGTAATGTATCATAATGCCGATCGCGGCTTTTTCTTGAAAGACCTCTGCCGAAATTTAACCCACACTAAAGTTACAGCCCATTGGTGCAAAAGCAGGCAGGTTAAGGCATCCGAACGGTTTCAGCTACACTTATGAAAGACAGGATGTCTGACCAAGGCAGGTGCATCGAGGTCGAGTCGACAGAGAAAGGATACCTTGGCCGCCTGCTATCAGATTCGCATGAATCATGCGGGTTAAGACGTTCGTCAGCGTCCGAACACGCAACCGATGAATCAGGTACAATAGAGACCATGCAGATTGAACTCCAGGGACAGCTCGAACGCATCACATTCCGCAGCGAGGAGAACCATTTCACAATCGCCAAGATAAAGATAAAAGGTCAAAAGAACCTTGTCACAATCGTGGGCAATCTCCTCCCGGTATCTCCCGGCGAAATTCTCAAACTCACCGGGACCTGGGACAGACATCCGAAGTACGGCGAACAGTTCAGGTTCACGTCGTGCGAGACCGTTGTCCCTGCCACCATTCATGGTATTGAGCGGTATCTGGGGTCAGGCCTTATAAAAGGCATCGGCCCGGTCATGGCAAAACGCCTGGTCGAAAAATTCGGCACCGATACTCTTGAGGTGATCGAAAAGCATACTCACCGGCTGACAGAGGTGGAAGGCATCGGGGATAAAAGAATTGAGATGATTAAAGCGGCCTGGCAGGAGCAAAAAGAGGTCCGCGATGTCATGCTGTTCCTCCAGAGCCATGACGTGAGCTCTGCTTACGCTGCTAAAATCTACCGGCAGTATGGCAAAGACTCCGTCGCGGTCGTAAAGGACAACCCCTACCGCCTTGCTGCGGACATCTTCGGTATCGGGTTCAGAACAGCGGACACGATTGCAGCGAAGCTCGGCATGCCCACGGATTCCCCCCTTCGGGCCGAGGCCGGCGTCCTCTACGTGCTTCAGCAGCTTGCCGGGGAGGGTCATGTCTTTTACCCTCAGGGCGAGCTCATCGAGGAATGCCTCAAGATCCTCGATATCGGTCCGGCGACGGTAGCGTCGGCAATTTCGACGTTAGCCGAAGGGAAAAGGATCGCCATCGAAGAGGACTGCATATATCTTGCCGAGTTTTATATGGCAGAGATAGGTGTTGCCGAACACCTCATCGCTGTCAACAAGGCTCAGCGCAGGTTCTTCATGGCGAACAGAGATGCGGCGATTGATGCGGTCCAGAAGGACCTCAGGATAACCCTTGCCCAGAACCAGGCACGGGCAGTCCGTGAATCGCTCGACGCAAAAATCATGGTCATTACCGGCGGACCGGGAACAGGCAAGACCACGATCATTCGGGTGATACTCAGGCTTCACAAGTCTGCCGGCATGCGCGTCCTCCTTGCAGCCCCGACAGGCAGGGCTGCCAAGCGGATGGCAGAGGCGACCGGACATGAGGCAAAGACAATACACCGGCTCCTTGAGTTCAGCCCGAAGAACAACGGCGGCTTCAGAAAAAACGGAGAAAACCCTCTTGAAGCAGACCTTATCGTGATAGACGAGACATCCATGGTCGATACGGTACTCATGTATCACCTGCTCAAGGCCGTGACCAAGGAAACATCGATTATCTTTGTCGGCGATGTTGACCAGCTCCCGTCAGTTGGTGCAGGCAATGTGCTCCGGGACATCATCGACTCCGGTTGTGTCCCCTGTGTCAGACTGAACGAGATATTCAGGCAGTCGCGTGAAAGCCTCATCATCGTAAATGCGCACAGGATAAACAACGGCGAGCTGCCGGTCACACAGATGAGCAGCGAAGGGTTTCAGGACTTCTATTTCATCCATCAGGAAGATCCGGAGAAGGTGCTTGAGACGGTTCTGAACCTCTGCAGCGAAAAAGTCCCAAAAAAATTCGGTTTTGATCCGCTCAGCGACATCCAGGTGCTGACGCCCATGCACCGCGGCGTTGTCGGCACATCGAATTTGAACGGGGAACTTCAGAAGCATCTGAACAGTTCTGCCGATGAACTGGTCAGGGGTGGAAAGGTTTTCCGTACCGGGGACAAGGTGATGCAGATACGGAACAATTACGATAAGGATATCTATAACGGGGACATCGGAAGGATACGATCAATTGACCGTGAGGACCAGGAATTGGCCGTCGACTTCGATGGAAAGACAGTGAATTATGACTTTACCGAGCTTGACGAAATCATGCTGGCCTACGCAGTCTCGGTTCACAAGTCACAGGGCAGCGAGTATCCTGTTGTCATCATGCCGGTCCTGACGCAGCACTACCTCCTTCTTCAGCGAAACCTCATCTATACCGCGGTGACGCGGGGAAAGAAGCTCGTCATCCTCATCGGCACGAAGAAAGCGCTTGCCATCGCCATACGGAACAACAAACCTCTTCAGCGGTATACCAATCTCAGAAAACGTCTTTCTGCTCAATAGTCGTTCAGACGTTATGATGTGATGAGTGCCGGAACTGATAACAGACAGAGACCGCATTTCTCAGCAAGTACCAGCGAACAAAGCCTCAGACGAAATCATTGCATGGAACCTCCTTACTAAGTTGTGAGGAAAACGTATATGCCTTTCCCTCTTCAGGGTAAGGTGCGGTCTGCGCGAATGGTCGGGGTCTGATACCGTTAAAGAAGATAAAAACATGAGCAGGATCCCGGAAATCAAAGGACAAAAAAATCTGGCATGCTCAAGTCAAAAACATGAGCAGGATCCCGGCACATATCTCCGCCGCGGATCCTTCATGACAAATGCTGCTTTATGAATTGCCGCCAGAGGATGTTGTCGATTTTATCGTGTTTTTAAGCTCTGAAAGGTCAGAGGATTTAAGCACATGGGCATCCACGAACGACTCCTCAAAATCGTATCCGTAATTATACGACGTCAGCAGGATTATCGGCACTCCGGGGCTGATTTCTTTCATCTGCCCCAGCAGCTTGATCCTTTCCTCACAATCTGACATGCAGACATCAACAGTTACGAGATCAGGAATCTCTTTCCTGAAGAGGTCCATGCCCTTTGGCCACGTTGTGGCGGTCAGGACCTCGTAGCCGTCGTCCTCCAATTCCTCTTTATACAGCCGGCAATGAGCTTCTTCACCGTCGATCACCAGGATCTTTATCGGCTCAGAACCGTTTCCCCCTTCTCCAGTTCCCCCTCGTCTTTCCATATAATCCTACTTTCCCCTAAAGTATAGAATTATAATGTCTTCTAATTTCAGTTTACTCCGAACTTACTGAATGTCAATCAGGTATCTTTTGAGAGGGAATGACAGTAATAGAAGGGCGTCAGATGGTTTACAAGAAGGGGTGCAGCCAGATCGCTCTTGTTAGGGTGACAGGGGTGAGCACATAGATTTTATAGAGATTACCTGTACGGAGCCTTCTCCGTTATTCCTTCGTTTTCCTCATCTTTCTGCCGCCCTTAGGGATGATCACGATCCCCGAGGCATCAATATGACACTTGAAACGGTCGGCGTCGGGGTCAAATCCAAAAGTTTCCCCTTCTCCGATAACATTGAGCTTGTCCACGATCGCCCGCTTCAGTCGGCATCCCTTCCTGAGCACCACGTTGTCCATGATGATGCATTCGTCCACGCTCACACCGTCTTCGATCACAACACCGCTCCGTATGAATGAATTGCGTATCCGAGCCCTATGGATGACCGTGCCCTCGGCAATTATGCTGTTCCGAATGTCGCCGTGCAGTATCTTTGTTGCGGGTCCTCCATGTCCTGAAGGATGGATCGGCCATTTTGTATTGTAGATCTCGAAAATAGGCGCTTTGGCGAGCATATCCATATGCGTTTCGAAATATGCAGATATGGTCCCGACGTCCCTCCAGTAGCCGCGTTCCTCAAACGGCAGAGTGCCCGGAATGATATTTGTCGCAAAATCGTATGCAAAAGCCTGCCCGCTTCTGACAAGACCTGGAATAACATGGGCGCTGAAATCATGCTGTTTGTTACGCTGAGACTCGGAGAGAGCCTCGATCAGGACATCGCGGCTGAAGATGTAGTTGCCCATAGAGACATACGCGAGAGACGGATCGTCAGCCAGCGGGGCCGGCTTCTTGGGCTTCTCCTGGAACCCGATTATCCGCCTGCTGCTGTCGGTCTGTATGACACCGAATGCAGACGCATGGGCAACAGGCACCGGCCGGGCCGCCACAGTCACGCTCGCGTTGTTCGCCATATGGAAGTCGATCATCTGACGGATGTCCATGCGGTAGATGTGATCCGCACCAAAAACGATGACCAGATGCGGATCATGCTGTTTGATAAGATTCAGGTTCTGGAAAACCGCATCGGCAGTGCCTTGGAACCACTCGGGCCCCATACGCATCTGCGGCGGCACCACGGTGACGAACTGATCACGGATGACCGGAGAGAGCACCCAGTTCTGCCGCACATGCTCGATAAGCGATTGTGATTTGTACTGCACAAGAAGATAGATTGAGTAGATATGAGAGTTGATGAAGTTGCTCAGGACAAAGTCAACGATCCGGTATCTTCCGCCAAACGGAACCGACGGTTTTGACCGGAATGCCGTGAGGGGGAAAAGTCTTTCTCCTTTCCCCCCCGCAAGCACGAGTGCGAGGACTTTAGGATGTGCCATACCTACCCACCCCCTCTTCTGATGATCAGTTGACCCTCTGCGGAAAGCACCAGGGAAATGCCCGGAAAATGCAGGGCTGTCGCTCCCGCATATCCTTCGCCGGTCAATGTCTCACCCATGCTTTTATTATAGTATCTCGCGGCAGCATTGGTGTATAAAATTGATAAGGTGACAGAACCCGTAATTTCGGGCCGATCACAGACCATATCATGAATGACCCTGCGGCGCTGCTGGAAAATTTTACGCGACGAGTATTTCATGGGATTCTTCTCTCATGATTTCTTGTTGTAAAGATTTCATGCCGCCGCGTTTCACCGTAATGATACGCCGACTATGTATAGAGAGCATTGTTCATGAAGGGCAGCAATATGGTAAGGTAAAGAATCATGGAAATTCCCATAATCTTTACGGATCTTGACGGCATTCTGCTGGACTACAGCACCTACTCGTTTGAGCAGGCTAAACCTGCTCTTCAACTGGTGGCACAATCGGACATTCCCCTGGTCATATGTTCCAGCAAGACCCGGAAAGAGATCGAATATTATCGCAAGAAACTCGACAATCATCATCCGTTCATTTCTGAAAATGGAGGCGGCATCTTCATCCCAAAAGGATATTTCCCCTTCGATCTTTCACATCCCCGATACGAAATCATTACCGGGAGAAATTATCATGTCATACGGCTCGGTGCCCGGTACGAAGATCTCAGAAACGCACTGGAAGAATTGAGACGTGAGGGCTACCAGGTCCGTGGTTTCGGAGACATGAGCGTTGAAGAGATCGCGGAAACCACAGGCATGAAGCCGGTTGCAGCCAAGATGGCAATACAGCGTGATTTCGATGAGCCTTTTGTCCATACCGGTCCTGCCTACCAACTGTCGGGACTTCTCCGAGCCATTCACAAAAAAGGATTCAAGTTCACCCAGGGCCGGTTCTATCACATCCTCGGCAACAGCAATAAGGGTATTGCCGTCTCCATATTGATAGATCTGTATGTAAGGAAATTCCACGATACGGGAATCCGCACCATTGCCGTCGGAGGCAGCCCCAATGATAAACCGATGCTACAACGTGTTGACCATCCGGTTCTCGTCAAAAAGCATGACGGAAGCTATGAGCACACCCTTAAGATGCCGAATCTCATCAAGGCAGACGGCATCGGACCTCAAGGGTGGGACACAACTATCAAGGTACTCCTGGCATCATACAATAGTCGAAAAACATCCCCAAAAAAGTAAGATCAAAAGTGAACTTGCTGTTTTTCCCCGAACTTTCACCATATGAAAGGCATTATGGCTCGGCAATAAGAGGGGGATGAGATGTGCAACCTTCTCTTGCATTTCTATATGTGTTGAAGAAATCCCGAAGCCCGCTATCTTCTCGACCAGTTAACAAGACAATACGGATTTGAACATCTGGCGACCTTGAGATCACCGTTCGTTGCATCATAATAAGAAATAACCGGCAGACCGTCTGTTCCGATCGTGACTGATGAATAGCTTCCGACATCTCCGGTCTGATCAATAGATGAAATCCTGGGGTTCCTTGCGCCTTGCCCAGGTGTAAAATAACCGTGGCGGTTATCCGGTATATCGAGATTTACGTTGATCTGGTTATTGCTGATACCTATCCCCGTTCCCGCCGTATAAACGGTTCCTGGATCGCCTTTGCAATCAAGCGCATCACACAGCGTATCGGTATTGATATCTTCTGTTGCCAGATCACACAGGCTGTTTGCATTGAGGTCCCAGCAGGCAACTCCGGCTGCTCCCGCTATGCCAGGAACCCTGTATTCCTTGCGGCCCTTGTGCTCCCTGAGGGCCAATAGGGCCTTGCGGGCCGGCAGCACCCGACATATCACTCCACAAAGCATAAGGTGCACCCCCCACACGATCTCTTGTGCCTATTATTTTGTCGCCAGACTTCTTTTTCGTATCTACCTGCACCCGCAATTGCTCACTGAAATCAACAGCAGACAAAGGAGCAGCGGGGTTGCTGCCACGATAGTACTTTATCTTGGACGAGGAAAGACTGCAGCTGATTTCGTCAGACCAGACCATATCTGCAGGATCAGTTGATACTGCATCTCTCCAGAGACTGAATCTGAACGTATATGTCTCAGGATACGCAAGAGTAGTCTTTTTGACAAAGTAGATTTCTTTGAGTGGCGCGGCTGTGGCAACTGAGAAAAACGATATGAAAAACAGAAGACATATAATTATAAAAGATAACTCTTTTGCAGGGGCATCTCGAAGAATGCCTGGGCAGAGATTAAATAAGCCCGAGCTTTTTTGCTTCGGGCTTATTATAATTTGTTTCTTCATAATTACTTCGGCAACCCCGCTACCCATTATAATGGGCCGGCAGCTTTGCGCCCTTCCCTTTCAGAAAGTTTGCGTTTATCGGCAATTGTGATGATATTCTTAAAAAAATTTCACATGCCAAGAAAAATTAATTATTTCTCATCCATACAACATCTGGAAATGATGCGCAATGTAACAGTGTATATGCTGTCATTCACATACACCATGATAAGCAGCACAATGTAAAGGCAGGAAGTTAGCGCTATGGGGTTCGATAACTCCCCCATAAATCTATCCAGGAAAGGTTCTTAGGAATTTCTTAACTCATTTTATTAATAGATCGACCGGACTCTTCCCGTTCGTTTATCTACGATCACCTTATCGATAACAGCCTGCTTCCTGTCCATGATGTCTGCTTCGAAATAGAGTTCCTTCTCAACTACCTCGCCGATGCTCACGTCCTTATTGAAAAAATGTTTTTTCAGTGCCTTCCGTGCTTCTTCAGTAGTTGTTATCTTCTGCTTTTCGCCGTAATCGCCCTGTGTGCCCTTCTGCGATTGGGTGTCAGCGGCAAGGGCGGGCATCCCAAATGACAGGGAAAAAAGGATGAGAGAGGCTAAGGCCGTTGCCACAGCAGTCATATGCGTTTTGTTATTTTCCTGGATCTGCTCCAAGGTTTGTTTCACCATGGACATTATAGAGCCCGCTAATGTTAAGGTCAAAACTTTTCACCATATAAAAAAAAGGGGCCGATAAATCGGCCCCTTGACTGCTCATTCTCTCTGTTTACTTCTTGTGGCACTTTGCGCAGTTTGCTGGATCGCTGCTCTTGAATGACTTAGTCCCGTTATGACACTCGCCGCAATTCTTGCCTGCGTTCATGTCAGCCATGGTGTACTTGCCACCCTTCTTCATCGGGAAGATCTTGGTATGGCAGTCATTGCACTTCAGACCCTTGTCAGCGTGGACCTTGCCGTCGAACACGACCTTACCCGCACCTCCGCCTTCGAACTCAACTGTCTTGCCTGGAGGCACTGCGAGTGCGCTTCCCACGAATGCCACGATCACCAGAACTACCACTGCCAGCACTGTCTTCTTCATCTTTACTTCCTCCTTATGTTTTATTCGGTTGAATACAACCATCTTGAATCTTATCCTCTTTCTGTCTGACTCTAGCATAGCATAGCAATTGTGAATCAGTGGAGAAAGAATTATGAAGAATTATGAAGAATAGGAGACAAAGATCATTCTATTTTGGCAGCGTAACCATGAACGAAGCACCCTTGCCATACTCGCTCTTTGCTATGATAGAGCCGCCATGGGCAAGGACTAATTCCCGAGTAATTGCGAGACCAAGGCCAAGACCGCCCTTCTCTGCCTTAAAGAACCGCTCGAAGACAAATGGCAGGTCGCCGGACTGTATACCATGGCCGGTATCTGAAACCTCAATGATTATATCTCCTCCCGACCCAATGACCTTGACGACAACACTGCCGCCGGCATCTGTTGCCTTGAGGGCGTTGTTCAACAGGTTGATCATGATTTGGCTCAGTCTGTCAGGATCAGCATGCAGGGTGACCCTTTCATCGCATTCGAGATCAAGACTGACGCCCTTCTCCATAAACATCTTTCCGTATCTCATGTTGATATTCGAGAGAAACTGCAGAAGGCCGATCTCCTGCTTTTCAA
>Ga0113563_10001074_pt1 | contig 14851 bp, 8 predicted proteins | sample Mud3Dept3metaG_FD_80117 | JGI IMG/M metagenome (GOLD analysis project Ga0113563, IMG submission 80117) | Freshwater wetland microbial communities from Ohio, USA, analyzing the effect of biotic and abiotic controls - Mud 3 Core 4 Depth 3... | ecosystem: Environmental > Aquatic > Freshwater >...
ATTCGGCGGCCGCGATTCCAAGCGCAAGGAACGCGAGCGCCCCAAACGCAAGATCCAGGAACTATACTAGTCCGAAATTCCTCCACCAGAAAGACACCGACGCGGGCAGATTGCCGCACGTGCCCCGGCATTGGTATACTCCCGGTTAATGACAGAAAATATTAATGCGGCGAATCAGTCAGCGGATCTTGACCGCACCGGGCACGCAGGCCTCTCGCCAATCGCCAGCGGATTTGCCACCCTTGGTTTCTGCCTGCTCGCGTTTTTGGCATTCGACGACATCACGACAGACAACGCCACGAGCTTCACTTTTGAATATATTGGCCTGTTTGGATGCGCTCTCTGGGCACTCTTCCTGGCAATCAGATTGATTCTGCGAGGGCATCGCATCCTGGGCGCATTATCCGTCATCATGTTGGCTGCAGCCGTCTGGGGCCAACGCAAGATCGGACCGGGCACAATCCCGGGATGGGAGCCCGAATACGTCGCGACGGCATCGGGCCTGCTCTGGTTCCTGCTGCTTTCCATCCTTCTGGTACTAATGGGATCCAGGCGAAGGGTAACATCCTAACTCTTCAGTCCGGACCCGAACCCGATTGAATTACTGCAAAATCCTGGTCGGCAGGTTTGTGGGCGTCATCAGCTTGAATATGGGAATGACGGGATTGACCCGTTGTTGCTGTGCCGCCTCGGCCGGCACCTGTGCCTCACCCTGACCGCGGCCTCCTCTGCCAGCCTGCTGCGCCGCTGCATCAGGAGGTGCCCCGCCAGTGCCTCTGCCTCCTCTACCGGCCTGCTGGGCTGCAGTCTCGGGAGGCACTCCGCCGCCCGGCCCCCTTCCCCCTCCCCTGCCGGCGGAAACTAGAGCGTCCATTTTATTCCAGGTAATCACATTGTCCGGGGTTTCGGGTTCCAGCACATGGGTGATGACGCGGCCCATTGCCTGGCCCGTGCGGATGATGTACGTGCCTTTGGGAAACACCCGCTTTTCCTTGACGGTCTCTTCTTCTACCTTGATCGAGCTGACTGACGCCGGATGATCATACTGGCTTGACCGGGTCATTTCGACGAGCCGGTAGGCCTCAATCGGGATCTCCCGGTCCTCCGTCAGCACCTCGATCATTACTTTCTGGGCCTTGAGAAGCTCCACGGCCTTGTAGGCCCGGGCTTCCAGGATATACGCGTAGGGCCACGGCCTGGTTTTCGTGGCGATCGGTTCCATGATCAGGTCCGCATTGGCGACCTTCTGCGGCTGGCGCGTTCCACCCGTAACCCTGCCGGTCTGAGGATCTTTCGTTCCTCCCACCGTGGTCATGATTTCATATGAGACCTTGTAAGGTTTCGGTCCCTTCGTCATCTGGACAACGATGTCCCCGCGGGCTTCTTGCCCCATCTGCATCGTCTCGCGCCGCGCGCGGTCTACCGTCATCATTACCTTTTCCGCATTGTCAGCGACATACTGCACCAGCGCCCGGGTTGCGACCAGCCCGCTCTTGGCCCCGACGTCCCGATCCTGCCTGGGCGACTCGAACAGGACTCCGAATGTGTTGATAAAACCTCCGTAATTGATGCTGATGCGGGCTTCGGTCGGCGCGGTGCGCCATTGTTTCTCGTCGCCGCCCGAGTAATACCAGGCTTTGTAGCCGTTCTTCTCCATCTCCCTGCCGATGTAAGGAAAAATCTCCTGGTCGCACAGGTCCGTGATGCGCCGGTCGCTGGCGGCGTTCGCAGGTCCCTGATAGCAGATGTTGTAGGGTTCGGCGCAGCCGTTGTGCCCGTCCAGGAACACGTGCGGATTCCAGGTAAGGAGGATATTGCGGACATAGTTGTACAGGGATGGCTGTTCCAGCTTGATCCAGTCCCGGTTCACGTCTACCCCCTGCGAATTGCCGCGGGTCGCCCGGACCAGGCCGTCGGGATTGATCGTCGGCACGATGATGATAACGAGCCGGTCCAGAAGGCCGTTCATCGGCGTTCCTTTGGTTGCAAATTCCCGCGTGATCAGCAGCAGGGACTCGCGCACCGTCCTTTCACCGCCATGAATGTTCGCGGCAAGAACTACGATCGGCTTGCCGCTGGTCATTGCTTCCCAGGGCTGGGTCACCAGCGGGCGGCTGAAAACGGCGTACAGCTGTTCGCGCCCCTCGATCGTCTGCCCGAAACTCGACAGCAGCATTTCCGTCGTCGTGGACTGGATGTCCTTCAGATACTGCACCATATCTTCATAGCTGGTGTATTCCTTGAAGCCGGTCTTTTCACTGGGCGTTTGCATCTCCTGGGCAGATGAGACCGAAACGCAGGATACGAATAGGAGGACAAAGAATGCACCCCCCAGGAACAACTTCATGCGCTTTGTCATACCAGTTTCTCCTTGATCATCTTACAAAGGTAAATTGGGATCCCGCAGACCTCAACAGACCGTTTCGGGAGGACAAGAGGTCTGCCGGCGAGGCCTCCTGCATCACAGGTATCTCTAAAATCCAAGCCGCGAGACATCGGTCAGGATTTCGAGGAGCGTCAGCTCCCAGCACCCGTTCCCGTCCTTCCGCAATGTTCCTCTAGGGACCTGATGATTATCCCGTAAGATCGCACCCTCCCCGCCACCATCGCGGGCTGATCCATGCGGCGCTTGAGCCGCAGGGCTCGCAAGCTGGGTCGATAGTAGCAAAGAGCGAGAACAATGGAAATAGAGATCGAATCTCTCATGAGGGAGCAGGTTTGGATATCTGATGTTCCGCCCCCATCCTATTTTCACGCGCAAGAGGGCGTCAAAAAGAACCCCGAGGACGCAGTGACAGGGAGTCGTGAAGGACCCCGAAGGGGGCGAGCAGGATAGCCCAAGGCGCAAGCTGTGGGAACTAAGCAGGCCTGAACATCCACCTTGAAGGTGGTGCAGGCAGCTTCGGCCTTTCCAGATCGCTATCGGGATCGATTGCGATCTCGATTCCGTTGCCGGGCATCCCTCGTTCTAACGCACGGTGAGGATGCTGCCGGCGGAGAATGCGTTGAATTCGGGGGCGTACATCGACTGAAGCGTGGCAGGAGACACTCTGAAAGTGCCGGCCATGTTTGCGCGCACGCGATATTTGAACGTGTATTCTCCCTGGGGCAGCTGTTCGAAGAAGAAATTGGTGCCCGAATCGCGCACTTCCTCGTACCAGCCGATCCCGAGGTCCCACTTGAAGCGCGAGACGGGATTCTCAGGTTCGAGCCCCGCGGCACGCGGGTCCCGCAGATGCACGTACTCGCACGGATGCATCGCGCGGAGGGAAAGGTGGATTTCGACCTGATCTCCGACCTGGATTTCGGCGCCGTCTGCCAGCGGCTTCAACACCGTTTCCCGGCCGTTGCTTTCGCGCTTGAAGTAGCTCCTCGAAACCGAGAGGAAATCGCCGCTCCCCTGCTCCGGCAGCTTCTCCGTGGAAAAGTGCCAAGTCGCCGACGCAAAGGCAAACCCGGGACTTCCCTTGGCCACTACCACGGTCGCATAGCCCGCGTTCAGCTTGTCTCCGGAAATCACGGTCTGGTTTTTCTTGCCCGCGTACTGGTCGGGCTCGAAAACATACTGCACGGTCTGGCCGCCGACCTGCACGGTTGCATCCTCACGGACGGCAAGCTGGCCCTCTGCCTGGAGGTAATGCACCAACGAGTAGATGACTTCCGCGGTGGCGCGCGTGGATTTCCAGTGGTTCAACTTTTTGTTGAGGAACAGCCATTGTACGAGGCCGTCGCGTTTGGCGTCCGCCGGCTGCAATTCCGTCATGGTGCGCAGGGCGAAAGCCTGCGTCTCGATGGTGTCGTTGTACCAGAGCCAGGAGCGGTCTTCCTGCGCCCAGAAGGTGCCCTGGTCCTGGGTGGTCTTCGCGGAATCCATCACGCTTGCGAACACGAGCACGGCATCGCCGGCCCGCGCCATTCGCTTAAGGGTCAGCGCGAGCTGACACTTCAGGTACGGCGAATGCTGCCGCCAGTGGCGGAAGCAGAAGGCGAGGATATCCTGGCGTTCCTTGGGGGTAAGCGCATCTCCCGTCCATGAGGAATCGGGGTAGCAGGAGGCCGCGTAGTTCAGGAAGGTGAGGAACTCCCAGCAGCAGTCCATCTTGATCATCCTGTCGGCGTATTCTTCGCGATAATGCTGCGCCAGGTAAGCCCAGCCGCGCTGGACCATGTCTTTCGGGACATCCACGCCGAATTCGGCGGCCTTGGCAAGCCCATACATGATGTAGAGCGTCATGTAAGGGGACGGCGGGCCGCCCGGCCACCACGGAAACGCACCGTTCGACGTTTGTGCCTTCCGCAGTTTGGCGAGCGCGGCTTCCTGCTCCGCCCGGGCGATGCGCGGGTCGAGCACGTTTGCCATGCCGAAGCCCGCATCCTGGCCACCCTTTGCTTCGATGAGCCAGGGGGTCTCTTCGAGGGCCATCTTCCGGTTCGGATCCGATGAGTCCCAGGTTTCCAGCGGAGTGTCGCGCTTCGCAAACTCGGCGGCCATTCTGGCCACGGCCGGATAGTTCTTGTACAGCCCGGTCAGTATGCCGGTGGAGACGAACCGGTTCAGCGTCTGCTCAGTGCATTCGTAGGGGTAGTTGATGAGGTACGGGAGGGCAGACAGAACCGAATAGAATAACTGCGCGTCGAGCGTGACGACCATCTGCTCGTTGATCAGCGACGGGTCGGCGGGATTTTTCAGGCGTTCGAAAACCATCTCGCGCCGGTCTTTGTTTTTGAGCGTGACAAAACGCGATTCGGCGAGGTGCATCCGGCCCGGGAGAAGCGGCAGGGGCCGCAGTTCCCCATCGCTCACGTCTTCCGCCGTGGCGGTGACTTTAAATGCCACGAGGCCGACTTTGACGGGGGCAGTGATCGGGAAGGTCAGGTTTGTGCCTTTGCCGGCAGCCACGATGAATGGCCGCAGCGCAGTGTCGCGCCCGAGGCCGAAGCTGTCGAGCAGGCTCTGATCCGTCTCCGGGTCGATTATGTCGAGCGTCACTCGGCCCCGGAACTCCCTCTCGGAGGCGTTGTTCACAACCACCTTCAGTTCGGCCTTGTCCCCTTCGCGCAGAAACCGCGGCAGGTAGGGGCGCACCATCAGTTCCTTCACGCTCTGCGCTTCCCTGCGGAGCATGCCGCCCTTCAGGTCGCGCGTCACCGCATGCACCCAGACGTTCCATGAGGTGACCGAGTCGGGTATCGTGAATTCGAAGGATGCGGAGCCGTCAGGCCCGGTAAGGAGCTGTGGCCGCCAGAAGGCGGTCTCGGAAAAATCGCTGCGCAACGGAACCGGCGCCTCCGGCACTTCTGCCTGAGATTCCCCTCGAGCCGGTTCTCCTTCGATTCTGCCCTTTGCGTCTGCCAGCAGTTCCGAGCGGGATTGGGCCATCTCCATGGGCACTGCCGCGGGAGCGACACCTCCAATCGCGCCGCCCACCACGCCTCCGACTCTGAATCCGCGCCTGCCGGGACCGCCGATGCCATATTTGTCGTAAAACTTGAGTTCATCCTCGCGCAGCGAAGGATAGTCGGGCGGGGTGAACAGCCGGCCCGAGAGGATCTGCCCGTGGCTCTCGCCGAGGCTGCTCTTCAGTGCGGCGGGGTAGCTTCTGCGCCAGTAGAGACTGAGCGGATTCGGCGGATTATGCGAAGCGAAGATGTCGAGGCTGCGGTCGTACATGTAGGCGAGCAGCTCAGCGGCGCCTGTTTCAAGGTTTGCGCCGGCAGGGCCTTTCACTGTCACTCGCCAGGCTTCTTTTGCACCCGGCCGGAGCTTGTCCCGGAAGGTGGAAAACTCCACATTGAGCTGCTTATTGTCGAACGGGACCGTGACGTTTTCGTCGAAATTCAGCAGCTGATGATCCCGGAGCGCCGTGAGCCGGACCGTCAGCCCACCGCGGTCCTGTTCGCCGATCGGCACTTCGATCAGCGTGGAGCCTTTCCCGGAGACAAGCGTCTGCCGGTCCGCCAGCCGGCCGCCGCGCCACACCTCAAAAAAGTAGGGCTGGTCTGAGAGGCCGGAAAGCGCGAGAAACCGTGCACTGCCGCCCACGGGTTCGGAGTGGCGTTCCGCGATGAGAACCGCGGGAAGGGCGAGGTTCATGCCCGGGCCGGCAACGATAAACTCCCATGAGGCCTGATACGCCGCTCCGAAATCGTCGGTAGTCTGGTAGTGCAGGCGATAGGCGCCGGCCGGGAGTGCCGCCAAGGGGATCCTGGCATCGGAGGTTCCGTCATGCGAAAGGCTGCCCCTGCCGCGTTCGGCCCCGTCCGGCCAGCCGCGAAGGACCGTCCGGTGACTGTAATTCCTGTCCCAGCGCGGCCGCAGCGCATCTCCGGGCGTCCGGTATTCATCGCTTGCGCTGGTTCCCTGCGCGGCGGGGGATCGAGACGGGACTGGAATCTCGGCGGGCAGCGGCGCGCGGGCCGGCTGTTGCAGCGCAGTCAGACGCCACGTTCCGGTGCCGGGCCGGGGTGTGCCGTTGAGGTCGGTCCTGCGTACCCTGACTTCGGCGGGCATCCCTGCCCGGAAAAATCCTGCGTCGCTGTTGATGTTCGCCTCAACCGAAACAAAGCCGAGCCGGAAAACCTTCGACGCGGACCTGGTTTCACCCCCTTCGTCCGTCACATCGACGCTCACGCGGTACCGGTATGTGATGTCTCTCGACTCGACTGCCGAGCGCTCATCCGCTTCGGGCGTGAAAGTGATCCGGAACGTGCCGTCCGCATCGAGGGTGACTGTGCCGCCTCCGACCGTCTGTGCACCGGTAGATCCATTGTGCCCTCCATACCAGCCCCACCACGTCGGATAGACCGGTTCCCGCGTCGCCCGCCACCTCACGGCGCCGCTGGTCACGGGGAGTCCGAAGTAATATTTTACGTCCCCGGCGAACGTCGCGGGCCGGTTGAGCCGGAGCGGGGATTCCGGGTCCTTGAAAGTAACCTCGAAGGTCGGTCGCTTGTATTCCTCGACTTTGACGACGGCCTCGCCGCCCCGCGAACAGCGCACGCGCCAGTTCCCCAGGAGACGCCCCGACGGGATCACAAATTCCCCTGCCGCGCTGCCGAAGCGGTTGGTCGTCACAGTGCGGGAATCGACCTTCTGGCCGTTGGGATCGATGAGCGACATCTCCACCGGCTCCGACGGCTGCGTGCTGTAACGTGCCTGGTCGGCACGGCCCCCATAGGCCACAACCTTCCACAGGATCTTTTGCAGCGGGCGGTAGACACTGCGGTCGGTGTAGACCAGAGACGCCCGGATGTCTGTGGGCTCCAAATTCCGGAAGGAATAATAGAAATCGGAATTGAGTGCGAGGTGGGATCCCTGCTTGGCAAACAGGAAATACCTGGTGTTCTGGCGATCCTGGGGATATGGAAGATACGCTCTGCCCTCCGCATCGCCGAGGCGTTCCTCCACTCTTCTGTGGCCCTGCTGCCAGTCATATTGGTACAGATCGACCGGCACGCCGGGGATGGGGCTGCCGGTGCGTCCCGACAGGACCTGGACCTGCAGGCCGGAATCGTCAGGTTGCGAGAGGATCACCAGATCGCTGACGATCATGATAAACCCGGAGATCTGATTGCCGGCGCCTTTCGAAAAATCCTTCCGCGCCGAAGCGGCGATCAGGTAAGCGCCGGGATTCTGCATCGTTGGCGTAACGAAGGTGCGGTGGGATTCATAATCGGGGGTCGCCGGCAATGCGGCGCTCCACTCGGCGGCCAGTGGCAGCGTCGCGAGCAACGCCTCCTGTTCCCGCGCATCCGGCAGGAGGTTGTAGTCTCTCGCAGTCACGAGCCGGTTTTCGAGGTCGTACCTGTAAGCGCGGAAGTAGAGCGCGGGAAGGTTGGCGTGCGTCACTTCGATCGAGCGCCTTTGCGCACCGTCTGAGGACATGGACGCGACCTGGAACTGGGGCGCTTCGATCGATCGCAGGATGGAAAAGCAGCGCCTGCCGCCAAGAGAGTCCGGAAATGCCTTGTACCCCTCCTGGGCAATGGAGTGCGCCCGCACGCGGCTTCCCGTCCGGCTGCTCGAGCGCACAAATTCGGCCTGCGTCGCCTTTCCTTTCGCCCACCAGGGCAGGGCGCGGTAGCCGCTCAGAAGCTCCTCGAGGCCGGCAACGACGGCAGCCCGGTCGCTTTCCATGGAAAATGGGGAGTGCAGATTCTCGAGTCGCACAAGACGTGCCTCCAGCGCCGCCTCGCGCCTGCGGTTCCGGACGTGCCACTGTTCCAGGTCAGACAGCAGATAGCACATCTTGACAATGGGATGGACGGACGCATCGGTCAGAGGAACTTCCTTCTGCGGGCCGGAAAGGAGTGTCTTGAGGTCGAGGCGGTAGATTTCATTGGATTCCTGCGGCGTCCACAGGGATGTGTCGGAAAGGAGTTCGACGTAGAGATAGGAGACCGCGTCGCGCAGCGTCGAACGAATGCCGTCGGGATAATTGTTGCGTTCGACGAACTCGGCGAATCGCGAAAGCGGAAGAGCGCCGAGTTCCGCCCGCTGCCGCCAGACCTCTTCGAAGGCTTTCTGGGCCTCCGCATAGATCTGGTCTTTCGTCCAGGCCTTCAGGTCCACCACACCCCGGGTGTCCACTTTTTCGCGCTGGCTGATCTCCCAGGAATAGCCGCGGAAGTAGTTCACCAGCGAACGCGCGTAAAAGAGGTTGAGCGCGGCCCGATTGAGCAGGCCTTCCGGCCAGGGCTGCTCCTTGAGATACCGCACGGCAGTCTCATATCCATGGAGGCCGGTGCGAAGCTGGACTTCCTTGATGAGGGCGCGTGCCCACTCTTCCATATTCCCAACTTTCTGGGCCGCCTGGCGGATCTTCTCGGCCGTCTGCGAGGCCTCTTCAAACCTTTGGACCGAAATCAGACGTTCCACCTCTGTCCAGTCTGCGGACTGCTGGGTTGCGGCGCCGGAAGATACATCATCAGGATCGAGCGTATATCTCCGGTTCGGGACAGCGGGAAGCGAAAACACCAGCGCAATCACCGCGATGATCCCCAATCCGTATTTCACCGGCAAACCGTGAATCCCGCCCCTCATATGCACCTCCGCGGCCATCTGTCTCTTCTTTGGACGTTCCCCCGCGTCCAAAGGTTCCGCAGCTGCGCTGCCTCTTATCTTACTCTTATCCGGCTGGCAGCGCTTCCTGCTAAATAGGAGACGATTCCGCGATACCGGCTTGCATAGATTTTCCCGGCAGCCCATGGATCGGGGGCGGGCTGTCCAAGACCGCATCCTGGAGCAGTCCCACCGCCGATACACTATTCATCCGGTACTGCGGCTATCCGCCCGCAACATTCGTGCAACCCGCCCTGGCCGAGGTTTCGCTATAATGTTCTCGTGAAATTCACTCGGTATTTCGAGGCCTTGCGACAGCGGCCGGATCGCTCATCCATCAAGCTGGAGCGGATAGAACGGGCTGTAAGAAATCCTGAAAAGGAAGCCGTCCAACAGGATAGGCGAATCCGACGTTGGGCCAGGATCCAGGAAGCTGACGGCAAGTACCTTTGCGTGATTTTGCTGCCGGATCGCGAAACAGTGCATAACGCATTTTTTGACCGGTCACTTCTGCCATGAAAATCAGATATTTCGAAGACACTGACACTCTTTACATTGAATTTCGTCAGGCGGAGGTTCTGGAATCGAAGGATCTCGATGAGAACACGACCATGGATTCGGATCGTGACGGCGACATTTGCGCCATTATAATCGAGCATGCTCGCGAGCGAACAGAGATCCCCTCCTTCTCCTACGAGCAAGTACCCGCATAGCTGACAAGGCGCCATTGCGAACTTTGAGATCCGTTGGATCCGGCCTGGTGTAGGATCCTGATCAGGTCTGCTGAATTCCCTCGCGGATTCCGTCCGGTTTCGAGGTTTGGTCCGGGTGCCTGCGAAGATCTCTGTCTCGCTTCAGTGTACCTACGAAAAGGTTTTTGCGTTGATTGATGCTTGGTGCTCATGAACGTAAGTACGCTAACGTGAGCTCATGTGCGCGCGGGCATCAGCCCGGCGCGGGCAAAAGACCGCCCTCACATCGGAGGTCTTGGTCCGGAATTTGAAACCGGGCTTCTTTTATCCTCGCTGCACGCGGTCTCAAGCCGCGCACACTGGCCATTTCGAGACGGCCTGGATCACCTCTCAGCCCCTGCCATCCGCATCCATCTATGCTCAGCGAGCATGTTGCTGCGATCCTTTCAGCCGTTTTATGCCGGGAGTTTATGCTGCCAAATCGGATCGTGTAATCATCCGCTCGACCGCGAGGGTCCGTATCTGGCTCATCTTGGCCCACGATCTCTCTGGAAGATCCCTGGCCCCCAGCTCCAACGCGAGCGGGACCCCACATTTTGTGGCTGGCTCGTCAGCGCCACGGCAACATGATGCTTCCCATGTGCGCACCTGCGGCTCAGGCAGGCAGCTCAACGGAACGCGTATCCGATACGGAGCCCCAAGGCGTGACACTGGCCACAGCTGTAGTCCATGATGTCACGGAATTCGACGCGGATTCCCTGTTTGGGTTTGAACCAATACTGTACACCGCCTCCATAGTTTATGGCACCGGCGTAACCCGAGCGGAAACCCAGCGTATACCCTCCCGTAACAAACGGAACCCATTTGCCGTGTCTGGCGAAATGATAGGAACCATCAAGCGAGAGAACACCGACACCCACAGCCCAATCCCGGTGCGGCGCGAGGTAGCCGAGTTCCCCCCCGAGACCGAATCCGCGGTAGGCGAACAGCTCTCCTCCCCCTCCCACATGCATGGTCGCGACAGAATCACCGTCGCAGGTAAGCGCCCCAATGGAATAAAAAGCGTATCCCTGGGCTTGAGAAACAGCTTTAGTGCTTTCCTGGGTCACATCAGAAGCGGATTGTGCGCGAGCCCCGTTCACAAAGCCGATCACCAGCGATAGTACGAAGGCTGGTGCGATCTGTCTTGCAATGATGTTCATGGCAGAATCCTCCCTGAGCAATTGTGTGAGCCTGGGGGTCTGCCCGGACCGGGCGAGCGTCACTCCAGGCCTTGCACCTGGTAATGCGAAATCGGGCTCGATACGGGATCAGAGCTTCGGGGAAGGAAAGTGAGGACGGGATTTTGCATGTTCCTTCGGGCTTTTTATTGCCTGGATGTGAAGCGCGCTCGCTGTAGCCAGCGCCCACTTGGAATTCGACACTGAGCACGGGCTTCAGCCCGTGCGCTTTAAGACGAGTGGGCATATGAGAATGGAGAGGTAAGGAGATCCGGAGCGCGGGGGCTGAAGCCCGCGCTCACGGTTTTAGGGTCGCGCTCACGATGCGGCCGGTTGCTTCCACTTCGTAGCCGTCCATGGCGACAACTTGATCGATAAACCGGGCAGAGCGGATGATCTCGAGCAGCAGGCGGATGCGCTCGTCCTCGATCAGCCGTGCGGGAATTACCAGGTCGTAGCGTTCGCGTGTGACAGGGAGAAACTCGAGGTCCAGGGCTCTGGCAGCGGCCAGCACTCCCAGCCCCGCGTCGGCACGGCCGGAAGCGACTGCCATGGCGACACTCATGTGCGTGTACTCTTCATTCCGGTATCCCATGATCGACCCGGAGTTGATCCCGCATTTCTGCAGCTCATAATCGAGCAGAATCCTCGTGCCCGAACCGGCCTGCCGGTTGACGAAAGTAACCTCCGAACGCCCCAGGTCCGCAATGCTTCGAATGCCACGCGGGTTTCCCCGGGCGACCATCAATCCCTGCCAGCGATGCACGAGGGCTACCAGCGTCACTGGCGTCTTCGGGAGGTAGCGCTGCACGAAGGAAAAATTGTAATCGCCTGTCTGAACATCCAGCAGGTGCGAACCCGCGAAGTGGGCGGTGCCCTTTTCGATCGCCAGCAATCCTCCAAGGCTCCCGACATTGCTCGAGGAAATGGTGATGCGGCCTTCCGACAGCTCCTTGATCATGCTTGCCAGCAGATCGATCGTGAGATCATGCGATCCGATGGCGAGCAGGCGGTTGCCCAGCGCGTGCGCCGGGGTGAGGAGTTCCACTTCAACCTTTTCACCCTCGGAATAGCCGGTGACTTCGGGAGGGACGCGAAGGATGCCGTCTGCGCGCACGAGGGTGCTCATAGTTCCCGCGCCGCCGGCCAGGGGGAGGCAGACGACGCGCCCCGCCACTTCCCCGAGGATCATTCTGACGTGCTCTTCCAGCCCCGGCTTGGAAGGAAGCTTGCGGCCGATGAAGGCCGCGATGTGTTCAGTCTCCGGCGCAATCACGCCCTGCATGCGGTACAGCATCGGGCGCACGAACTCCCGGAACGAGACCACGGCGGAGACGGGGTAGCCGGGCACGCCGACGACCGGCCGGTCCTGGATTGCCGCCAGAAGTGTGGGCTTTCCCGGCATGACGGTGACGCCGTGCACCAGCAGTTCTCCCATTTCTCCCAGCAGCGACGGGGTATAGTCCTCCGACCCGGCAGAAGAGCCGGCGATGACAAGAATCAGGTCGTATCCGGCTGAAAGGCCTGCGTCGACGGCTTCGCGGATCATTCGCGGATCATCGGGAATCACTTTGCCGATTGCGGCGTCGGCACCACATTCCGAGATCATGGAAGAGAGCACCTGGCCGTTGACTTCCAGGATCGCTCCCGCGGGCAGCGGGTCCTGCGCTTCTTCCGGCTGCACGATTTCGTCGCCGGTCGGGAGGATGAGGGCCCGCGGCCGGCGGAAGACATCCACCGCCAACACGCCGGCCGCGAGCAGTATCCCTTGATCATACGGCCGGATCCGGTGATGCGCGGGAAGGATGATCTCGCCCCGCACGACGTCCTCACCTGCTTTACGGATGTTCTGCCACGGGTAGGCGGCTTCTCGGATTTCAAATACTCCGTCGGCTTCCTCCACCTTCTCGATCATGACCACTGCATCAGCCTGCTCCGGAAGGGGATCCCCGGTATTGACGAGAAACGCTTCCGTATCTGCGCGAAGGAAAGCGGGATTCTCCGGAAGCGCCCTGAAGGTCGCGGCGGCGCGAACGGCGACGCCGTCCATTGCGGCGGAGTGGTACGCAGGCACCGAACGCGCCGCCTTGACGGGACCCACCAGAATGCGGCCGAGCGATTCGCGAACCGCCACTCTTTCCGGTTGCGTGAGTATCCCTTTGAAACGCGAAAAGAAAATCTCTTTGGCCTCAGCCAGCGGCTTCAGATTGCGGTAGATCTGTCGCTTCCTCTCCATAAAAGCAATCCTTTCCCGGCGCAACCCTGCAGGGATTCCCTAAAACCTGATGACGTCCACAATGTCTCCCCGGGCGAATCCTTCGAGGTTCATCGGCACCGCCAGCACGCCGTCGGCTTTGACCATCGTCGAGAGCATTCCGGACTTTCCGAACACCGGCTGCGCACAGTAGGTGCCGTCGGAACCCTCGTCCAGCCGGATGCGAATGAACTCCTCCAATCCGATGGTGGAATGGACGGAGGTAGACAGTCGTGCTTTCACTCGCTGTCCCATTGGCCCTCTCCTGAGAGACCCACCCTGCAGGTAACCCAGGAAAGGGTCCAGAAATACCTGGGCTACAATCAAGGCAGAAACCGGGTGACCGGGCAATCCAAGAACTGCTTTGTCTCCCTGGCGGGCCATGAGTGTGGGCTTGCCGGGCCGAATTGCGACGCCATGCGCCAGCAGTTCGACACCGCGCAGGGAGGTAACCGTCTCCACCATCAGGTCACGGGTACCCACCGAACTTCCTCCGGAAAGCACGGTCACGTCGGCTTGCACAATTCCGCGTTGCAGCACCTCCCGCAACCGCCCGGCATCATCGGGAACAATCGGAAACGCGATGGGCTCGGCCCCGGCGGCTCGAACCAGCGCGGACACCGTGTGCGCATTGGCATCCCGGATCTGCCCGGGCTTCGGAGTGCTTTCGATCGGCACAACTTCATCGCCAGTGGAAATGACCGCCACGCGCGGCCGCCGGTAAACCCGGACTTCTGTGAATCCCAGGGCCGCGAGAAGGCCGATTTCCTGGGAGCGCACCTGCCGGCCCCGGGGGACAACTATCGCACCCGATTTGACATCCTCTCCTGCCTCCTGAACATTGACACAGGACGTTACGGGGCGAGTCACCTCAATACTGCTCTCTCCTGCCCTGTTGGTGTATTCCACCATGACCACGGCGTCCGCCCCCAAGGGAAGGAATCCGCCCGTGGGTATCTGCGCTGCCTGACCTGGTCCGACCGCGCCATCGGGGAGAATCCCCATGCCGATTTCGGCTACGACCTCAAGGAGTGCAGGGAACGAGTCCGAAGCGCCGAAGGTGTCCTCCGCCCGCACAGCGTAGCCATCGACTGCCGACCGTGCGCTGACCGGGAGATCCTCGAGGGCCAGCACGTCCTCGGCAACAGTCCGGTAAAGCGCCGCATCCAGCGGAACGCATTCCGACGGAAGCCTGGCAAATCGGCCCAGCCGTTCGACAAACTCGTCGGTGGTGATCACCTTCAGGAACTCCGGCACATCATCCTCCTGCTTCAAAGAGTACCACGGTGAGCTCGGGCTAAAGCCCGTCCCCACTTGTGAGCGTGGGCTTTGGCCAAGTGAGCGTGGGCTTTAGCCAAGTGAGCGTGGGCTTTAGCCCGCGCGCTTTCGCCGCGGTATTAAACACCCCGCTAAGTTCACGGCAACGGCTGGGACCGCACGCAAGATGCATGCAGTCCCAGCCCGATTATTGCGGGTTCTTTCCATTCACGCGCTGGTCATTCTCTTACTTTACGCCTGCCTGCCGGTCTCCACGGAGGAGACCTTCCCTTTCTCCATCCGGATGATCCGATGAGCGAGAGCGGACACGAGGCTGGAATCGTGCGTGGCCAACAGGATCGTGACG
>Ga0113563_10001076_pt1 | contig 14842 bp, 13 predicted proteins | sample Mud3Dept3metaG_FD_80117 | JGI IMG/M metagenome (GOLD analysis project Ga0113563, IMG submission 80117) | Freshwater wetland microbial communities from Ohio, USA, analyzing the effect of biotic and abiotic controls - Mud 3 Core 4 Depth 3... | ecosystem: Environmental > Aquatic > Freshwater >...
AGTGGTAACGGCGCGAGTCCCGTCCTAAAATAGTTCCTTTAGTCCGCGTGCGGCCACGTGAACGGTGCTGACACCGCGCACGAGCCGGGCCACCCTGATGGCTTCCCCGATTTCTTCCTTGGTAGCCCCCGCTTCCATTGCCCTGCCGGCGAGCACTTTCACCCCTTCGACACTGCCAAGCGACGTGTCTAACACCATGGCAATGAGTAACTTGAATTTCTTGGGTAGGGCGCCGTCCGTAAAAGTGAATTCTTCACTTTCATTGACCGTCCTGAGAAGCTCAGGATCCAGCTTTTCAAATACCTTCAGCGGATGTTCGGACATACATTTACCTCCTTAAGATCTGGCTTACCTCAACAGTAGCCGAGGGCGTGGGCTCTGTCAAGGCTTAAGGGGGTATGGTGAAGAACAAGGGTTGATTAAGGAATTATGTCAACCGCTCCTTCCAGGCCGTCCACGCGGATGATGGCCCCGCTATGAATCGACTTCATGAGCCCGGTAACCCCCACGACCGTGGGAATTCCATTCTCCGTGGCACAATTGGAAGCAGCAGCCAGGCTACCGCCTTTCTCGGTGACCAATGCTCTGAGCCTGCCAATGATAGGAATCAACTTTGGGGATGCCGCCTCGTACACGAGGATGGCTCCGTCCGGCAACCTGGCCAATTCTTCCAGGCTTGATGCAACTATGCATGGTCCCGCGACGACACCGGATGATGCCGCATATCCTTTTAGCCTCCGAGACTTGGTGCGTTGCGGCGACGGTGACGACTCAGGGGAAGTCTCCTCCACAATAATGTTGCGTGTCGCTTCTGTTCTTGCCATGTTGTCCATCTCCTTCCTTCTTTATCGTTCGGTTATCTTAATCACAAGATAGTGCGAAAATATTGACAAAGCAATACAAATAAGATTAAATGCAATTCAGATATACTTAATAGTAACTTTGAGGGTGTGCCGTGATTCTGAACCTGAACCAATTACGTTCTTTCTATACGGCCGCCAGGATGGGAAGCATCTCGAGGGCTGCGGAGCAGCTGATGGTCACGCCGCCGGCCGTCACCATGCAGGTGAAACAGCTTGAGGAGGCGGTGGGGATCAGGCTTCTGGTAAGAGAGGGAAACGCTGTTCGGCTGACGCATTCAGGTGAGGAGCTGTTCAAGAGGGCGGAGAAGGTGTTTCAGGGGATTCGGGATATGGAAGGTTTCCTTGAAGACGCGTCCAGGGGTAAGTCGGGTGAGTTGCGGATAGGGTCTCCTGAGACGCCGGGCCAGTACCTCATGCCGAACCTGGTGGCTGAGTTCAAAAAGACGTATCCCGGGATAAAGATAATCCTGGATCAGGGTACGAATGCCGAGATGATCAAGAGCATCGACGATCATCGAAACGAGCTGGCAGTTATTTCCCACAGGACTGGTAGGAGCCGGTTGAAGGTCAAGGTGATCGGCAGACAGGAGGTGATTCTGATTGCCTCTCCTTCGAGCCAACACTTGTCAGGCCGCGAAGTATCCGTCATGCAGTTGTCGGAAGTGCCCTTGATACTCATGAGAGAAGGATCGGCAATCCGGGAGATCGTCCTCGAGTACCTTCGCAGATTCAAGGTTAATCCTTCGGTCACCATGGAGTCCTCAAGCGTTTCTCTCCTGAAGAAACTCGTGCGTCGGGACAGTGGGGTGGCTTTCGTGGAAAGAGATGCGGCACGGGAGGAGCTGAAGAAGGGCTCTCTGAAGGTAGTTCGTATTCTTGAAGGCTCTCCTGTGATCGAGTTCGGAATCGGATACCGGAACCGCAGAGATCTCTCGCCCGCGGCCTGGGCCTTCCTTAGGATGCTTGATACGGCCAGAGACTTGAAGCCCTTCTCCAGGTAAACCATCCGATACTGGATGATGAGATCACCGCTGAGGGGGTTCTTAAGAGGGGCTGCTTCTACTCGAAGACAAAGTCGAGAGTAGCGTACACACGCTCCCGTGCTTCCTGCTTGACCGCCTGGTTCCGCTTCTTGACGGCGAGGGCCGACCCGTAGATGTTCCCGATATAGAATGGTACCCCCACTCCTCCGGCAAGAGCTCCCAAAGCGTAGAGCTCCTGTGCAAAGGCAGTCCATGTGCCCGCGATGAATGCTCCATTGACAAGCAGCGACATGACGGCAGTGCCATAGTCGCCTGCGTACGCATACCCCGCGCCGGGGAGGAGTGCCGACATGATGCCCGCTAGCACCTCTGACTTCTGCGGCAGGTCAGCATACCCTTCCAGCATTGACATGGCTTCTCGCACACTCCCTGTCTTTGGATGGTCGGGATAGGTCTCGATGAACCTGTAGAGCAGCGCCAGAGCGGCCGCCGGGTTGTCACCATCCAGCTCAATAAGGGCAGCCCCAGCCAACGCCCGCGGAGCGTATGATGAATCCGGGTAGGCGTCCACCAGAGCAAGAAAGAGGTTCCCTGCCTTCGCATGCTCCTTTTTTTTCCAATAACACAGGCCTTCGAAAAAGGATGCGTCTGCCACGTGTGTGCTCTGCGGGTACTTATCGCGGAGCGCACTGAAATTCTTTATCGCACCGTCATTGTCTCCGCCCAGGAAATAGGCGATGCCCGCTTGCAAGAGGGCGTAATCGCTCCGTGTCGAATCGGGGAAGAGAATGAGAAACCGTTTGTACTCGGTGATCGCCCGGTAATACTCCTTCTCCTGCATGAAGGCGTCTGCCACGCGGAGTTGCACATCCTCGGTAAGGAGGATCGTGCCGTCCGCGGCCCACAATGCGGGAAGTCCCAGAATAAAGACTGCAACCGTGAGCGCGAGCGTGCGAATCAAGGCTTGAGATGCTCCGCAAGAAGGTTTTGCCAAGGCGGATCGAGGAGTTTGCCACCTGGCAACAGCAGATAATCGGGCCCGGGCTTCTTCCAGATGTTGCAGCGCATGAGCCGGTCCGCTGTCATGAGGATGCCCGTAGCAGCTCCGTACTCTTCAATTGCCATCGCCCCGAATGCTGAGCAGCTCGGCCGGAAACCGCACCGGTCCGGGTTGATGCGGGAGACAGCCGCCTGGTATGCACGGATTGTGCCCTGCATGGCCAGCTTCACCGGTGAGGTCTCGACCGGGGCAGTTACACTTCCCGGTTGTGCCAACGGGTTTGGCCCCCGCATGTCGCTGTCGTGGGCCACGACGGAAAGAGAAAATAAACAGGCAAGTAAGGTAAAGAAGAACAGCAGGGGACGAAAAACGAATCCGCGTGGGTAGTGCGATGCGCCGGTCACTGCATACGCTCTCTACGAATGGCCTTGAGCCGGGAGAAATAGCCCGGCCTCGCCTGAATGTTCCATGATTACTGGACGGCCGTTACTTTCCTGCTCCGTCGAGAATCTTTTTCTTAGCCTCTTCGTACTGATCCTTGGTGATGAGCCCCTTCTTGTAAGCTTCATCCAGGCTCTGCAGCTCTTGGCCCACGGTCGGACTGGCGCCGGGCGGTGCCTGTATGACCACCGGCTGCTTCTCTACGGTCGTTGTGTCCCCGCCGCAGCAGCCTGAAAGCACGGCAATAAAACCGACGATAAGAACGATTGCAACCACCTTGCTCTTCACGATCACGTTTCTGCCCTCCTCAGCGACACGAATGAGAATAAATCCCGGCGGGCGCGTCACGCCCACGGTCTGACTACTATACTTTTTCTCCTCCAAAAAAGCAACGCAGCGAAAACGTGCCTTCCGGATTCACGAGGGAGACCGGGAAACTGAATGACCAATGCCTTGGCCTGGCTGGAAAGACTGGAGCGCGCAGACCAATGATGATAGAATCCCCATCAAGCATCGGGCGGGAAAGGCCGGGTCTTAGCTGTCCTCTTACCAGGCATCGCCTGTGGGTCCTGCATGATTACTAACATCCTTGCTGTGCTGGTCATATTCATATCCGGTTTTATCAACGCCCTCACGGGATTCGGCTTCATCATCGTAGCTGCCCCCTTCCTCGTGCATTTCCTCCTGCCAAAGCAGGTAGCCGCGACGGCGCTGGTGCTCGGCCTCATCATATCGGTGACGATCGCATACAGGGAACGGACGACCATTAATGTGAGAGTGACACTCTCGATGGCCGCAGCAGCTCTCTTCGGGATCCCACTGGGTGCCGCAGTGCTGAGCAGGGTGAGCCAGGCGAGCCTAAAGGTTCTGGTGGGCGTTACGGTGATCGTGGTCATGCTCCCCATGCTCAGGGGCTTCAGGCTCCCCTTGGCTGGAGAAAAGCCACTGAGTCTCCTCTCCGGATTCCTCAGCGGGGTGCTCTCCGGGGTTTGTGGCATGAGCGGGGCTGTTGCAGCCCTTTTTTTCACCGGCTATGCTTGGGAGCCAAGCCGCGTAAGGCCCACTATAGCAGGATTTAACGCCATCGCGACTTTCGTCACGCTGACCTGGCTGACCCTGTCGGGTACGGTCGGTTGGGCGGAGTACAGGCTTGCACTCCTTTTCCTGCCTGCCGCGCTTCTAGGGCTACTCGCCAGCAACCTGCTGCGCCTCAAGGTAGACCATCGCCATTTCAGATTACTCACATTTCTTCTTGTCTTCGTTGCCGGGATGCTTGCCTTGATCTCGGGGCTGATCGAAACGGTGCGTTGAACATTTGGCGCGAAGTGCTTCTATGGGCAACTTATACCAATTCGGATTCAAGATGGACGACCCAGCCACCGGCTGGGTGCCCCGGGCGACGAGGAGGAGTGTGACGAAGGCGTACTATGAGTGCGTCGCAGGATCGCGACGACGAAGGCAACGACGGTATGCGCTTGAAGGCGAATTGGTATCAGGGCAGGCGCTCGATGCGTATGTCCACGGCTGCGCATCCTTGTCCGTCGGAAAGCACGATCAGGGGATTCACGTCGAGGGTGATGATCTCTGGATGGTCCACGAGAAGCCGGGAGATACTGGTCATGCACGAGAGAAAGGTATTGAGGTCAGCCGGAGGTGCCCCCCTGTACCCCCGCAGTATGATCGCGGCCCTGGTCTCCTCCACCATCTCAGCCGCAACTGCCTGATCGATGGGGGCGACGCGAATGGCGGTGTCTTTGAACACCTCCGCAAATATGCCCCCCAGGCCGAACAGTATGACAGGCCCGAACTCAGGGTCTCGCTTCCCCCCGATAATTATTTCGCAGCCGATGGCGATCATCTTCTGCACGAGATATTCGTCCGCCTGCATCTCCTTAAGGGCCTTCGTAAGAGCATGGTCATTCGTCAGATTGAGCTGCACACCTTTGCTTTCAGTCTTGTGCAGAAGGAAAGGAGATGCTACCTTCAGGGCGACCGGGTAACCGATCCGGCGTGCTGCCTCGATGGCTTCTTTGCGTGTTTTGACCAGGGCATACTCAGGAATGGGCACCCCATACGATAGCAAGAGATCATAGGTCTCACGCACGCCAAGAACCTCCGGCGTATCCAAGGGTCGCTTCCCGGTGCTTCCGGATGGCTGCTGTCGAGGAGTCGTCAGCTCTTTCACGGCAAGGCGTGTCTGCGCATCCCCGCCCCGCCTCGACCGGTGCCTGTAATGGTTCAACGAGACTGCGAGTGCCTGTGCAGCTGTTTCAGCGTCGGGAAAAATGGGGAACTCCGCAGTCTCCTTCATGGCAAACCAGTTCTCTTTGTCAGGTATCATACACAATGCGACCGGTTTGTCGTAACGGGCCGTGAAGGTTTTCGTTCGCTCGATAAGCATGCGTGTGGGCGGCACGTCGGGCGCGTCACCAAAATCGTGATAGAAGATGACCCCGTCAACTCCTGACTCCTCAAGAGCCAGCTCGATCAGCTCAATGTAGAATTCGATATCGAAGACGTCGCCCAGGTCGACCGGATTGGTCGGCTGTATGACTCCCGCGCGCACCTTCTGCCGCCACCTGTCACGCAGACGATCGGAAAGTCGCACCAACTCTAATCCATGGCGGTGTGCCGCGTCCGCAAGGAGCACACACTGTCCGCCGGAGCGCGCCATGGCAATGACTCTCGGGCCTCGCATGGGTGGAAGAGTGAAGACCTTGAACCAGTTGACCATCTCCGCGGTCGTCCGTGCCCGGTGAATGCCGCCCTGCCTGAGCGCCGCATCTGCAATTACATCGTCGCCGGCCAGGGCCGATGTATGGAACCGGGCGATCTCGTGGCTCGACTGGTTTCTGTTCGACTTGACCACGACGATGGGTTTGTCGGTGGAAGCGGCAAGGCTCATGAGACGCCTGCCATCACTTATATTTTCCAGGTAACATCCTATGAGGTGCGTTCCCGGATCAGCGATCAGGAACTCGATTACATCGTTCTCGTCCAGCATCAGTTTGTTCCCGATGCTCGCCAGTTTGTTGAGTGGCAGGTTCTCCAGAGCAGAGCGGCGGAGAATATCGTGGATGATGCCCCCGCTCTGAGAGATCATCGAGACCTTACCGGCACGCGTGTCTGATTGATCAAGGGGAACAAACGGAAGAGTTAGGCCGATCTCCATGTTGATTACGCCAATACAGTTCGGCCCCATGATGGTCATGTTCCACTTCGACGCGAGATCCAGGATCTCCCTCTCCAGCTTGATTCGCTCGGAGCCGAATTCGGAGAAACCGCCCGTCTCGATGATGGCATGTCGTATCCCTTTTCTGCCACATGCATCGAGCGCTTCTACTATCGTCTCTGCCGGGATGAGGAGAACGGCGAGGTCAGGTACCGTACCGATCTCTGCGACATCGCGAAATATTGGCTGTCCATCAAGATGCCCGCCTGACCGGCCGACCGGGTAGACGATACCCTTGAAGCCATAATTTCTGCAATTCTCAACAATGACCCGTGCGAGGTTGGTTGGAGCATCTGATACGCCGAAGACCGCAACATGTTCCGGGTAGAATATTTTTCTTAATCTTTCCGGTATCGACACTGCTTCTTCCATGCGCGCTCCGGAGACTCTAAGGATGGGTGCCGCATACGAGGTTATCATAGTCGTTTTTGATGGTCCTGGCAATGGTTTATTACTGTGTGTCAGGGCAGCCGGAGGTGGGCTATCAGGCGCCGGCAAGAGGTGGGCTATCAGGCGCCGGCGCGGATGGAGAGTATGTCGCCGTCCTGGACGACGTAAGTCTTACCCTCCAATCGCCAGACCCCTGCTTTTTTGCAGCCTGCAAACCCACCGAGACGCACGAAGTCATCATAAGAGACTGTCTCAGCCCTGATGAACTTCTGATAAAAGTCAGTGTGGATGGTACCGGCCGCATCCTGTGCGCTCATCCCTCGCCGGATGGGCCACGCACGGCACTCATCGTCTCCTACAGTTAGGAATGAGATGAGACCTAACGTATCACGCGCCAGCTGAATGACCCGGCCGCGAATCGACTCTTTGATGCTGTATTCGCTCATGAACTCGGCCTGCTCGTGAGGAGGCATAGAGGCGAGTTCCGCTTCCAGCCTGGCGCACCCTGCGAGCACAGGCAGATGTTCCGCCGGGAGGGCCGTCTTGAGGTTTGCCGCTATCGTGTCGGCTTCCGGCACATTCTGCTCGTCGCAATTGATGACGATCATGATCGGTTTAAGCGAGAGAAAAAGAAAACCACGAAGCCTCTTCTTTTCTTCGTCGGTGAGCGAAAGCGTGGAGAGAGGCTCGGCGTTTTCGAGGTGGGTGAGGCACTGCTGAAGTAGCTTCTGTTCCTGGTCGAGAAGGCTCTGGGCCTTATTCCCATTCTGTTTTTGGATGCGTTCGAGGCGTGCTTCTATCTGGCCCATGTCGGCGAGAATGAATTCGCTCTCGATATCTTTGTATTCCTTTACGGGGTTGACGGGCTGGCCGTTATCGAAATGGCGCAGGACGACAAGGAGCGCGTCGCTGTTTCTGATCTGCTGAAGCGACTTCGCGTCGAGGGTCTCGTTCTTGAGCTCTCCCTCGCGGATCGCCACAGTGTCGGCCAGCTCGATACGGGAGTAAACTGTTTTTCGAGGATTGAACATCTTCGTCAGAAGGTCAAGGCGTTCATCAGGGACATCGATTGTAACGAGTGAAGCTCCGTTGGCGACTCCACCTTCGTATGACCCTGACAGGGCCCGGAAGAGCATTGTCTTGCCCGAACTCGGGGCGCCGACGATCGATATGTGCATACTTCTCACTCCCTCGCTTTCGTGATCCAGCTACTCTTCGATTGTCTGTCTGGTTTACCGCGGATGGCCCGGCGGTGCGGCCAGCGAGGACATACTATACCCTAAACGTACCGGAAAAACAAGGGTTGTAGGAAAATCCTGAAGTCGTGTGATCAGAGCTTCAGTATTCTACGCGCATTGCCCTCGTAAATCTTTTGCTTGATCGAGTCGGTCACGCCCATCTTCTCTATTGCACCGATGGTCTGTTCTATGGAGAGTGCTCCATTACCCACATCGTAGGGAGTATCGGTACCGAAGAGAATACGGTCTTCCCCGAAAAACTCAAGGCCGCACCGCAGCGCTGAAGGGTTCCCATTGAGGGCCGTGTCGCCATAAAAAAGGCGCAGGTACTCGATAGGGTGCTTGGTGAGACCGGGGAAGTTGGGAGCGCCAAGACGTTCGAGGCCATTGTTGTAGTGCACTACGACCCTGTCAGCAAAGTAGGGAACCATGCCCCCGCAGTGGTGCGTGATGAACTTGAGGTTCGGCCATTTTTCCAGAACGCCCGCAAAGACGAGCCGCACCATCGCTGCTGTTGTATCATAGGGCCAGCCGAATATGGAGAACAACTGGTTGGCGGATACCGTCTCCGTGGGGTAATCGGGCTGGCTCGCGCTGCGCATCGGGTGGATCCAAATGGGAAGGTCGTATCGTGCCATAAGCTCGTAAAGAGGCATCAGTTCAGGAGCGCTCAATGGCTTGCCATTGACGCGCGTGTAAATCTGAATGCCTCTGAAGCCCAGCTCCTTGAAGCAGCGTTCAGCCTCCTTCAGCGTGGCATCCATGCTATTGTATGGTAGGTTTGCTATGGCTGCAATGTACCGCTTGGGGTTACCGGCCATTAATTCGGCCACCTCGTCATTCGCGAGTCGGGCGAGGTCGGCTGCTTCCTGCGGACCGACTATCTCTTCGATGGGCGGCATGGTTACGGACAACACTTCAACAATATCGGGATACTTTTCAAGTATACGCATCCGCATCTCCTGGTCGGTGAGTGCGGGCCGCCTGTCCTGCACAGCCTTCTCGACAGGAAACTTGTCGGCATACTTGTAAAGAGCCTTCTTGTAATGCTCAGGCATGACGTGGGTGAAGATGTCGATCTTCATGAGTAACCTCCCTTGTGTGATTGCGTAATAGTACCCCTGGCGTGGCGAAATTTCAAATCGCGTGCATCTGCTATTTCTGCTGCTCGCCCGGTTCCTTTGGTATCTTCAGCTCGGTGATCATGCGTCCGATACGCACGTATGCGTCATCCAGATACCGCTTGGTGTCGGCAGAGTTCCGATACGCGGGTTCCAGTTCCAGTTTTGCCATGGTGCTTATAAATTCAGGATCGTCCATGGATCGGTGAAACGCATTATCCAGTTTATCAATGATCTGCTGAGGCGTGCCTTTGGGTGCTGCAAACATGAAGACGGTCTCGTTGAAGAAGTCGTAGCCGAGCTCGCGCAATGTCGGCACGTTGGGAAAGGTCTTGACCCGCCTCTCGCTGATCGTGGCGAGCAATCGCACCGTACCCTCCTTGATGTAGGGTACGCATTCTGCGGCACCTGACTGCACGTGCACGTGACCCCCCAGCAGGGCCACAAATGCGGGCATGGTGCCAGGGTAAGGGACGTGCGTCCAACTGATGCCTTCCTGTTTGGCAATATATTCCATACCCAGATGCATGGGCGACCCGACACCCGTGGTGCTGTATTTGATCTTGCCTGGGTTTTTCCTGGCGTACTCAACCAACTCCTTCAGGGTCTTCCAGGGTGAATCTGATTTCACGACCAGAGACGTGAGGATGGGTGCGCCGAAGTGCATGATAGGTACAAGATCGTCCGGCTGGTACGGCACACTCCTGAACTGAGGGATCCTGATGAGACCTGTGCTTGCACAACCAGAGACGTTGTAACCATCCGGTGATTTCTTTGCGATGATCGCAACGGCAACAGAACTGCCACCCCCGCCGTTGTTGGTGATGACGAATGGCTGGCCAAGATACTTCTCTGCCTTGCCCGCAAGCAATCGCTCCGACACGTCCACGACCCCACCGGGTGCATAGCCGATGAGCAGGTTGATCGGCTTGGAAGGATAGGGCGACTGAGCCCAGGCTGAACTCATTACTGCCGCGACCAGCGCGCATCCAAAGATAACCACCAGACACTTTGCCCGGCATCCGCCTATTTTCATGGAACACCTCCCGTGCGAAAATGTGCCTCTGTTCGGGACGATCAGAAACCCCGCAGTGTAAATTACCATGTTTGTTTCGCAATGGTAAAGCGCCCTTTTGTGTTGAAATTTGTTTCTCACTCGCATAGAATCAACATGAAGAACGATACCGCAGTGACTGGGTGAGACGGCATGCAGTCAGCTGCCAATCCCGGTCAGCAAGGGAGGATAGAATGAAGAAGGAGTTAAGATACGTCTCTCTGGCAGCCTTCGTGTGTCTCGCGATAGCTGCCGTGTTGTTTCCCCTCCGGTCCCGCGCCGAGTTTCCTGATCGTCCTATCACCATGTATTGTGCCTTTGCGCCGGGCGGTTCGATGGATCTTGCTACCCGCGCCATTTCGGGCGCTGCGGAGAAGATACTGGGCAAGCCGGTGATGGTGGAGAACAAAGGCGGCGGCGGCGGCACGGTCGCGCTCGCTCTGCTCGCAAACGCCAAGCCGGATGGTTACACGCTCTGCGGCGTGCCGAACACAGGCATTATCAGGGCACCCCAGTTCCAGAAGGTGACCTACAAACCTTTAAAGAGCTTCACGCCCCTCGTGGCCTATGCGATACCCTACAACGGCATTGTGACGAAACCGGATGCACCGTGGAAAACCTTCAAGGAACTTATTGACTACGCCAAGAAGAATCCCAACAAGATCAAGTATGGGACCGGTGGGCCGGGTACGGCCATGCACCACGCCATGGCCTTTGTCGAACATCAGGAGAACATCAAGTGGATCCACGTACCCTACAAGGGTAATGCGGATGCCCTGACAGCCTGCCTGGGTGGCCATGTGGATGTTGCCTCCCTGGGCCCTGAATATGTGCCCCATGCCCGTGCCGGCCAGGTGAGGATACTTGCGATTACCGAGGAAAAAAGGAATCCCAAGTTTCCGGATGCGCCCACGCTCAAGGAGATGGGTTACGACTTCGCGAACGAGACGTTCTTTTCCGTAGTTGGGCCGGCAGGCATGCCCGCAGACGTGGTCGCCATTTTAGAAAGCGCCCTCGCAAAAGCAGCACAGACCAACGAGGTGAAGACTGCGCTCGACAAGCTGGACCTGGTGCCAACTCTGATTGTCGGCAAAGAGTATGAAGAGCGGCTCAAGAATCTCTGGTTCAGGCTTGAGAAAAACCTGAAGGACACGGGACTGATCAAGGAGCCGGCCACAAGCCCTTACTGATAGGTTACTGGCGACACCAGCGCGGGCAGCTACCGCTTCTTTTTCTCGAAGATTGCGATAGCCTCGTGGTCGTGGTTCATCCGGAGTTTGCATGTACTGTGTCCGGAGCAGGCACCGGCCCAGCCAACAAAACGGGAATCAGGCTCGTGTTGCACATGGAGCATAACCCTTGTGCCCTCGGCGAGCTCGGCGGCGCAGAGACTCCCGCAGTCGATGCTGCCTCTCGGGTGGAGGGAGACAACCTTGCCGGACCCCTTACCTTGCTTTACGACTGTGAGACGTTTGCCGGTTGTCGGCGGCAGGAGATCGAACTGAGCGGTCACCGATGTGTTGCTCCCTGCAACCACCGTGCATGTACTGCTGCCCGAGCACGCGCCCGACCACCCGGCAAATACTGAGCCTGGTGACGCCACTGCCGAGAGGGCTATGGTCGATCCCGGCATGAAACCGTTCGAACAGGTTGGACCGCAGTCGATGCCCGCGGGCTGTGAGTAAACGCCCCCCGAGCCTGAACCGGTTCTTGTGACAAAGAGCGGCACGCCCCGTTCAAACCGCACCTGGGCGTTCTTTGCCTCGGTCATAGTGATCGCACACGTCGACATACCCGAGCACGCGCCCGACCAGCCTAAGAACGTCATGCCTTCGTCGGGTGATGCTTCGAGCAGGACTGATCCGTTTTCGATGACTTGATGGGAGCAGTTCTGCCCGCCTGAGAGCGTGCAGTCTATTCGTTCACCCATTAACCTTCCAGCTATCTTGCCAGAGCCGCGCCCCGTATTGCTGATGGTAAGAGGGTATGTCTTTTTGAAGGCAATGGTGATACTCCGTGGCCCCGTAATATCGGGGAGCCGACAGGAGGAACCTGACGACCCGCTGCAGGCGCCACCCCACTGGATCGCAAAGCCGGGTTCCGCAACAGCAGTGAGAATCAAAGAGGTTCCTGCCGCGAAAGAATCGCTGCAGAGCGTTCCGCATTCGATGCCCGCAGGCAAAGAGGTTATACTCCCCGTCCCGCTGCCCAGTCTTGTCACTGTGACCGGGTAGGTGGGCAGGACGGTCAGTCCCGCAAGGATAGTCACAGGCTGGGTCTCCGCGAACTCCGTTGCGCTGCCGTCGGTCGCGGTCAGGTCTTCGTCTTGAAACGGGAAGTCTGCGTCTGTGCTCGTCGGGTCAAATGTTTGCGCCAGGCTCACGCCCGGTAGTTCCGCGCTGAAATTAGGATACCTGGCATTGTCAATCCGTCCTTTTGGGCCAACCCTTGCCGCTGCGAACCCGTCGTACTGAAAGCCAATGTGATAAAACTCTTTCTCCAGGGAGATGATGCCTGCGGGATACGAGAGATACTCTCTTCCCCATTCGACACTGCCGTCCTCACCGAGTTTGATCAGCCTCCCTCCGATGCCGCCGGCACAGCCAATCAGATAGCCTCCGCTTTTGTCCCGCGCGAAAGCACTGGCGTACGTCACGCATGCATCGGTCGCGCCGTAATAGCTGAGGGAGTCATTGACATCAAAACCCAGGATGGCATTGCGGTGCACCACAATGTACGCCCCATCTGGTTTCCAGGCCAGTAACGTTTCCGGCCACGCGCTCCACGCGGCCACATCGACGAAGGACTTCTGCCAGACTTTCTTGAAATCATTGTTCAACTTCATGAGCGCCAGCCTTCCCTCGTTGGGACCGCTGGCCAAATAGGCTCCCCCAGGTCCCTCGCTGATGTCCGTGAAGACCGATACACCAGGGAATGATTTTTGAATCAGTATCTTACCCGATGCATCAGTTTTTATGAGCAGAGCCCGGCTGTCACAGTCTACGGCACAGTGCAGGTCGCCGATCGCGCCACCAATCACAAACCCGCCATCAGAAGATTGTTTCAGCGCGTATGACCATATCGACTCAGACGTGCCGAGGCGCTTCGCCCATTCGACCGCACCAGATCCCGCGAGCTTTACAAGCAACACATCCCGTTGCGCTGGTTCCGCCAGGCACTCGTGCAGGAGTATTACGATCCCCCCGTCACTCGTCTTGTCGCTTGCCAGGATTTCCCCGCTGCCACGAGGTCCCACGTACCGCTTGAGCCACAGAACTGAACCCTCTGGACCTACCCTGCTGACAACGGCGTGTCTGTACGTGTAATCCTTGCAGTCCAGACTGGAACACTGATCCTCTGCGCCCGCAAGGAACATGCCCCGATCCGGGGTCTCATGCACCTGGGTGACAAAGTCGCGCACGCTCAGAGAGTGCTGTGTCTTATACCTGTAAGCCCACGTAGACGTTGCCAGGTCCTGGGCTGTCGGGGGTGTGATGCCGGTACCCAAAAGGTCAATGGTGTAATTCGAAAGGAGCGGATCGTTTGTGCTGAAGCTCAGTACGGCTGTCTTGAGGCCCGGCAAAGACGGCTTGAAGCCGATCAGTATCCTTCTGCCGCTACCGGGATAGTCTTTCGTGCGCGGGCTGACAATCCCGGGTATCTCCGTCACGCTGAAATCGGCTGCATCAGGGCCGGTTATCACGGCGTTCGAAAGGCGCAGATCTTCGTCCCCAATGTTGTCTATGAATGTAGCCGCATACCATGTTGTTTCTGTTGGTACCGTCGTCCAGTCGAGCTCAAGATCGTATACCTCCGCGACCGGTGCGGCCCAGAGGGATGAGGCGGCAACAACGAGGAGAATGGTCAGGGCAATAGTACCGGCGTGTACATGCTGTCTCATGGGATACCCCTCCTGATCACGTTATCGACTGGAGCCTGGTTTACTTTAGGGCAGCGCTGAGATCCTGCTCCGTTGCTATGTTTTTAACTCAAGGAGGCGCGGCCTGATTTTTGCATTTCTATCACAAGGGTTAAGAGTAATGGCGTTTTGGCCGATGATTGGAGTAACGCCCGCACCAAAAAAGGCAGGAAAAATGAAGGCATTGAGTCAGGAGCTTCCGAGCCAAAATTTTGCAGGTTACTTGATGGACCGGGACGCCCCGGACTTCCTCAAGAAGCTGGCCAGGGACCACTGGGCGAAATACAGGCCCAAGATGTATAGCAGGCTTCAAAGCACAGGCGTTCTCGAAGATCTTCTCGAGAGAGCAGTCGAGTTTACCCGTGAGGACATGAGGGCGCTGGAAGGTCATCTCAAGGCCCACGGATACTCAGAGATCGAGGCCAGGCAGGCGGCCTGGGAGGAGCTGCGGGCCAAATGGATCCTTCTCCCTCAGGAGAAATAGCTGTTCTGGCCAGGAGAAGAAATACCCCGCCCAAGAGACATAGACGCGTGCAATCCTTCAGTCTCGACCCGGAATGAGCTGTCACACTTGTTTTCGTCGGTCTAATCGGTTGTGCTG
>Ga0113563_10001078_pt1 | contig 14816 bp, 13 predicted proteins | sample Mud3Dept3metaG_FD_80117 | JGI IMG/M metagenome (GOLD analysis project Ga0113563, IMG submission 80117) | Freshwater wetland microbial communities from Ohio, USA, analyzing the effect of biotic and abiotic controls - Mud 3 Core 4 Depth 3... | ecosystem: Environmental > Aquatic > Freshwater >...
GAGAAATTCGTAATCGTCAACAAGGTACTTATCTGGATTTTCGTTGATGAATAAAAAGAATTCTTTAATGAAATATTCATATCTAACTCTTGAGTTTTTTGAAGGAATGCTATTAATGAATCTTGTAATTTTTTTAGAGTTTTTGATTTCTTCTTTATTCATTCAAGGAAGAACGAATAATTAATCTGGATTTAAAGGTTTTCGTAAAAGCTGAGTTTTGAAAAATAAACATTTCGTAAAAAACGAAAATATCGACAAAACATCACCAGACTTTGTCGATATCGATATCCTCATCCTCGGCATCTTCTGTCTTTTTCTTCCTGTTGGACCGCTCCTCGGTCACCTGATCAAGCAACCCATGAAACTCATGGGTCCGGTCATGGATCCGCTATTCGCAACTGGAGACGACAAGCTCGCCCCGGGTTTTTTCAATGAGACTGCGGACCATGTCCTGCTTCTTCTTAATAGGGACCAAAGCAGAGGGATAATCAAAGCTCATGATCGCATCATAAATCCGGTCCATATAACCGAGGTACTCGTTTGCTTTCTGGGTGTTACCCTCCAGCATGAAATCCAAGGCTCCCCTTCGTAGTTCCCCAACGACGTCACAAAGCCCAAGCAAGTACGCACTATACGTCGTCTGAATCGCATCAGGGTCAGGAAGGTCTTCGCCTTTCATGATATTATATAAGCATTGGATCTCCACATACTCCTGGGCAGCGTTCTCCACAAACCCGGTGTGGAACACATCTGCATGACCCATGGTGATCTCATAGAGTTGCGCAAGTCTCGTGGAAGCTTGTTTCATGTAGGATTCTGCTTCCTCCATCTGATTGCGATGCAGCTGCTGGATGCCTTTTCGGCAAAAAATAATGATATCACGGGAGGCTTTTAACGCATCCTCCCGGATTTTTTCTTTCTCATCGATATGGTTCTCGATTTTCTCGATGATGCCGTCCAGGTTCTTCATGGCTTCTGTTGAGTGTTTCTGCGTAGTTACTTCCCTTCCATCATTTTCTTATTCACCCAAAACTCAGGGTTTTTTCCAGACAAGGCAATCATCATCTGCTCCGCGCAGATCTTCCCGGCACGCAGCTGTCCTTCTTTGGTAGATGCCCCAATATGAGGAGTGCAAACAACCTTCGGGTGATTCACGAGTTCCTTGAAGGTTGGAGGCTCTGCTGCGTACACATCAAGACCAGCCGCAAGTACTTTACCAGCATTCAGATGTTTCAGCAATGCTTGTTCATCGACGGTGCCGCCACGGGCGCAGTTGATGAGGATGACTCCGTTCTTCATCTTTTCAAAATCAGCTTCCTTAATCGTTGCTCCCTCTGTTTTCACAAATGGGATATGTAAAGAGATATAATCGGATTCCTTCAGCAGCTGATCCAAGGGGACAATCGTGATATTTGCTGCGGGTGATTTCGTGATGTATTTATCATAGGCGATGACCTTCATGTTGAATGCCAAGGCTCGTTTCCCCAGCTCAGTACCGATCCGGCCGATCCCAATAATCCCCAGGGTCTTGCCGCACAGTTCGACACCCTTGAACGCCTTCTTCTCCCAGAGACCCTGTTTCATGGAATGATCCGCCTGGGGAATAGAACGAGACGAAGCAAGCATCAGACCAAAGGCAAGCTCTGCGACACTCTCTGTAGTCCCTGTCGGTGCATTGACAACCTTAATCTTGTTATTCGAAGCAGCCACCAGATCGATGTTGTCGACCCCGATACCAGCCCGACCAATCACCTTCAGTTTCCCTTTTGCACCTGCGTTGATGACATCCGCAGTTGCTTTTGTCCTGCTGCGCACCATCAACCCATCATACGCAGGGATTTCCTTTAGAAGGGTCGCCGGGTCCATTTCATTAAACACCACCTCATGACCAGCATCTTTTAACTGTTGAATCACAGCGTTCTCGGTTTTATCAGTGATAAGGATTTTCATATACCAATACCTCCAGGGGGTGTATCGACTCGAAGATAAAAATGTTTACTGGTCTTTATCTGACCAGTATACCCTTTATACATCATCGATTTCCCTTTGATTTTTCAAAAGTCTATAACATATTTATAGGAGGACAACGTTAATAAAAAATGATAATGGGGAAAAGATAGATGGATAAGAAACTTCTAATTATGACAAGTATCTGCGCTATGGTTCTTCTACTTCTAGGTTCGTTGAGCAATGTGGTAGGGTATCAATCGGTGAAATCAGCGACGAATGATTCACCTTTATTCCAGACAAGAACACAGAGAGTGACAAATTCAGAACAAAAAAGTATCAAAACACAATACCTTGGGAATGGATACACAAACCAATTACAATTTCCACTACGAGAAACTAACATTGGTTCACTAATAAAAGTAATAGAAATCATCAATCAAATGGATAACAAAACAATTACGAGATTCACAGAATTTTGTATCCGAAAAATAAAAACAGAAAACTCTATGAGAGAGATGACTCCTCTTGAGATCCAACAATCGATTTATTTATTAAAGACTAGACCACAAATAATCTTAAACTCTTTGATCGATAAGAGTCCCCAAGATTTGACTTCAGGGGCGATACAATCAATTTGTCATGATTGGTTCCCTGGATGCATTCCTATTTCCATCCTCAGATATATATTCGAGTCGATAATCGTATTGATCAGCATAATTTATTTTAAATTTATTTCATATTGTAGTGATACATACGCGCCTTGTGGAGATGTGTCAAAAATGCAATTGATACTGGGGAAATAATTATAAAGAAATTCTTAGGTTTTGGTCTTAGTCTCATTTCAGTTGCTATTTTATTTCTATCATCTTTTACAAATGCAGCACTCGCCTAAAATACTGGGAAACACACAGCATCGACATCAAGAAGTTGGTTCTATGTGGGAGGAGCTGGGCTAGGGTACTAGACGAAAATCCAAGATGCGATAGATAACGCAAATAGTAATGACACCATCTTTGTCTTTGGCGGAACGTACACCGAAAACCTTGTGATCAATAAGTCTATTGCCCTCATCGGTCAAGACAGAGAGACAACATAGATTCTATGGTTTTTAAAAAAGGATCACAACAGCATTTCTTTTGTAAAGAAATCCCTAGAATATTTTCTGTTCCTACAAAAGTTACCGGAAATCCACCCCAGGATATTCTGCTTTCGTCCCGAGTTCCTCTTCAATGCGGATGAGCTGATTATATTTCGCGTTGCGATCACTACGAGCCGGTGCACCAGTCTTGATCTGCCCAGCACTCGTCCCAACCACCAAATCAGCGATGAACGCATCCTCAGTTTCCCCACTGCGATGACTCACCACCGCGGTCCACCCCTGATCCTGCGCCATTTTAATCGCATTCAAGGTCTCCGTCACTGACCCTATCTGATTCAACTTAATCAACACAGAATTCGCTGCCTGCAATTCAATACCCTTCTGGATTCGCTTTGTATTCGTCACAAACAGATCATCACCAACAATCTGAATCTTCCTACCTAGTTTCTTAGTCATCTCCACCCACGAATCCCAGTCATCCTCCGCTAGGCCATCCTCGATGCTAACAATCGGATACCGACGACAGAGATCCACATAGAAATCAACCATCTCCCCACCAGAAAAGGATTTCTCCCCAATCTTATAGATCCCATTATTGAAAAACTCACTCGAGGCAGGGTCCAATGCAATCATCATTTTCCCAGCATATCCAGCATTCTCCACCGCCTGAAGCATCAGCTCAAGTCGGTCATTGATATCCACGATCTGCGATGGTGCAAACCCGCCTTCATCACCAATCAACACGCCACCAGCGCCGAATCTTGCCTTCAACAACTTCGCAAGATGATGATAACTTTCTGAGATCATCCGGATACCCTCCGTGAAGGTCTGTGCACCTGTCGGCATCAACATATGCTCCTGGATGGAGTTCTCCTGCCCCGCATGCTTCCCCCCGTTGATCACATTACACATCGGAACAGGTAGACGAAACGGGATCTCCCCGAACAACTCCCCGATATACACATACAACGGCACCCCAGTCGCGGCAGCACCTGCCTTCGTAATCGCCATCGAGACAGGAAGCACCGCATTTGCCCCAAGCTTCTCTTTATTCTCTGTCCCATCGATCTTGAGCATGAGATTATCAATCGATTCCTGATGACGACAATCCAACCCAATCAATTTCGGGGCGATCTTCTTATTGACATTCTCCACTGCTTTTAAGGTCCCCTTCCCAAGGTAGCGCGTTTTATCCCCGTCACGCAACTCCAAGGCCTCATGCTGCCCTGCGCTTGCTCCACTCGGAGTCATCGACCGGAACACACCTTTATCAGTGATCACATCAACCTCAACTGTGGGATTCCCCCGAGAATCAAGGACCTCACGAGCTTTTATCGAAACAATCTCAGACATATCTCAACTCCCCAACCATACCAAACATCTGAAGCCTGAGGTCTTTTATTAAAATATCGTTTCAAAAAAACCTCTACAGAAACACTTAAGAACCAACGTGGGTTTTTCAGCACTTGGAGGCAAAACGTTATGGTAGATATCAACACTGTTGTTATTGCATTATTCGTCATCGTGATATTCCTGATAGCAGTCCTTGCGTCAGCGATAAAAATCATGCCGGAGTACCAACGAATCGTCATCTTTCGATTAGGAAGACTCCTTGGCATCAAAGGCCCGGGTCTTGTCTTCATCATCCCCATCATCGATAAACCCATCAGGATGGATCTTCGGACACGGGTCATCGATGTCCCAAAACAAAGAATTATTACACGTGATAATGTGACCGTGGATGTCGACGCGGTCGTCTATTTCAGAATCACCGACCCGCAGAAAGCGATCGTCGAAGTACAACGATACGATATTGCGACCAGCCTGCTTGCTCAGACCACCCTGCGAGACATCGTTGGCCAGAAGAACCTCGATGAACTCCTCTCACAAAGAGAAGAGCTCAATAAAAGCCTGCAAGCGATCATCGATTTAGGAACTGATCCCTGGGGGATTAAGGTAACCGCAGTAACCTTAAAAGACGTTTCATTGCCTGAGGAAATGCTCCGAGCCATTGCAAAACAAGCAGAGGCAGAGCGAGAGAAACGATCACGGATTATCATGGCAGAAGGAGAATTGGAAGCATCATCAAAAATGACAGAAGCCGCAAAACTCTATGAAAAAACGCCGATCGCTCTCCGTTTAAGAGAATTGCAGACCCTTACAGAGATAGCACGTGAAAAAAACCTTATCATCGTTCCAGGTGGCGAAATTGGGACGATGGCGGGATTAGCTAAAGCTGTTACGAAAAAAACAGAACAATGAGACGCATAAACATTCTCCTATTTTTTTTCTTTTTTCTTCTTTTGTTTTCAGGTATTATACCTGCTCAGAATACAACTGTTCTGCTTGTAGAAATAACCGATACCATCGACCAATCCACTGTTGAGGTGATGAGAGAAAGCCTCAAACAAGCAGAGGCGGATGATGCCCAAGCAGTCATCCTTCTCATAGACACCCCTGGTGGCGGGCTAGACCAGACCTTTGAAATAGCTCAGCTCATCAAAAACAGCACGATCCCAGTCATCGGGTATGTCTCGCCCAGTGGTGCAACCGCCTGGTCAGCGGGAACATTTATCCTGCTTTCAACGCCTCTTGCTGCGATGGCGGATCATACTATCATTGGCTCCTGCCAACCCATTGAAACAACCCTGGAAGGCACGCGATTCATCAATGATTCGAAAATCATCAATGCTCTTGTCGAATGGCTCCAAGAACGAGCCAGTATGTATGGGAGAAATGAGACCCTCGCACGACTCTTCATCACCGAAAACCGCAACGTCAATGCGACCGTGGCGAAAAACAGTAATGTCATCGAAATCACCGCATCAACCGTAGATGAGCTTCTTGACGAGATGGACGGCTGGAATGTTACAACCACCACTGGAACGGTCACCTTGCATACCAAAGACGCAGAAAAGATCCACTATTCTCCCTCGATACAGATCCAGCTGCTCAAACTTATCTCAAACCCTATCCTGACCTCCCTTCTTTTAATGCTGGGGATCTTTGCATTGCTCGTAGGAATCTCCACACCGGGGTACGGAGCAGAAGTGTTTGGCATCATTGCCATCCTCCTCTCTTTAATCGGATCTGGGTTCACCATCCCCACGCTTAGCATAATGTTTATAATAATCGGATGTGTACTGCTCGCGGTCGAAATCTTTGCCCTCCCCGGGTTTGGTGCTGTCGGCATTGGAGGAATCATCTGCCTTATCATCGGATCGATCTTCCTTATCCCGAACTACCCGACACGGAAATGGCTCATCTCAGGTGAATACATGGCTGATGCACTAACAATCATGCTCATCGTCATCGGACTCTTCGCGGTCTTCTTCGCGTTCCTCCTGTACAAGATTCTCCAGATACGAAAGAAAAAACCATCACTGGGGAAATTCATCGGGGAACACGCAGTCACCATCGAACAGATCAGACCGGACAAACCAGGGTTCGTCCGATTTAAAGGCGAATACTGGCAAGCTAAAGCAGACACGGTGATTGAAACAAACACAAAAGTTGTCATCGTCGAAAAAGACGAAACCACCCTCATTGTAAAACCCCTCGAGAGATGACCAAACATTAATCAACCTCTTTTTTCTTTAGGAGGCCAAGTTTGTAAAAAAGGTTTGATACGAATGGATTCTGGTATACGATGTCAATTCCTCGGCGGAAGCGACGAAGTCGGCAATCTTGCGATGATCCTTGAATTAGAAGACATGAGATTCCTCTTTGACTACGGGATGTCTCCAGGAAAACCACCCACGTTCCCACTCCCACCACCACCCGTCGACTTAACGTTTCTTACGCATTCCCATCTTGATCATTGCGGGATGATCCCCTGGCTCTGCTCAGAATCAGACCACCGCATTATCACCACTGAACCGACCGCGGTCATAAGCAATTTATTACAAAAGGATACCGTCAAGATAGCTCAGATGGATGGTTACTCAATTCCCTTCACCAATGCCGATGTCAAAGAAGCGGAACATAGCTATGTCCCAGTCGAACCAGGGAAGAGACGAGATCTTGGGGAGAGCTACAGTGTACATTACCACTCCGCAGGCCACATCCCTGGCGCACTCATGTTTGAGCTTATCGGAGACAAACGACTCTTATTCACTGGTGATCTCAACACCATAGATACCAGACTTGTCAAAGGCACAAAACCAATACCCTGCGACATCCTTTTCATGGAAGGCACCTACGCAGGGAGAGAACATAGAAAAAGGAAGGATTTAGAAAGAGAATTCCTTGAAAAAATAAAAGAGGTCAACAATCGAGGTGGCACGGTAATCATTCCCGCGTTTGCAGTCTCACGATCACAAGAAATCCTCCTCGTACTCAAAGATGCAGGATATAACGTTTGGTTCGATGGGATGGGAAAAAAGATTTCAAAAATCTATTTGAAGTACCCGAAATACCTCCGATCCATAGATGACCTTAAAAAAGCACTCAAGAAAGTCAACATGGTCCATTCAGAACAAAGCCGAAAGAGTGCAATGAAAGCAGATGTCATTGTCACTTCAAGTGGCATGATGGATGGTGGACCGGTCCTATCGTACATGAACAAGTTGAAAAATGATAAGAAAAGCGCAGTGCTTCTCACCGGGTATCAGATCCCAGGGACCAACAGCAGGCTTCTGATAGAAAAAGGGAAGCTTAACTTCTACGGCGTCATGGAAAAAGTGAACTGTGAGGTCAAATACTATGATTTCTCTGCACATGCAGGCCATAGTGAACTAATTCAGTTTGCACAGAAATGTAACCCAGAAAAAATTGTTCTATTCCACAGCTCCGACCGTACACCACTAGCAGAAGCGTTGAAAGATACCGCTGAAGTCCTCACCCCAATGAAAGGGGAACATTTTTCCTTATAACAACCCCTCGATATGATTTTAAAAAAAATGATTAAAGAAAGAGAAAAATAATGGTGGCTTAACAATGACCGATGATATGACCCAACGGCAGATCTACGACCTGAGACGATCATTAGAAGAGTTAAAGAAATGCCGAGGGAAACACACCGAACTCATCTCCTTATACGTCCCCCCATCTAAACAGATCTTCGACGTCGTCGCCTACCTCCGAAACGAATACTCACAATCACAAAACATCAAATCAAAAACCACCATGAAAAACGTGCTCTCTGCCATCGAATCCATCATGAGCCGCCTGAAGACATTCAAACAACCACCACCCAATGGACTCGCCATGTTCGTCGGCCATAAAAGCATCGGGGCAGACAAAACCGACATGGTCGCCTTCATCATCGAACCACCTATGCCCGTCATCACCTTCCTCTACCGCTGCGACTCCCAGTTCTACACTGAACCACTCGAAGCCATGCTCACAGAAAAAGAAATCTACGGCCTCTTCCTCATCGATCGCAGAGAATGCACTGTTGGGATGCTGCGCGGCAGCCGGGTGGAACTCATCCGCTACATGACCTCCCAAGTCCCGGGGAAACATGGTAGGGGAGGACAATCCCAACGACGATTCGAACGCAACACCGAGATAGCAGCTCATGAATGGTTCGTGAAATGCGGAGAACGAGCTAGTGAAATCTTCCTCGCAGAGCCAAACCTCAAAGGCATCCTGGTCGGCGGACCAGGCCCCACAAAACAATACTTCGTCAACGAATCTTACCTCCATTACGAAATCCAGAAGAAAATCATCGACACCTTCGACACCGGATACACCGACGAGTTCGGATTACGAGAACTTGTGGCCAATGCTGCAGATAAAATGACTGATCTGAAGGTGTCCCAAGAAAAAAAATTCATGAAACGATTCTTATCAGAAGTCACCAAGACAGATAAAAGCCTCGCGGTCTACGGGGAACACCAAGTGAGAAAAGCCCTGGAGATGGGAGTTGTTGATACCCTCATTCTCTCAGAGGACCTAAGGAAATACCGGGTGACCATGAAATGTCAAAGCTGTGCATATACCCAGGAGAAGACCTTGACGGAGGATGCCTTAGAAGAATTCACCCCACCGGTCTGCCCTACCTGTAAAACCTCGCTACCGATGGAGATAACCCAGAAGGTTGACCTTGTCGACGAACTTTCAGATCTCGCAGAAAAAACAAATGCAACAGTGAAACTTATCTCAAGAAATAGCGAGGAAGGCGAATCGTTATACTCTGCGTTCAGTGGTCTTGCGGGAATCCTGCGATACCCCATTGAATTATAAAAGATTTTCTGTTATCATAAGGAGAGATTAAAAACCGATGGTTTTATAAACACTGAAATATATTTATCATATTGATTATCTATGTCATCCAGAGACGATTTCAACTCATTTATCCCAGCGGACAAAAAGATACCGGAATTAACTATCAAAGCAGTGCTGGTAGGAGCTATTCTCGCAGTCATTCTTGGTGCAGCCAACGCCTATCTCGGTCTCTACGCTGGAATGACAGTATCCGCAGTCATACCCGGAGCAGTCATGGCTTTTGCATTCCTCAGACCCTTCAAAGGAACGATCCTTGAGGTCAACATCGGTATGATGGGTGCTGCTGCTGGTGAGGCGCTTGCTGCGGGAGTTATTTTCACCATCCCTGCCCTGGTGCTCATCGGAACCTGGACAGAGATCCACTACGTTGAAACCACGCTTATTGCTTTATTCGGAGGGATGCTTGGTGTCCTCTGGATGGTTCCTCTTCGAAGAGCACTCATTATCAAAACCGATCTGCCGTTCCCTGAGGGAGTCGCAGTTGCTGCGGTCCTGACCACCACCGTTGGTGGAGGTGTTGATGAAACTGGGAAGAAACCAAAAGGGAGCGGAGTTAGTGGTGTCTGGCTCATCGTTGGTGTGCTCGTTTCTGCTTTATTCAAATTCGGACAAGTTGGAACAAAGATGTTCGCCGGTGCTGTTCATGGGATCGCAAATATCGGGAAATTTGATATCGGCGGAGGAGAACAATCAGGAGTCTTCTATGGTGGTGTTGCCACATCACCAGCGTTACTTGGTGTCGGGTGGATCATCGGACCAAAGATCGCCGCGTTTGTGTTTGTCGGAGGTCTCCTTGGATGGGTCATTCTTGTCCCACTCATCGCACTTGCAACTGGATTGCCGGTGCCGACAACCCCAGCAGATGTCACAGATGCGCTCGCACTTGGCTTCGGAAACCAAGAAATGGGCTTCCAGATCTGGGGATTCTTTGCCATCTGGGGACATTACATCCGATACATTGGTGTCGGTGCCATGGTCGTCGGAGGTCTGTTCACGATCTTTAAACTCCGATCCAACCTTGCAAGCGGTATTAAAGAAGCAATTGCTGGTATCCGCGGAGGAAAGGTGGAAGCAAAGAAGAGAACTGACACAGATTTGAATATCAAGTTCGTGTTCCTCATGATTGGGGCTCTCACAATTCCTGTGTTTCTTGTGTATGTCTGGATCTCGAACCTCTGGGTCGTATCCGCAGTCATGGCAGTGTTTGCCATCTTATTCGCATTTGTCGCCAGCGCCATCGCAGGATATATGGCGGGTTTGCTTGGTTCATCGAACAACCCGATCTCCGGGGTCACCGTCTCCGTGTTACTCATCACCTCATTAATCCTGCTTGGGTTTGGTCTTTCCGGAAATGTCGGTGCCGCAGGAATCGCCATCCTCATCGCCGCAGTCATTTGTTGTGCGGCTGCTATCTCAGGGGATGTCCTGCAATCAATGACCTGTGGTCAGATGATCGGGGCAACACCTCGAAACCAGCAGATTGCAGAAATCATCGGTGTCGCGGCAGCAGCCCCAATCCTCGCGTTGGTCATCCAGGCGTTGGATAAGGCATATCATATCGGCAGCACCAACCTGCCTGCACCTCAAGCGTTCCTCATGCAGGGAATCGTTCAGGGTGTCCTTGGTGGAGAAATGGTCTGGCCGTTCGTCGTCGCCGGAGCAGTGCTTGCTTTTGTCTTAATCCTCATCAACCTTCCGGTTTTACCTGTCGCGATTGGGATTTATCTCCCCTTCACCCTCAGCACCCCTATCTTTGCTGGTGGTATCGTTCGTGCCATCACGAACCGCGCTATTGCAAAGAAATACGGGTCTGCTCAAGAAGAAGAAATCAGCGACTGGGATCTTGCCATTAAACAGACTGATGTCGCACCCAAAGAAAAGATTATAAGAACTGGTCTGCTTCTCACCGCGGGATTGATAGCAGGAGAAGCCCTGATGGGTGTCATCGTCGCGTTCCTCATCATCGGAGGATTAAACTTCGCGGTCTTTGAATACCCCCCAATCTTACCCTCAGTGCTCATCTGGCTTTTCATCGCAGCACTCCTCGCATATATCCCGTTGAGGGAAATCTACGCCAAAGACGAAAAGTAAAAGCCTGCCGACTGTTGAAGAGTTTCTCCAGTACAAACCAACACGGTTAGATTACCCCTGGACCACCAACACGGATGGCTTAGTGACACTCACCGTCCCAAAATTCACAGGCAAACTTGGGAAGTCCTTCTGTAAGGCATTACGACGAGAGAACACCTTCGAAGCCCATCTCGATAGATTTGGATCCACCATCTGGAAACACTGTGATGGAACACAACCTGTCAAAGAAATCCTTACAGAGATGACCAAGCAGTTCCCTGATCAAAAGAACCTTGACCAGCGGCTTTTCCTGTTCCTCCTACAACTCAAAGCACTCAACTACATCACGTATTAATCATCTGATAGATGAGCGGTTTTCACCTGGTACACACCGGAATCACGGTTCCAGACTTTTTCAGAAGCATCTATTACCATTTTTTGAAAGAAGGAAGGACCAGACAACACCAATGTCTCATATTCCCCTCCTTCACCAGCGATATTGATCCCATGTTTCTGATGAAGAAGCACAAGATCATCAATCGTCTCCTGATCAATGGTTCTCCCAAGCCAAGACTCATCAAATCCCTCTGCAAACACACCAACTACAAGGATATGGAATCCTGCGTGTACCTGATCACGGAGTAATCGTTCCTGATTCTTATGCCACAACGGGGTGAATGATTTCATCCCAAGCCGGTCACAGACCCGTTCTATCCGGGTCCGCTGATACTCTGAGGCGATTGCTCCACTGATCACCCCGTCGATTTCCAGGTTCTGCAGCACCGCAAATAAATCATCAAGCTCTGTTTCTTTCTCTGCTGAGGTGTCCCTTGTGACACAAGGAATCCTCAAAGCATCTGAAAGAAGAGTAGCTTGACGAATGTTCACTGAATGAAACATCCATGAATCGGATTTCTTTGGATATAGAGTAACAAGATGAGAGACATCCCAGCCATATTGCTGTGTGATATACACAGAGAACACCGAGTCCTTTCCACCGGAGAACAATGCTGCGACTCTCATCAGCATAGGTATCTCTTTAAACAATTAAACATTTCTTGGTGATAGGTAGGTATCATGAGAATTGGAATACTCTGCGGGCATTATATGCCAGATCTGTTGACTAACCCAGAGAAAATCAAGGTGCATACACCCTATGGGGATATTCATCTGGAAACAGCAACACTAGGGAACCATGAGGTTTTCTTCATTCAACGTCATGGGGAGCAGGGAAACCTCCCACCGCATCGGATTAATTACCTTGGGAATGTCCATGCATTCGCCGTCAGTCATGTCTCCTGTATCTTTTCGATTGGCACCGTTGGGTCTATGCAGAAGATGATTCGGCCAGGGGATTTTGTCATCCCTCATGATTTCATTGACACAACCAAATCAAGACCTACCACCTTCTATGACGATCAGCGGATCCACGTGGACATGACAGAACCTTTTTGTTCTTCCCTTCGAACGCTTTTGTTGAAAAGCTGCAAGAAGATCAAGGAGATCACGGTCCATGAGAATGGCGTGTATCTTGTGACAGAAGGACCTCGTTTGGAGACTGCTGCTGAGATTCAATTATACAGCACAGCAGCAGATATTGTTGGGATGACGGTTGCACCTGAGGTGACCTTAGCACGGGAAAAAAGCATGTGTTTTGTTTCTCTTTGTTTGGTGTGCAACATGGCAGCTGGTCTGCAACAGCGACTGCCTGCTGATGAGATATCAGCGCTCTACAAGAAGAAACAGCCGTTGATATCCAAAATCCTTCAGCTTACTTTTCAATCCCTTGATGAGAAACAACTCTGTGTCTGCCCTAGTGATGTGTCTCAGGCGACCTTATGAAGCCGTACGAGCTTGTTGAACATACCGCGGATGTCGGGGTCAAAGCCTATGGGAAGACCCTCTCCGAGGCTTTTGAGCATGCTGCTTTAGGGATGTTTGATATCATCACCGATGAATCCAGCATCGAGCCGGTTGGTCAATACAACATCGAACTTGAGGCTCCTGATTTGGAACAGCTATTGGTCGATTGGCTCTCAAAACTGCTTTTTTTGAATGGTGCCGAGAACCTTGTGTTTGGGAAGTTCCAAGTGACGCTTTCAGGGAGTAGACTTACTGCTTCGGTCTATGGGGAGAAATATGATACAAAGAAACATCGGATGGGTGTGGAGATCAAGGCGGTGACATACCATATGCTAGAGGTCCATGGGAAGCCTCCGATGTACGTTCAGGTTCTTTTTGATATTTAATAAACAAGGTTTGTTCAAGCATATTAGAGAATTTTTTTGAATAGTTTCACTGACCCTGTGTCGAAATTTATATATTCAGACGACACTGCACCGTCTAATAGGAAGCATCTACCGGACGGGACGCCTTCCTAGTTGAAGTTTTTTTTTGCCGGATCCCACCGTCCGGTCTCCTCACCATACGGGAATACGAATCCTTATATGGATGGTGTTTATTCCGAGAGGCTACAGAAAGGTGTAATCATGAGTAAAGAGAAGATTTCAGAAGAGATGACGATTAAAGAAGTCATTGATACTTACCCGGAGACTGCTATGGTGTTCATGAAATATAATGTCGGCTGTATCGGTTGCCTTGCTGCATCATTTGAAAAGGTGAAGGATATCGCGACCGTGCATGGAATCGATATTAAAGCCTTGGTGAAGGATTTAAATCTCGCAGTCCAGAAGAAATAGTCTCTTCGAATTAATTTGTTTTTTCGTATCTTATTTTTTCTCTTTTTCTTTATGTTTTTCTTTTATTGTTTTTTCCTCAGGTTCCCCTAGATATATCCGGAGGAGGTTTGGATATTTACTTGGTATCTTCCCACTACCGTATCCTATATTGGTGATTTTCATCGGAGGCATTTCCCCAAATCTGGTCGCAAGCGTGGTGATGACTGCTGCTCCGGTGGGGGTGACGGTTTCCTGGTTGCGGTCCACTGAATACACCGGGACTCCTTTGAGGAGTTCGATGGTCGCTGGAGCGGGGAGGGGAAGCAATCCATGGTCGCAGGATACAAATCCATGACCAAGAGGTAAGGGGGAGCAGATAATCGTATCGATTCCAAGGAGGTGGATTCCGATGACGGATCCGACGATGTCAATGATGGAGTCGATTGCTCCAACCTCATGAAAATGCACATCCTCTATGGGTATGTTATGGATCTTTGCTTCTGCTTTTCCCAGGTTATTGAAGATGGTCTGACTTAGTTGCTTTACCTCAGGTGGTAACGTGCTGTGGGTGATGAGGGTGGTGATGTCGGAAAGGCTTCGATGATGTTGATCCTGGGTGACGTCGATGGTGACATCGATTGCGCTGATATGGTTACTTTGGATTTTTTTTGCTTGTAAATTATATCCGTTGAGGGGCAGTTTTTGTAATTCTTTTTTCAGGAGGGTTTCATTGACACCAACGTCAATGAGAGCTCCAAGGATCATGTCTCCTGCGATGCCAGAGAAAC
>Ga0113563_10001080_pt1 | contig 14802 bp, 21 predicted proteins | sample Mud3Dept3metaG_FD_80117 | JGI IMG/M metagenome (GOLD analysis project Ga0113563, IMG submission 80117) | Freshwater wetland microbial communities from Ohio, USA, analyzing the effect of biotic and abiotic controls - Mud 3 Core 4 Depth 3... | ecosystem: Environmental > Aquatic > Freshwater >...
ACGGGATTGTTCGCGCCACGCAGGACGTGGGTGTTTTTGTGCAGCCGGACGAAGACAACGTCGCGCGCCTCAGAGATGCCTTACGGTGCGTCTTCCCCGAAGATGATTCGATCCAGGAAATCACCGCTGAAGACTTGGCCGGAGAGTATCCAGCCATTTGTTACAATTCTCCAGATGGATCCCTTCGGGTCGATATCCTGTCCCGGCTCGGCCAGGCGTTCACTTTCGAGAATCTCCGGTCCGAAGAAAGACTCTATGAGGGGATCGCCGTTTGCGTTGCGACACCGGATACCCTCTACCGGATGAAAAGAGACACGGTCCGGCTGCAGGATCGCGCGGATGCGGAGAGATTGAAGGAGATATTTGGCCTGAAGGAGTAGACATGCCGGTGCGTAAATTCCGCTCCCTGGCGGAGGTCGAGCAAGCGAAGCGGATCCTGCCGGGATCGGTGGAATTCAGCCAGGCAGTGCGTGCGGTTTTCTGGATCGCCGCCACCTTTTCTCCCACGCGGAATGCTCCACCGGGAGTGTACAAGTTCCACAGCCTGGAGGAGGCGCAAGCCCGAAAGAAAACCTGGGCACATGACCGGGATGAGTGAGGATATGCCCAGGCTCCTGGCGATCCGGATTTTCACTTTTTGGTCGGCATGAGGCGCTTGAGTTCCTCGAACCAGTTTTGGACGAGGATCATTTCGGTCACGGGCTGGGGCTTTCTCTCTTCCTCCTTCACCATCAGGAATCTTTGGCCATCCAGCGACAGATCCCATGCGCGGATCACACCACCTGCGCTATATCCCTGCGCTTTGAATAGGAGCCGCGGCTTGCCGGCAGAGAAACCGCCATCGGTCCGGACATCGACCACGCAGACGAGTGACCTCTGTGGATCTGGGAGGATCCCGCCCTGTGCATAAGCCAGCCAGCCCGAATTGGAGATGGTGAACATGCCGGCAGCAGTGTTCCAGATAACGCCCTCTATATTGAGCGCCTGCATGACGTTGGCGATAGCCGGAACAGGCTGATCCGTCGTGACTTCATGCCTCCCGACGTCGAAGGGTACAACCATCAGAGTTCCTTGCCGAAGAAAGACAAGATGACCCGTCGGAACGTACCGGGCATCGGCAGCATCCTCAATATACACCTGTCTCCGCGAAACTTGAGCTGCCTTGCCTTCCTTGCGAGGACCAATCGCCACGCTTGACGTTAATCACGTATGACGTTACTATTGGCTGGTGATCCACACGTTCAAGAGTGTCGACACGGAAGCTGTTGCCAAGGGGGAGCGGATCAAGCGGTTTGCGGGCATCGCGGCCGTGGCACGACGAAAACTACGTCAGTTGCAGATCGCGGGGCGATTGGAAGACCTCAGGGCTCCTCCAGGCAATCGATTGGAAGCCTTGAGAGGCGATCGCGCGGGCCAGTACAGCATACGCATTAATGATCAATTCCGCGTATGCTTCCGCTGGACGGATCGAGGCGCTGAGGACGTGGAAATTGTGGATTACCATTGAAGGAGAATTGCCATGCGAAGACTCAAGCCCGTGACACCCGGTGAGCTCTTGCTCGAAGAATTTCTCAAGCCATTGGGGATCAGCCGATATCGGTTGGCGAAGGAAATCGGCGTCCCGGCGCAGCGCATCGGCGAAATCGTGATGGGCAAACGGGCAATTACCGCTGACACTGATTTGCGGCTTTGCCGGTTTTTCGGTCTTTCCAACGGCTACTGGCTGCGCGCGCAGGCAGCGCACGATACGGAAGTTGCCGAACGCCTGCTGTCATCCAAGTTGATGAGAATCAGGCCTTGGGATGGCGTCAATCGTAATGACCGGGTTCTCTCCCGCGCTTAATGCTGTCTTTTTCGACCCATTCACCGGTCAGGGGCTTCATTGAGAACGGTGCCTGGATATATTGTCCCTGTTCTTTTCCTCATCTTATTTCGTTGATATTGTTTCAGATGCAGAGGGGACAGTATACCCAGGCACCGAGTCCCAGGCACCGAGTCCCATGGGCCATCATCCGAGATGCGCGGCCACTCCGACAATGCCCACAGACTCATCTCGGTGTCGTAGAGTGCCGTATCGGAATGATTCTGCGCCAGCCGAACCGATTCGGCCGCCGCAAAGCGCGCGGCGAGCCAGAGCGGTTCCACTTCGAGTTCCGGAAACGGGGACTTCTTCCATCTCCTCGCGGTTGTTCTACCGGCATCTTCCTCCTCTTCCTCCTCCCACGGGTTCTGTGGCCTGCGCCGTGCGCGTGGGTATTCAAAGTCGCTCTTCGACCAGGGGGGTTCCTCCCTGCGGCCCCACATGATTCCGATGCTCCCCGCCACCATAGTGAGATCCACGCTCGGTCCCAACCCATCGGCCACCTGTCTTACGAGAGCCTCGGTTGGATTCGCCCCGTGAGCGGGATCTGAACGCAGCAACCCGATCCTGAGCTCTATGATGGCACCGGCTGCTTCAGGCACAACCCATCCCATCAGACCGCGGTCGCGCCGCAGGATCGGCCAAAAGTGCCAGAGTAGATCCAGCGCATCCTGCGCCCTGCCGACGGCGAGCAGCATCTCGGTGAGATGCTTGAGAGCGTCGGGATCATAGCTCTTACCGTCCAGCCGGCGGAAATTCGCCGCCACTTCACCAAGCAATTCGGGTCGTTCGAGATCGAAAGCCTCTGCGGCCGCTCAATAGAAAAACGCCAAACGTGATTTCTTGGTAGGAGGAACTTCCGCGGCAATCCGACGGAAAACGCCGGGGAGGTCCGGATGTCCGGCGGCGCGCAGGCCATGAAAGATCTCGTTCCATTCCATGTCCTCGCCAGCCTTGATGGCCTCTTCCAGAACCTGATCAAGCTTTTCCACCGCTCCGATCCGGCGCGATGGCATGGCGACCAGACGTTTCTCCAGCGGCGGCGCCGCAGCCTGCCAGCGGCTGCAGACCCACCACACTTCCGCAGGGGTGGACCTCTCGTTGAGCTCCCGGTGAGCTACCAGGCAATTCTTGAATTTCGCCGGTTGGCCGCTGGGACAGGAATCGTTGCGGCCGACCTTTTGCTTTCGGGATGCAGGCTTCAGTTCCCCCACCTTTTTCGGAATGCAATTCGCTGCTGGAAAAAAACACCTGTATAATCTCAGGAATTGAAGTCAAACGGCAAGCATAGGTATCACTTCACCGGGGTGAAACATGGCAAAGTGCACGCTTTGCAGGGCCAGGAAGGGCCAGCGGGAATGCCGGATGGCGGGAGACTTGGTTTGCAGCGCATGTTGCGGCCAGCATCGGCAGAAAGAAGCATGCGAGGGTTGCATCTATTGCCGGGAAAGAATACCGATGGAGTCGGTCCGTAATTATGGCGCCATCCCACGTTTTTCCCCAGAAAGCATGAGCGCCGATCCGAAATTACAGTCTTACGCCTACAAAATCGAATCAGCGCTTTGCCTCTGGGATCGTTCCATGGACTGCGCATTGAGTGACAATTCCGCTCTGACGGTGCTCGAACGGTTGCTGGACAAGTATCATTTCAAGGAGGATACAGGGCCAATTCTCGAGAAAACGTTGCTTCGCGGATACGATTTGGTTTTGTCCGCTATGCAGAGGGATCTTGGCGATCTCTCCGACGAAATGATTGCCAAAATCCTGGGCGTGATCTATTTTGTCGCACGGCGTCGCGCCCGAGGGGGACGAGACTACTTCGACGTGATTCACCGATATGTCGGCATGCGCGCCGGACCCGGCATGAGAATTTTCGAAATGTAGGGAAGATGTGCATATGGATGAAGCTAAACTGATCGAAAAACTCCGCCTCATTGAAGCCCTGTTTGCAGGCGCGGCAACCCCGGGTGAACGAGATGCCGCCGGCAGAGCCAGGCAGCGCATCCTCGATCGACTACGCGCATATGAAGTGTCGGATCCTCCGGTCGAATACCGATTTAAGATGCACGACATGTGGCAGCGCAAGGTGTTCGTGGCATTGCTGCGCCGCTATGGAATCAAGCCCTATCGGTACAACGGACAGCGATATACGACCGTGATGGCGAAGGTTTCCAAGCGTTTCATGGACGACACGCTCTGGCCGGAGTTTCAGGAACTTTCCCAGACCCTTCGGACCTACCTCTCTGAGGTCACGGATCGCGTGGTCGGCCAGGTCATACACCGTGACAGCTCGGAAGCCGCTGTCGTGGAGGAACCGCATCAACTTCCCGACGCCGGTCATGCGCGTGATTCGGTGCCATTGGAGACCGATTAATACAAGTACTGGGCGCCGACATCAAATCCTTCCTCCGGGGTACCAAACCAGTTTCCACTCTGGAACAGGCAGGGCTCGTACTGTTTATAGCTGCAGGTGTAATACGCAACCGGCCTGCCGTGTTCCGCTTTTTCGCAAGCACATATGATGGTTTCCCGGAATGCTTTCCGGGTACAAAAAGCCGGATGCTGCTCCGAAAATAGCCCTTGGAGAACCTTTGCGTCCTTGGAGCCTTGGAGGTTGGTCTGCAGACTAACCTCCAAGGCTCCAAGGACGCAAAGAATCTCGAAGATACGGGTCGTTCTCATGCGTCACAGGGTGCGCCACGGCGTATGGGAGGCTGTCCGGTAACGGCTGTTGGATTTCGGCAGCTGTGGAGGATATCCGAAAAAACTGGAACATCCGATCCAATCCTCGTATCTCTTTCAGAGTCCGGAGTGGCCGAACCGTATCGGCGCGGGTTAGGCATTCCCAAATGAGAAAGGGCAACATAAGATGCTCCCTGTCATGATCATGAACCGTTCCTCATGCCTGCGATTGCCCGGAGCTCTCATCCTGGCTGCCCTCGTGATGTTTCTTTCGCCTTTGTGGGCGGCCGATGTCTCGGATGTCGTCGCCTCCCGCATAACCAGCAGGATCCAGGTCGACGGCGTCCTGGACGAATCCGCGTGGCAAGGCAACCCGTCCATTAACAACCTTGTGCAGGTCGAGCCGCGTCCCGGTGAACCGCCGACAGAGGCTACGCAGGTCTGGGTGGCGTACAACGGAGATTTCCTGTACATCGCCGTCCGCTGCATGGACGGCAGCGCCAGGCAGATCGTAGCCACTGAGATGCGCCGTGACGCGGAGCTGGGAGAAAACGATAACATCGAAATTGTTCTGGACACCTACCATGATCACCGCAACGCCTACTACTTCGCTACCAACGCGGCAGGCGCTCTGGTCGACGGGCGGGTAACTGAAAACCAGGAGCCTGCGCTGGAGTGGGATGGCATGTGGCTGGTGCGCACCCGGATTGACGAGCGCGGTTGGACGGCCGAATTCGAGATTTCATTCAAAACCATCGGCTTCAGCCCGGGCCTCGCAGAATGGGGATTCAATGTTTCCCGGTACCTGGCCCGCGTCCGGGAAACCTCCCGGTGGGCCTCTCCTTCGCTGGATGTAAGGCTCAATCAAATGGTCAGGGCCGGCCAAATCACCGGCCTGGAAGGGCTATCGCAAGGTGTCGGTCTCGACGTGAAACCCTATAGCATTTTTGGGTTTACCCGCGACGTCAGCCTCTCTGACAAGGTTCAGGCGGTGGGGAATGGCGGTGCGGATCTTTTCTATCGTATCACCTCGAACCTGGTCTCCAGCACGACGTTCAACACCGATTTTGCAGAAACGGAAGTCGACACACGCCAAACCAATCTCACCCGCTTCCCTTTGTTCTTCCCCGAGAAACGCGGCTTCTTTCTGGAAGACGCCGGCATCTTCGAGTTTGTCAAGGGAGGGGAAGGCGGCGGACCGCCGGGACAACACGGCGGTGGCGATCTGATCCCCTTTTTTTCCCGCCGCATTGGGCTGGTGGAGGGCGAGGAAGTGCCCCTGCGTGCGGGCACCAAGCTGACCGGCAAGATCGGTCGTCTTGACATCGGCCTGATGGACGTTCAGACCGGAGAGCTCACACGGGACAATACGGTCCTTGTGCCGGGCAAAAACCTCGCCGTCGGCCGGGTCAAGGCGAATTTCCTCAGTCAGTCTTATGTCGGGGCGCTGTTCACCAACGGGGACCCTGCCGGCCAAACGAGCAACCAGGTCGGAGGCTTCGATCTCAAACTGGCGACCTCGAACTTCCTGAAGCGGGAAAAGAACCTCAGCCTTGAGCTCTTTGGGACAAAAAGCCGCACCAGCGGCCTTGAGGGACTAGATACGGCCTTTGGAGGTATTCTCGCCTATCCAAACGACCTGGTAAACGTAGAGTATAAGTGGATGAAGATCGGCGAGAACTACAATCCGGAGCTGGGATTTGTGCCGCGGCGAGGTGTTCGGATCTCTTCGTTAAGCGCCGAGCTCAGCCCCCGCCCGAATTTCTGGGATATCCGCCAAATGTCTTTCGAGTTCGAATACGCGGACTATTACAACATGCGGGAGCAATCCACGGAAACGCGCGAGTTCAGGGTGACGCCTTTCCAATGGAGATTCAACAGCGGCGATTTCGTTACGTATGAGTATGCGCACAATAACGAGAGACTCTACGAGCCCTGGGAGATACAGGACGGGATTTGGCTGCCGATCGGGGAATACACCTTTGCCACGCACAGCATGGGCTTTAACAGCTCGGAAACCAAGCCGTTCTTCGCGTCCGTGGACTTCGCCACGGGCTCGTTTTTTGGCGGGACTCGCCACCAGGCCGCCATCGAGGCCACCTGGAGGAAAAACCGCCACCTGAGCACAGCCTTGTCCCTGGAACAAAACTGGCTGCGGCTGCAGCAGGGCGACTTCAACACGAGCCTCGTTATGTGCCGACTGGACTACTCTTTTACACCATTCATCAGCCTGGCGAACTTCGTGCAATATGATACCGAGAGCGAGAACATCGGGCTGCAGAGCCGCCTGCGTTGGATCATTACGCCGGGAAACGAGTTTTTCATCGTGTTGAATCACGCCTGGCAGGAGAACGAGTTGGATCGCTTCGAAGCTGCGCAGACCCGTTTCCGGGTCAAGTTTAACTATACCTTCAGGTTCTGACATCTGAGAATAAGCAAGGTTTTCGCAATGTCTGCAAAGATTAATGAAACGGCGCGATAAAAGTACGTATCTAGCATCAGTGCACAAAGCCCCTGCCATGATTGCTCGCTCTGCACCCAAGTCTGTCCAACGGGCGCGATCCAAGAGATGACGATAGAAGAAAAGCTCCAAACGAGGATAGGCCTGGCATGGATAAAAAAACACCGCTGCCTCCCATACGCGCTGGGCGAACCGTGCCGTGTCCGCGAACAGAGGTGTCCGACCTCACCCAAGGTGATTCGGATGGTGGAAAGCAAATTCAGCTCGCCCGACGGAACGACGTACGCCCTGAAGGCTCCAGTGGTGGATCCTGAGCTATGCAATGGCTGTGGCGTATGTGAAACAAAGTGCCCTGTAGTGGATGAGCCGGCAATCTACTGCACAAGTCTCGGTGAGTCGCGCTCCGAGAAAGAACTGTCAATTCCACGCATAGGAAATTGAAGCTGCCGTATTGATCCTCGATAGTTCTCATCCGGTCGCGGCAGGCCCTCCCTGCAACGCTCCCCTCAGGTGCTGATAAAAAGCATTCTGTCAAATTGGCCCTTTTCCTGGCCCTGCATCGGATCATAAATCAAAACGGAATGTAAAATCCCCGCCAGATTCTGCGGCCGGCCTGCAGATAGGATGTCGGCAGCAGCAAACCACGGAATGCACGACAGACACGAAGCCCTTTCGTGTATTCCCTGTATTTCGTGGTTGAAATTCCTGGCTGATTATCTCAGCGATCTTCACCACATTACGGTTTCTCTACAATTGCTCCTGTGCGCTTGTTCCATGATCCGCAAGAAACAAGCGACGGGCGGCGCTCGCCTGCGGATCGTCTTATGGGAGCGGGGATTTGATCCGGACCTGATCCGGCTCGCGCATCAAAAGGGCTTGCCGGCCTTTCATTTTTCCGTCGCACTATGCAAGAATCGGGCTCATCAACTCGGGCACGGGGAGGGAATGCCGATGACAGTTTTGCATTTGACGGTGGCGGCGCTCATGATGGCGATCTTGCTGGCATGCGGCGGGGCGGGACAACGGGCGGTGCAGGCGGATCTCGTTCTGGTTAATGGCAGAGTCTGGACGGTCGATGCGTCGAATCCCGAGGCGCAGGCCGTGGCCGTCTGGAAAGGGAGGATCCTCGCCGTTGGCAGCGACGAGGAGATCCGCGGCCTGGCAGGCGAATCCACCCAGGTCATCGGTCTCGGCGGAAAGCTGGTGCTGCCGGGACTCAACGACAGCCACACCCATTTCGTCGGTGGCGGCTTCTTTCTGCTCGGGGTCGATCTCAAGAATGCCGCGAGCGAAGAAGAGTTCGGGCGGCTCCTCGCGGAAAAATCGAAAGAGCTGCCCGCGGGCGCTTGGATCACCGGCGGCAATTGGGATCACGACCGTTGGCCCGGCGGCGATCTGCCGACGGCCGGGCTGATCGACCAATATGTTCCTGACCGGCCGGTGTTCGTCAGCCGTTACGACGGGCATATGAGCGTGGCGAACAGTGTTGCACTAAAACTGGCCGGCGTCAGTGCGGCGACGCCCGATCCTCCCGGAGGGGAAATAGTCCGCAAAACCGGTTCGCGCGAGCCAGCGGGAGTCCTGCGGGAGCACGCCGCCGGACTGGTCGGCCGCATCGTGCCGGATCCCGGCAGGGAGGAAACACGGCTGGCGATCGAGACGGCGCTCAAACAGGCCCGTGAACGCGGCATCACCAGCATCCAGCAGGTGGATCTCGAACCGGCGCACCTCGACATTTATCAGGAACTCCTCGATGAAGGGAAATTGACCTGCCGGATCTACGGATTGATTCCTCTTTCAGACCGGCAGCGCCTCGCCGGCCTCGGAATTCGCAGAAACTTCCGCAACCGCGACTGGATCGCCGTCGGCGGCGTCAAGGCTTTCCTCGACGGATCACTCGGTTCGAGCACCGCGATGTTCCATGAACCCTATGCTCAAGATCCGTCGACCCGCGGCATGTATGTCATCGATCCGGAAGTCCTGAAACAGAGGATCCTCGAAGCTGATAAAGCGGGTCTTCAGGTCGCGGTGCACTCGATCGGCGACCGGGCCAATTCCGATCTCCTCGACATGTATGCGGCGGTTATCCGTGAGAACGGCCCGCGCGACCGGCGGTTCAGGATTGAACACGCCCAGCACATGGCCCGGAAAGATTTTGAGCGTTTTGCCGGTCTGGGAGTGATCGCATCCGTGCAGCCCTATCACGCGATCGACGACGGGCGGTTCGCTGCAAAGCGGATCGGCGCCGAGCGCTGCAAAATGACCTATCCGTTCAAGACATTCCTCGACAACGGCGTGATCATGGCGGCCGGTTCCGACTGGACGGTCGCCCCGCTGGATGCCCTGGCGGGCATCTATGCCGCCGTGACGCGCAGGACCCTGGACGGCAAGAATCCGGAAGGGTGGATTCCGGAGCAGAAGATCACGGTGGAGCAGGCGGTGAAGGCCTACACGCTGACTTCAGCCTATGCCTCGTTCCAGGAGGACATCAAAGGCTCGATCACACCGGGAAAGCTGGCCGACATGGTCGTCCTGTCTCAAGATATTTTTCACTCGGCTCCGGAGGCAATCGAAAAAACCGAGGTGCTTTACACTATCGTCGACGGGAGGATCGTTTACCGGAATCGGGGACTGACGACACCGGGCAAATGATCCGAATAGGAATCTGCATCCGGATAAGAGTGCCGGAGAGGAACCATAATTAGCCGGGCAGCAGAGAATATCGTGACACCCACCGATTGGATTATCAGCCAGGAATTGTCACCACGAAATACACGAGAGGCACGAAAACTTTTCGTGCCTCTCGCGGTTTGCTTCTTCTGCGGTCTCTTGTCGCCTCAATATCCGGAATTCAATAAGCTGAAAAAGCCGTCAATTGCCGAATCGGATAACCACGCCGCACGCCAGGCGGGCGTTGTTCTGCATCTCCCCTCCGAAGCGGGTCATCAGGTAGTCTGCCTGGAACGCCCGGAACGCGACCGAATCACTTACGCGGATGTCAAGTCCTCCGCCGACTGCCGTAGCGAGGGCGGATCTGTCGACACCGATGCCGAAGAGCCCCACGCTGGAATGCGATCTTCCAATGAGAAAGCGCCCATACGGCTCGAGCCGGGGTGGATAAGTAGAATTGGCTGACAAATGCGCCCGGCAGCCGCTCCAGAATCTCCGTCGCCCAGCTTCCGATAATGCAGAGGGGTCTAATGCGATGTGTAAACTTCGGGGCTTTCGCCCCTCCCGAGCAGCATTATACATCCGAATTGGGTTCCAGGATCCGGTTTTTTGGCGCGCCTATTCTGATTGCAGGCATGGGTATTTTGCCAGTGCGGCCATACGCCCATACGACCGCGAAGAACTTTTGGCTTTTGATCGAATGTCTGCCGCACTGCGCTATTCGTCAGATCTTGGCGACATCCCTTTTGTGTTCAGCACAAATCTGGAACCGGTGGGGCAGTCGCAGATCAGAGCCGATATCCAGGTCGATGCGGGCAAAATCGGATTAAAACTGATTGATCGACATTACGTCGGCAAACTCTATGCGGCGGTTTTTGCTACTGACAGCAAAGGCAACGCGGTTGGAGACAATTGGGGCACGGTGGATATCGACTTTGCGGTCGAAAAATACCAGGAAATGATAAACGCAGGCATTCGATTTTCGGTGCCTGTCCCATACAAAATTGCAAAGCCGAGTTTAAAAATCATTATTTACGATACCGGTTCCGATCGGCTCGGAAGTAGGCGCCATCAATTTGATAATTAGCATTGTGATGGCGCAAACAGCAGCCTGCAACGAACCACCAGGGGACCGAAATCTAGCATTCCGGGCGGCCATCTCGTACAGTTGGCATTTCAGCCGAGGAGGAATTGTCCATGGGCAGACCGGCCGGACCGGCACTGCCCAAATCACTTGTTTATCTGACCTCCAGATACTTACGTTGCCGCCGTTATTGTCGATGCAAGCGCCTCCGCATATGGGTCATGTAATTCCGCAATATCGCATTTATTCGTGACTGGTATCGTGGCCCAGACGCTTTAAACCACGAAAGAACATCCTCATCCAGGCGAAGAGAAATTGCCTTTTTCGCTGATGGGAGGACAATCGTCGGCTCATCCCAGAAGTTATCCGGTAGATCCGCGAGTTCAGCCGGCGCTGTACGCGCGATCTCCGCATCCGAAACTCGCCGAAGGCTTGTGAGATCCGCCCTTCCCCGGCTGGGCTTAGTGACTTTGCGTGCAGTACTGGTCATATAACTTTCTCTCTTTCCGATTACTTCGTCGGGCGGAGATGATTCGACGAATGACGTGGTCGTTCCGCCCCACCCGATCCGTAAAAACCAACGTGATATGGATCTGATCTGCGAGGCCGATGGCAACGAATCGGCGTTCTCCATAATCCCGGCGTTGGTCCTCCACGATCAACACGGGACCCTCAAAAATCATGGATGCAAACGAGAAGTCAAAACCGCGCTCGCGGTAATTGGCATCGCTCTTCTCCCGATCCCATGCGAATCGCATCTCCTTACTATACAAGTGTATATACATTAAGTCAAGAGGAATGTGGGCGCCGGTGCAACAATCGGGAACCAAGGGGAACGTTTCTGGCTGAGAGCTGCAGGCGACCTGGCCGTATTACCGCGTTACCGGACATCTGCCGGGCGGGTGAGGGTTTGGTGAAACAGCCGAACGGGTCGGGGCCAAGGCGCTAAAATCCAGATGTACGGTAACACAACATGTCCAAGTGACCGGAAGCCTCAGTTTCCCATATCGGGACTTTTGGGGAGTGTCGGAAATTTCACATCTACGAGTAGCGCGTTCAGCGGGCTACCTGGTTACTGTCACTGGCGAGCCATCCAGCGCTCGACAGTCTGCACCGGGAAAGGACGGTAGGTAGGATCGGCTGCCGTTCCTCCGGGCAACTCGCGGCTCAAATCTCCTTCTTCAGCTTCCAATTCTTCTTATCGGAAGCTGAACCGAGGGCCGGGCGCCCCCGGACGGGAGTGAATTTCGGCCGAGCAGGCAGCTTGAACTTCCTACGCACCGCACCGCGGCACGCATTCCTGGACTTCCGAATTGTCAGAGCGTGTCATCCACCCGCCGAGCCGGATCTACCTCTCCGAATTACTGCCATCATAATAGGAAAGATCTGGCATGCACATCTGGCTTTATGGGCTATAACGACAGACCGTAAATTTGATGCCTGTTCGATCAACCAATCTAATGTCATCGGAACACTCTGCAGCCAAACTTGTGGTTCAGCGGGACCAGCAACAGAATCATACGGTCGACGTCGGTGATGCTCTGACCATAGGCCGCTCACCCTCTAATCAACTGATGATCGAGGACGTCAAGGTCTCCCGCCGGCATGCCGAGATACGGCTCGTGGCGCCGGGGCGCTACCGGTTGACAGACCTTGGGAGCGCCAACGGCACCTGGATCAACCACCGTCGACTTACCGCTCCTTGTGATCTGCTGGATGGCGACCTAGTTCAAATTGGTGCGTCCTCCCTGCGCTTCGAAACCTCGGACGCGGCGCCGGAGGCGGTCTCGTGCACGGCCGGAACGGCGCCGGAGCTCCAGGACAATATGTGATCACGCTGGTGTCGGACATCAGGAAGTACACGTCCATGAGCGAAACCCTGCCGGGGGAGAAGTTCTCACGGTTCGTCAAAGACTGGTTCAGGGAGTGCTGCCGGCTGGTGCAGTTGCACGGGGGAGCGGTCGACAAGTGTATCGGCGATGCGATCATGTGCTATTGGCAGGTGCCCGACCGGGACAACCCGGCCAAGGAAGCAGGGTCGTCGCTCGCGGTGGCGCGCGAACTCATCGGCGCCGCGGAGACCTTTTCCGGGCGCCTGTCCGGCATCTTCCCCGGACAAGTCTTTGCCATAGGCGTGGGGATCAGCATGGGCAGTGCGATCGTGGGAAATGTCGGGACCGGTGCGCACCAGTCCATCACCCTCGTCGGCGACAGCGTCAACATCGCATTCCGGCTGGAGGCGCTCACCAGGCAAAACAACTCGGCTGTCATCGTAACCAGCAATATCGCCGAGTGCGCTCCGGCCGGCTATGCATTCGTTGATCTTGGACAGGCTGAAGTCAAAGGACGCAAAAAGCCGGTCGCCATCTCGGCGCAGGTAATGGGTCCCGGCAACGTATAGCCTGGATGACGCCTCCGGCGGATCATCGGCCATGCCGGCGCATACCCTCAGGATTTTGCCGCAACTCTCGTTTGGTACGCACCCAGGATTTTCTCGCGAAACACAGGCAAATAGGAAAACAGAGAGGTGAAATAGCTGCGATGGATGCTCAACACCTCTACATCCGTTACCGCACGGATGGTGGCATTGCGCGGAGCGTCGCTGAGAATCCCGATTTCGCCGAAGAATTGATCTTTGCCAAGCCGGGCGAGAATGGCGTCCTCCTTCTCAGGAGTTTCCCGGATCACGTCCACTTCACCTTTGCCGATGACGTAGAGCCTGTCGGGATAATCACCCTGGCGAAAAATGATATCGCCTGCCTTAAAGCGTTTCTCCACGATATTACGCAGCCGGGAGCTTATTTCGGTTAGGGCAGCGTAGCCGAAACAGCAGGCCGCCAGAAAGATCAGCCCCTGCCCGCACATCAGGAACAATACCATCGTATAGGGGGTGAATCGCAGGATATAGACGACCGCCATGAGGAGGCCCAGGAGCGCCAACAAACCGGCAAGCAAGAAATACTTAACATACCCAGGACGTTGTTCAGTATTCATCACTACACCCCCCTTTCATCGCGGGCAGGATGGCTCAATCCATGACAAGAAGTGCATCCGGCTTCGCCGCGGACAATCTTTGCCACCAGGCCATTATGTTCGCTTACCTTCTCGAATTTTGCTGACTGGGCATGGCAGTCGAGGCAGATGGTGAATCGATACGGCCGGGAAATCTGCACCGGCATTGTGTATGAGCCGGAGGTCTCCTTCCAGATATGGCCGAGACCCGCTATTTTGGCTTGTACGGTCCCGAACAAACCATAATCCATATGACAGATGTAGCAATGATCCCGCTGTATGTAACGGTTCTTGAAATGCAGCGCCGCGAGCTTTTCGCTCACGGGATTTTTCATGTCCTCAACAAACTTCCCCATCACGTGACAGTGCTGACAGAAGCTGATGTCTTTGGCCTGCTCCAGGCCGACTGCGGTGCTCAGTACCATCACGGGCACAGGCATAACACAGATCCCGACAAACAGCATCCATTGAGACGCAACGGCCGTGATGTATCGTCGCTTGAACAGGAGCACGTACAAGATCAGCCCCGCCGCGCCCATGATGCCTACCAGGCTGATGCTCCGCGCCCATTGCGTGGCGTAGTCCTTTGGCATCTGGTATTCCGAAGCTGAGGATTGCGCCATTAAAACGGGACAACTGACAAAGATCATGAGCATGAAGCCGGCAAAAAGCCCCGGATGCTTTCTTATTGGAAACATAGGTTCCGTCCTCCCCAAACCTGTTTTTTGGCCCGAGAAAAATCCAACCTGCAAGTAATCCGCTTACCAATATCCGGATCATAGAAGCTGATTGTCACTTCTTAGCGTGACCCTCGCGCAGATGCAAGCAAATTGCCCAAAGTCGGCAGCAGCAACCTGTGCTTCGCCAGAATCCTGGCTGACGGTTTTTGGGAGTCCCCGGGCTTGTTCCGCTCTTGGCGCCGACTCGCTCTGCACTCGAAATCCAACCGCACGCCAGGTACCGAAGCACCCGAACCGGCGTGTGCGGGCGAGATCTGTCCGCATACGGAAGGTGGAGGTGTACCCAAATCCT
>Ga0113563_10001081_pt1 | contig 14801 bp, 13 predicted proteins | sample Mud3Dept3metaG_FD_80117 | JGI IMG/M metagenome (GOLD analysis project Ga0113563, IMG submission 80117) | Freshwater wetland microbial communities from Ohio, USA, analyzing the effect of biotic and abiotic controls - Mud 3 Core 4 Depth 3... | ecosystem: Environmental > Aquatic > Freshwater >...
GGTGAAGAAGTCGGCCGGGTGCCCGTGGCGCTCGGCCCAGGCGCGGCAGTAGGTGAAGGCGGCCTGGGCGGACTCCTTCATCACCTCGCCGAGCTGACCGGTGAGCTGGAGCTGGCCCTTGCCGGGGGTCGCCAGCGCCTCGACGAACATCAGCTCGCCCCCGGTCGCGGTCCAGGCCAGGCCGGTCGCCACCCCGACCCGATCCCGCTCGAGCAGGTCCTCGGCGAGGAAGCGCGGCGTGCCGAGCAGCTTCTCGATCTTGCGCGGCCCGACCGCGACGCGGTTCTTCCTGCCGGAGGCCACCTGCACCGCCACCTTGCGGCAGACCGAGGCGATCTCGCGCTCGAGCGCGCGCAGCCCCGACTCGCGCGTCCACTCGTCCACGATCCGGCGCAGCGCCCGCTCCGGGAACTCGAGCTGGTCGGGGGCGAGGCCGTGCTCGCGCAGCTGCTTGGGGATCAGGTGGCGGTCGGCGATCGCCAGCTTCTCCTCCAGCGTGTAGCCCGAGAGCCGGATCACCTCCATGCGGTCGAGGAAGGCGGCCTGGATCGGGTCGAGCACGTTGGCGGTGGTCAGCCAGAGCACGCGCGAGAGGTCGTAGGCGACGCCCAGGTAGTGGTCGCGGAAGGTCGAGTTCTGCTCCGGGTCGAGCACCTCGAGCAGCGCCGACGACGGATCGCCCCGGAAGTCCGAGCCGACCTTGTCGATCTCGTCGAGCATGAAGACCGGATTCGACGTGCCGGCCTGGTGGATGCCCTGGAGGATCCGCCCGGGCAGCGCGCCGACGTAGGTGCGCCGGTGGCCGCGGATCTCCGCCTCGTCGCGCACGCCGCCCAGCGAGAGGCGGGCGAACTTGCGGCCGAGAGCGCGCGCGATCGAGCGGCCGAGCGAGGTCTTGCCCACACCCGGCGGGCCGACGAAGCACAGGATCGGCCCGCGCGCGTCGGGCTTGAGCTTGCGCACCGCCAGGTACTCGAGGATGCGTTCCTTGACCTTCTCGAGGTTGTAGTGGTCCTCGTCGAGCACGCGGCGCGCGTCGGCGAGGTCGAGGTGGTCCTGGCTCGCCTGCTTCCAGGGCAGCCCGGTCAGCCAGTCGAGGTAGGTGCGCTGGACCGAGCTCTCGGCCGAGTCGGGGTGGCTGCGCTCGAGGCGCTGGATCTGGCGCTCGAGCTCTTCCTTCGCCTCGTCGGAGAGCCCCTTCTCCTCGCCCAGCTTGCGGTAGCGCTCGATCTCCTCGGCCAGCTCGTCGCCTTCGCCGAGCTCCTGCTGGATGGCGCGCAGCTGCTGGCGCAGGAAGTACTCGCGCTGGTTGCGGTCGATCTCGCCGCGCGCCTGCGACGAGATCTCCTGCTGCATGGTCAGCAGCTGGACCTCGCGGTGCATGTGCTCGGCCACCTTGCGCAGGCGCGCCTCCGGGTCGAGCATCTCGAGGATCGCCTGCGCGTCCAGGATCGACAGCTCGAGGTTCGAGGCGATCAGGTCGGCGAGCCGGCCCGGATCCTCGAGGTTGGCGACCAGCACCAGGACCTCGGGCGAGACGGTCTTGCCGAGGCCGACGATCTTCTCCATCGCCTCCTTGGCGGAGCGCACCAGCGCCTGGATCTCGAGCGTCGCCTCGGGCGCGACCGATTCGGGGATGGTCTCGACGCGCGCCTGCAGGTAAGCCTCGCCCTCCGCCAGATGCGCGATCCGGATGCGCGCGATGCCCTGCGCCAGGATGCGGATGCGCCCGTCGGGGAGCTTCAGCATGCGCATGATCGCCGCCGCGGTGCCGACCGGGTGGAGGTCGCCCTCGCCGGCTTCCTCGACCGCCGGGTCCTTCTGGGCGACGAGCGCCACGATGCGATGGTCGGAGAGGGCGGCATCGACCGCCAGGATCGACGACTCGCGGCCCACCGAGAGGGGCACGATGATGTACGGGTAGATGACCGCGTCCTTGAGCGGCAGGACGGGCAGCAGATCGGGGACGCGCGGGGTCTCTTCGCTCACTTCTTGTTCTTCTTCTTCTTGCGCTCGCGGTCCTTCTCGAGCAGCCCTTTCAGCTCGGCCATGAACTCCTCGACGTCCTCGAAGCGGCGGTAGACGGAGGCGAAGCGCACGTAGGCGACCTGGTCGAGCACGCGCAGGCGCTCCATCAGGAACTCGCCCAGCTCGCGCGTCGAGATCTCGCGGTCTTCGCGCTCGGCGAGCAGGTTCTCGGCGGCGTCGGCGATCTCCTCGAGCTGGCGCGGCGAGACGGGCCGCTTCTCGCACGCCTTCTCGAGCCCCTTGAGCAGCTTGGCGCGGTCGAAGTCCTGGCGCGTCCCGTCCATCTTGACCACCTTGAAGCCGACCTCTTCGACCTTCTCGTAGGTGGTGTAGCGCCGGTTGCAGCCCAGGCACTCGCGCCGGCGCCGGACGGTGCCCGAGTCGCGGCTCTCACGAGAATCCACCACGCGGTCCTCGACCGCTCCGCAGAATGGGCAACGCACGGCGCGGACTCTAGCGCAGCGGGGGCGCCGAGTCTCCGCGATCGAGTCGCGGTCGCGCTCGCCATCGGCCGGCGCCGGGGCTGGCGCGGACCGGGCTCATCCGGCAGGCGCCGCGCGGCCGCAGCGCCGCCTGCCGGCCCCGAGGGCGCGGCCGGAGGACAGGGACCGCCGTCGCTAGCGCGCTCTGCCGCGCCGGAGCAGGTTGACGATCGCCAGCAGCACGATCGCGCCGAGCAGCGAGACCACGAGCCCCGAGAGGCTGAAGTCGCCCTGGTTGATCGTGGCGCTGCCCAGCATCGGGCTGAGCAGGAAGCCGCCGAGGACCGCGCCGACGATCCCGACCACGACGTTCAGGAGAATCCCCTGCTGGGCGTCGGTGCGCATGACGAGGCTGGCCAGCCAGCCGACGACTCCGCCCATCACCAACCAGACGACGACGTTCATGGCGATCTCCTCCGGATGCGCGCCGGTCCGCCCGGCGGCGACCCAGGGCGGAGCAAGGGGAGTGCCACGACCCGACTCGACGGCTCCACCGGTCCGAGCGGTCCGGTTCTCCGCGCCCCGCAGCCACCGGCCGCGGCGGCATCGTCGAAGCCCGGCGCCGCCGCGCGCCGAGGAAATTGCAGAAAACGGCCCACGGTGTGGCGGCGCAGACTCGAAGTTCGCGCGGCGAGAGATGGCAAGGTCCTTGCGACCGGACCTGCCCGGCAGGACTGGACCTCGCCGATCGAACCGGAAGGAGTGCCAGCGATGAACGTGAAGAGGCTGTTGACCGCGAAGCACGGACGGAGCCTGCGCACGCGCGGGAGCGAGGAGCTCGATCTGCTGCTGGAGTCGCTCTCCGACAAGGTCGCGGACGTGCGCTCGGCGCTCGCCACGGTCGCCGAGGACGGCCTCGAAGCGGCCGGCGCCGGCGTCGACGCGCTGGTCAGGAAGACGCGCCGGGGAGTGCGCGCCCTCGACCGGCGCTGGAAGCGGATGGACGGGCGGCAGAAGATCGCCGTGGCCGGGGGTCTGCTGGCGGTGCTCGCCGCGGCCGCGGCCACGCCCACGATCGTGCGCAAGCTGCGCGAGCGCTGAGCGCTGCGTTCCCGGGGAGCTGCGCGGAGAGGCGCCGGGGGGAACGCCCGGCGCCCCTTCGCCGGCTGATCCTCGATCGACACCCCGAGTCGCGCATGCGTCGAGCGCGTGGCTGGGGTCGTCGAGCTCGAGCCGGAGAACGGTGCCCGGCGCACCGGGCGCGCGCGGCGTCAGGCGCGATCCTGGAGCCGCACTTCACCGAGCTGCTTCGCGCAATGGGCGCAGCAGTAGATGACGCCCTCGGCCTCCACCCCGTGTCCGATCACCCGGCAGCCGCAGTGCGCGCAGGAGGGGGCGAGCGCCTGGATCGCGCATTCGAAGGTGTCGAAGACATAGCGGCGGCCGGCCATCGAGACTTCGAAAGCCTTGTCGTAGAGATTGCCGCAGACGTGGCAGGGATCCATCGGGCGCGCCTCCGCTTCAGAAGTTGGTCGATGAAATCCGCTCTTCGAGCGCCGCGTCCGCTCGGACGTGGGCGCCGGAAGCCACAGCAATCCCGGTGCCCACGAGACGTGACCCGGGCGCACCAGACGATCCGCTTCGCGACGAGGAGCGTCGGCCATCGCGGAAACCGCTTCCCGCAGGCTGCCGGCGGGAGATCTGGGCGTGCCGGACGGCAGTCCGAGCGCGGAAGCCGCGGCTGCTAGGTCAGGCGGCGCAGCGTGTCGAGCAGGGCCGTCGCGTCCACCGGCTTGGCGAGATGCTCCTGGAAGCCGGCGAGCAACGCCCGATGCCGATCCGCCTTCTGGGCGTACGCGGTCAGCGCGATGGCGGGGGTCGCCCCGCCCCGCGACTCCGGCAGCTCGCGAACCCGGCGCAGCAGCGAGAAGCCGTCCTCGCCCGGCATCTCGATGTCGCTCACCAGGATGTCGGGACGAAGCCCGACCAGCGCCGTGAACGCGGCGCCGGCCGAGGCCGACGTTTCGACCCTCGCGCCGGCACGCTCGAGCAGCGCCTGCAGCATCTCGCGCGCCACCGGGTCGTCGTCGACGACGAGGACCCGGATGCCGTCGAGCCCGCTGGTGTCGACCGGCGCGCGCTCGGGCTCGTCGACTGCGTCGAGCAGCGTGGCGACCGGGAGGCGGACCGTGAAGGTCGCGCCCGTCCCCGGACCTTCGCTCGCCGCGGCGATCGAGCCGCCGTGGAGCTCGACCAGATGGCGGGCGATGGCGAGTCCGAGCCCGAGCCCCTGATAGGTCCTCGCCGACGAGGCCTCGGCCTGGCGGAAGGGGGCGAAGACGTAGGGGAGAAAGGCGGGCTCGATGCCGATCCCTTCGTCGCGGACGACGAGGTCGACGGTCGAGCCGGCTTGCCGGACGCGGAGCTCGACGCGTCTCCCCCGCTCCGTGAACTTGACCGCATTGGCGAGCAGGTTCCAGATGACCTGCTGCAGGCGGTGCGGATCTCCCATCACGTGCGGGAGGTCGTCACCGGAGTCGCAGTCCAGCGTCACGCCCTTGGCCTCCGCCGCCGGCGTGACCGCCCGGCAGGCGGCTTCGATGACCTTTTCGAGCCTCAGCGGCGAGAGCGAGAGGAGCAGCTTGCCGCTCAGGATCCGCGACACGTCGAGCAGGTCGTCGACCAGCCGCGAGAGGGTCCGGGCGCTACCGTCGATCAGCGCGATCCCGCGGCGCAGCTCCTCCTCGCCGGTCTCGGGCGTGGTCAGGATCTGAGTCCACCCGAGGATGCCGTTGAGCGGATTGCGGAGCTCGTGCGAGACCCGGGCGAGGAACTCGTCCTTGGTGCGTGCCGCCAGCGCGGCCTCGGTGCGTGCCTTCTCGGTTTCGACGAGCAGCGTCTCGCGTTCGAGCTCGATCTGCCTGCGGTCGCTGATGTCGATGCAGAAGCCGAGGTAGTCCTGGAACTCGCCGGCGGAATCCGTGCGGGGCACGCCGGTCGACAGCACCCAGCGCCAGGCACCGTCGGCGCGCCGGATCCTGAACTCGAACCGGAATTCCTCGCGCGCGACGAAGGCCGCCGCGACCGATCCGGCCAGGGCCTCCCGGTCGTCGGGATGCACGCCGTCGTGCCAGCCCTCTCCGGCCTCCTCCTCGAGGGTGCGGCCGCGGAACTCGAGCCAGCCGCGATTGCACCAGACGATGCCGCGCTCCGGCTGGGCGATCCAGATCATGATCGGCGCCCGGTCCGCGGCCTGACGGAAGCGGCGTTCCGTGCTGGCGAGGGCCCGTTCCGCCCCCTCGAGCTCCGTGATGTCGAGCGAGACGCAGCGCACTTCCTGGAATGCGCCGGTGCGCGAGGGCGTGGCGACGACGTGGGTCTCGAAGACTCGCGTGGTGCCGTCGGCGCGGTTCCAGCGGTGGCGGAGCGTCGCGCTGCCGCGGCGGGCGGCGTTCTGGAGCGCCGCTTCGAACGCAGCGCGGTCGCCCTCCGGCAGCAGCCGGTCCCAGAGCAGGTTGCTGCGGATCCACTCCTCCGGCGGATAGCCGCACAGGCGTTGGGCGTTCGGCGACACGAAATGGACGTGCGGCGGCCAGATCGGCGGCTCGAGGCGCGCCTCCCAGGCGATGCCCGGGAGATTGGCGAGCAGGACCTCGAAGCGCTGGCGGCTGAGGACCAGGTCGTCGGCGAGCTGCTGCCGCTCTTCCGCCTGGCGCTGCGCCCACATCCTGCCCGCGTGCATGCCCTCGAACAGCAGGCTGATCAGGAGGCCCGTCGCGGCGAACAGGACGATCGAACGCGCTTCCTCGATGCTGTCGATGCGGAACGAGCCGGCCGGGGGGAAGAAGGAGTAGGAGGCGAGGAGCGCGCTCGTGGCGGTTGCCACGATCCCGCCGCTGAAGCGCCCCTGCCAGGCGGCGAGGACGACGGCCGGGTAGGCGAAGAGAACGAAGCGACCCGGGCCGAACCAGGGAGCGTAGGAGCTGGAGAGGAGCGCCGCCAGGCAGGGCAGCAGGATCGCGAGTCCGAGACGAATCCAGGGGGACTTGAGATCCGGAGTGAAGAACCGCGCCCGCGTCAGGCCGAGTCGCTGGCGAAGGCGGCGCGTGCGTCGGGCCAGGATCTCGAAGGCGGGCGGCGAGAAGGTCATCCATGGGCCCGGGCCGCGAGTCGTGTACCCGGCCTCCGGGGCCCGTGAATAGCAAGAAATCGGCCAGCGGGCAAGAAAGGGCAGCGGCAGCCGGCTTGCGTTCCTCGGCGGGTGCGGCCTAGATTGCGCCGGCGATGGCTGATTCTGCTCCGCTCGCCCTGGTGGTCGACGACGATCCGGGCTCCCTCGCGGCGCTCGAAGCGCTCGTGCTCCGCGAAGGGTTCGAGGTGGTCACCGCGGCCGACCTGGCGAGCGCCACCGCCCGATTGACCGAGCGGCCGCCGGCGATCGTCCTGGTCGACTACAACCTGCCGGACGGGCGCGGCCTGGAGATCCTCGAGCGACTCGCCGAGCCGCGGCCGGAGGTCGTCCTGGTGACCGGCGAAGCGACGCTCGAGACCGCGATCGAAGCGTTGCGCGCGGGCGCCTCGGATTTCCTGGTCAAGCCGGTCGAAGTTGCCCGGTTGAAGGCGGTGCTCGAGAGCGTGGCCCGAGCCAGCGCCTACCGGAGTGAGATCCGTTCGCTGCGAGGCGAGTTGCGCGAGCTCGGCCGCTTCGGGGCGATGATCGGCAGCTCCGAGCCGATGCAGGCGGTCTTCGACCGGATCGCGCGCGTCGCACCGACCGACGCGACCGTGCTCGTCACCGGCGAGAGCGGCACCGGCAAGGAGCTGGTCGCGGAGGCGGTTCACCGCCTCAGCCGGCGCAGCCACCGCCCCTTCGTCGCGGTCAACTGCGGCGCGATCTCCGCCAATCTCATCGAGAGCGAGCTGTTCGGCCACGAGCGCGGCGCTTTCACCGGCGCCGACCGCCAGCGGAAGGGCCTCTTCGAGCGCGCCCACCAGGGGACGCTCTTCCTGGACGAGATCTCCGAGATGCCCATCGAGCTGCAGGTCAGGCTCCTGCGGGTGCTCGAGTCCGGGACCGTGACCCGGGTCGGCGGCGAGCGTCCGATCGCCATCGACGTGCGCGTGGTCGCGGCCTCGAATCGGGATCTCGACGGCGCGGTCGCCGAGGGGCGGATGCGCGCGGACCTGCTCTACCGGCTGAGGGTCCTGCCGATCGAGCTGCCCCCGCTGCGCGAACGCGGCGGGGACGTGACGATCCTCGCCCGGCACTTCCTCGCCGAGCTCGGCCGGGAGCAGGGCCTGGAGAAGGTCCTCTCGGAACCCGCGCTCCGGGCCCTCGCCGCCTACTCGTTTCCGGGCAACGTGCGCGAGCTGCGCAACGCACTCCACCAGGCTTTCGTCCTCGCGGAATCGAGCATCGGGGTCGAGCACCTTCCGCCCGCGGTCGGCGCCGCGGCCCCGGGCCGGAGGGACGGCGCCGCGACGGGCGGCACGGAGCCCGCGGGCGTGCTGCTGGAGCTGCCGATGACGCTGGCCGAAGCGGAGCGGCGCCTGCTCCTGGCGACGCTCGACCGGCTGGGCGGCGACAAGGCGAAGTGCGCGGAGACGCTCGGTATCAGTCTCAAGACGCTCTATTCGCGATTGCGCGAGTACTCGGCGCGCGACCCTTCCTGATCGCGCGCGAAGTCCCTCTTCTACAAAGTTCCTGATCCGGACCGTTTCCGCTGCGAGCACGCGAGCCGGAAGGCCCGTGGCAGTGGGCCCCGCGCTGTTGGCATCGCCGTTGCTCAACAAGCTCGCGGAAGTCGACGGGTCCGCCGTCATCCCGCAGGTCGTGGAGGGAGAACGCAATGCTGAGCTGGACGGTCACCTTTCTCGTCATCGCGGTCATCGCCGCGATCCTCGGCTTCGGCGGCATCGCCGGCGTGGCGACGGGAGTCGCGAAGGTCCTGTTCGTCCTCTTCCTGGCACTGTTCGCGGTCTCGCTGGTCACCCGTCGCAGGGCCTGAAGGTCGATTCCGCGCCGTGGTCGTTCGACCGCGGCGCGTTCGCAGGGCCCCCGCGAGGTGCGTCGCCTCGCGGGGGTTGGTTCGAACCAGAAGCGCGGGCGCCTCGAGGCTCGCCAGAAAGGAACCATCGATGAACCGGGACATCCTCGAAGGCAAGTGGAAGCAGCTGCGCGGCGAGATCCGCGAGACCTGGGGCGAGCTGACCGACGACGAGATCGACCGCGCCGCGGGCAACGCCGAGAAGCTGGCCGGGCTCCTCCAGGAGCGCTACGGCTGGACGCGAGAGGAGGCGACGAGCCGGGTCGCGGACTTCCTGGCCCGCGTCAACGCCAGGATCTCGAGCCACGACGAGGAGCCGGTCGGCACCGGGCCGCGGCACTCCTGAACCTCGAGAACACCACATCCAGACGTCAACGAACAGGAGGAACGACATGAAGCGCACAATTACTACAGTCCTCGCTCTGGTGGGCGTGCTCACGCTCGGCGCCCTCGAGGCACGCGCCAGCGACAACCAGTCCGATTCGACGACGACGCTCAAGGTCAAGCTCGCCCTGCTCGAGAAGCTGGGAACCGACGCGCTCAGAGTCGACGTCGACACCAACGGTGGAGACGTCCACCTCGGCGGGACGGTTCGCGAGCGCGAGACGGCCGAGCTCGCCTCGACGATCACCCGATCGGTGGCGGGCGTCCAGTCGGTGGACAACGACCTCGAGGTCCGCGGCACTCCCGACACCGTCGGCGGGGCCGTGGCGGAAGGTGAGAACGAAGTGAAGGACGCCATGCTCGAGAGCCGCGTCCAGCTGGAGCTGATCGACAAGCTCGGGAGCGACGGCTTCAGGATCGGCGCCGAGGTGGCGAGCGGCGTCGTCACGCTCAAGTTCCCCGCCGATCTGTCCGCCGGCCGCCGCGACGAGGCCAGGTCCGCGGCCAGGGCGGTCGACGGCGTGGCAGAGGTCATCTGGGTCGAGCAGCGCTGACGGAACCCCTCCGTCAGTCGCGCGGCCCGTCCGGATCCCCCCCCGGGCGGGCCCTTTTTTTGGGCCGACGTCGTCGTCCGGGGCGGGGGTGGGAGAGCAGTCAGTCCTTCGAGTTCAGCGCGACCTTGAGATGGAGGAGGAGCTTGTCGAGGCCGGAGGGATCGTTGATGTCGATGGGCAGGTCCCGGATGGCGTCGACGATGCGGGCGTCGGCGTCCTCGACGCGCAGGTCGAGCAGGAAGCGGCGGGCGCGGCGCAGCTCCGAGCGCTTGAGCGTGAGCTCCACCGCGCGATGGATCTCGCCGTTGCCCTCGGCGGGCGACGGCGCCAGCGGGCGCGGGTGCGAGCCGGAACGCACGGCCGCGTCGGGCGGAGGCGGCGCGAAACGCGGCTGCGACCCGGAGGCGGCGGCCGGCGGGGGCACGGCGGCTGGGCGCGGCACGGCGCTCGCGGCGGGCGGGGTGGCGGCCTGGGCGTGCGCTCCGGAGCGAGGCGTCGCTTCGGGCCGGGCCTCGGTGAGCGCCTGCTTGCGGATCTTCTCGAGCTCGGCGAGCACGTCGAGCTTGCTCGACTTGCCGCGCGCGCTGCCGCGGGCGGGCGCCGGCGCGGCGCCGGAGAGGGCGCCGCTGGCCGGGCGCGTTTGCGCGGCGGGCGGCGGCGGCGTGGGCCGCGGCCGGGGCGCCGCGGCCGGCGGCGGCGTGGCCCCCGCCGGAATGCCGCCCGGCGCGCGCAGCGGCGCTGCCGGCCGGCCGGTGCCCTCGCCCATCTTGGTCAGCCGCCGCTTGAGCGAGAGCAGGGTTTGCTTGGAGATCCCCTTGAGCGTCTCGAAGACACCCTGGCCGGACAGTGCCGAGGCCTCGAAGTGCGGGAACGCGCGCTGGTTGAGGATGCGGTTGAGCTCCTCGACCGGCACGACCTCAGGCAGGTCGCGCTTGTTGTACTGGAGCACCACCGGGATGGCGTCGAGCGTCAGGCCCATCTCGGCCAGGTTCTCCTCGAGGTTCTTGAGCGAATCCGCGTTGGCCTGGAGCATCGGCCGCTGCGAGTCGGCGACGAAGACCACGCCGTCCACGCCCTTGAGGACCAGCTTGCGGGTGGTGTTGTAGAAGACCTGGCCGGGCACCGTGTAGAGCTGGATGCGGGTCGAGAAGCCGCCGATCGTGCCGACGTCGATGGGCAGCAGGTCGAAGAACAGGGTGCGGTCGGTCTCGGTCTCGAGCGAGACCATCTCGCCCCGGCTGTCGGTGGCGGTGTGGCCGTAGATGTACTGGAGGTTGGTGGTCTTTCCGCACAGACCGGGGCCGTAATAAACGACCTTCGCGGTCATCTGCATCGTGCTGTAGTTGAAGAACACCATGGCCATCCCGGCTCAGTCGGGAGACTTGGAAGTTAGCACCCGATCTCTCGGGCGGTCAAGGAGTTCGGGCCGCGCGAGCCGTTCGGCGAGGGCCTTCTGGGCGGGGCTGAGCGGGCGCGTCTCGGCGCGCCGTTCGAGCGCCGCGCGGGCGAGCGCGACGACCAGACCCTTGAGCTCGGGCGCCGCGACGGCGAGCGCCTCGAGCTGGCGCTCGACCGTCTCGAGGTCGCCGCGCGCGGCGGGCCCGGTGATCGCGTCGGCGGGGTCGGCGGCCGCGGCCGCGGCTTCGAGCGCCGCGAGCGCCAGGCGGGCGTAGCCGCGCCGCGCGCCCTCGGGAACGCCGGCGCGCTGCGCGAGGCTCGCGGCCGAGGCGAACACGGTCGCGACCCCGCCCGCGGCCAGGGTGGCAGCGAGGTGGTAGAGCACGCGCAGCTCCTCGGGCACGATCGCCGCCTCGCCGCCGAAGGCCTCCGCCAGGCGGCGGCCGAGCGCGCGCGCCTGCGCGTCGCCGTCGAGCGCGAAGAAGGTCCCGCGCGCCGCCTCGGGGTCCCGTTCGACCGCCGGGAACGGGCGCAGGGGATGGAAGCTGCCGACCGGGCAGCCCGCCGCCGCGAGCGGGGCGAGAGCCGAGGCGCCGATCGGCCCGGCGACGTGCAACGCGACGCCGTGGAATCGCCCGGCGAGGCGGCGCGCCACGTCGGAGATCGCGGCATCCGGGACCGCGATCAGGGCGAGGTCCGCGCTCGCCCCCCCGTAGTCGGACGCCGACTCCAGAGGGGCTCCGAGCCGTGCCGCGGCATCGCGCGCCCCTTGCGAGCCGGCGCGTCCGGCGACCGCCACGCAGCTGGCGCCGCGAGCGAGCGCCCAGGCGGCCAGGCTCTCGCCCACGCGGCCGGGGCCGACGAGCAGGAAGCGGAGCCCCGCCAGCGGCGGTTCGGCGCGGTTCACTGGGGTAAGATAAGGCCGCTTTCGAGCGCGGCGCAACGCCTTGTCCGCGGCTCGGCGATGCGCCGGCCGAACTGCGCCCGTGGAGCCCGAGATGCCGGTGCGCCCCAAGGTCGAACTGTCTGCGCGGGATCGCGAGATCCTGAAGGACGTCGTCCACACCTTCCTGGTGTCGGGCGTGCCGGTGAGCTCGCGCCTGGTCGCCCGCCACACCCAGCACGGCATCTCGGCGGCGACCATCCGCAACGTCATGGCCGATCTCGAGGATCTGGGTTACCTCGACCAGCCGCACACCTCGGCCGGACGCGTGCCGACCGGCAGTGGTCTCCATTTCTACATCGAGTCCCTGATGGAGGCGCGCGACGTGCCCGACGAGGAGCGCCGTCGCATCGAGGGCGAGTTGGCGAGCTCCGGCTCGGACGCCGGCCACCTGGTCGGCACCGCCACCCAGCTGCTGTCGAGCCTGTCGGGGCAGATCGGCATCCTGGTCACGCCGGTGTTCGGCGACACCGTGCTCCAGGCGGTCGACTTCGTGCCGCTCTCCGGACGGCGCGTGCTGTGCGTCGTGGTCTCCACCACGGGCTTCGTCGAGAACAAGCTGATCGAGGCCGACGAGGAGCTCTCGCGCGAGGAGCTGGTGCGCATCTCGAACTACCTGACGGAGAGCTTCCGCGGCCAGACCCTGCGCTCGATCCGCGAGCAGCTGCTCACCCGCATGAGCGAGGAGCGGGCGCAGGTCGACGCGCTCCTGGCGCGCGCGATCCGGCTCGCGAGCCGCGGCCTCGACCCGCGCGGCGAGCCGGAGCTGGTGATCGAGGGCACCTCGTCGCTGCTCGCGCGCGCCGAGCTGGGGGACGTCGAGAAGGTGCGGCGGCTGCTCGACGCCTTCGCCGACCGCCAGCGGCTGGTGCAGCTGCTCGGCCAGTGCCTGGCCGGCAACGGCGTGCGCGTGCTGATCGGTGACGACAGCGAAGTGACCTCCGACCTCGGGCTCACCCTGGTCGCCCGGCCCTTCGGCGCCGAGGACAGCGCTCGCGGTACGCTCGGCATCCTCGGCCCGGCGCGGATGCCCTACGACCGGATCATCCCGCTGGTCGACTACCTGGGCGAGTCGCTCGGCCGAGCGCTCGAGGAGAGCGCGAACCGGTGACGCGCGGGGGGGGAATGGGAGACGACGAACGCGAGCTCGCGGCGGGCGCCGGCGAGTCGGAGCCCTTCGCCGGCGACGACGTCGAGATCCTCGACATCGAGGCAGTCGAGGAGGAGGGGGGCGCGGGCGCGGACATCGCCGACTTCGCGGCCGCGCCGCCCGCGGCCGCGCCCGAGGAGGGCGAGCCGACCGCCGAGCTGGCCGAGCTCAAGAACCGACACCTGCGCCTGCTCGCCGATTTCGACAACTACCGCAAGCGCTCGGACCGCGAGCGCGAGGAGCTCGCCCGGTTCGCCCTCGCCGAGCCGGTGCGCGACCTGTTGCCGGTGGTCGACAATCTGTCGCGCGCGCTCGCCGCCAGCGGCCAGCTCGAGGACCTCCGGCGCGGCATCGAGATGACGGCACGCCAGCTCACCGAGGTCCTCAAGCGCTGGGGCGTCGAGGAGGTGCCTGCGGTCGGCCATCCCTTCGACCCGCGGATGCACGAGGCGGTGATGCGGGTCGAATCGGCCGACGTGGACGAGCCGACGGTGGTCGAGGAGTTTCAGCGCGGCTTCCTGCTGCGCGGCCGGCTGCTGCGCCCCGCCATGGTCAAGGTCGCGGTGGGACGTGAGGCGGGGGGGCCCGGAGCGGCCGGGCCCCGGGGCGGTGCGGGGGAGAACGGATGAGCAAGATCATCGGCGTCGACCTGGGTACGACCAACAGTTGCGTGGCGGTGGTCGAGGCGTTCTCGCCGCGCGTGCTGGCCAACCGGGACGGTTCCCGCACCACACCCTCGATCGTCGCCTTCACCCCCGACGGCGACCGGCTGGTCGGGCAGATCGCGAAGCGCCAGGCGATCACCAATCCGCAGCAGACGGTGTTCGCGGTCAAGCGCCTGATCGGCCGCAAGTTCGACGATCCCAACGTCCAGCGCGCGCGCGACCTGCTGCCCTACGCCATCGTCGAAGCGCCCAACGGCGACGTCAAAGTGCAGATCCGCGACCGCCAGCACTCGCCCGAGGAGATCTCCGCGTACATCCTGCGCGAGCTCAAGGCCTTCTCGGAGGAGGTGTTGGGCGAGCCGGTGCGCGAGGCGATCATCACCGTCCCCGCCTACTTCGACGACTCGCAGCGTCAGGCCACCAAGGACGCCGGGCGGATCGCCGGCCTCGAGGTGCTGCGCATCCTGAACGAGCCGACGGCGGCCGCGCTCGCCTACGGGCTCGATCGCGTCCAGGGCAGGAAGCGCATCGCGGTCTACGATCTCGGCGGCGGCACCTTCGACATCTCGATCCTGGAGCTGTCGGAGGGCATCTTCGAGGTCAAGTCCACCGCCGGCGACACCTACCTGGGCGGCGAGGACTTCGACCAGCGCATCATCGACTGGCTGATCACGGAGTTCCGCACCGAGACCTCGATCGACCTGCGCAGCGACCGCATGGCCCTGCAGCGGCTGAAGGAGGCCGCCGAGCGCGCCAAGTGCGAGCTCTCGACCTCGACCGAGGCGACCGTCAACCTGCCCTTCATCTCGGCCGACGAGAGCGGGCCGCGCCACCTCTCGCGCATGCTCACGCGCGAGCACTTCGAGTCCCTGGTCGCCGAGCTCGTGGCGCGCACGGAGGGCCCCTGCCGGGACGCCCTCGAGCAGGCGGGCATGGCGCCCGAGGACGTCGAGGAGGTGCTGCTGGTCGGCGGCCAGACCCGGACTCCGCTCGTGCAGCGCACGGTCGAGGGCATCTTCGTGCGCCCGCCGAACCGCGACATCAATCCGGACGAGGTGGTGGCGATCGGCGCCGCGATCCAGGGCGGCATCATCCGCGGCGACATCAAGGACCTCGTGCTGCTCGACGTCACGCCGCTCTCGCTCGGCATCGAGACCCACGGTGGCCTGTTCGTCAAGCTGATCGAGCGCAACGCCACGATTCCGACCAA
>Ga0113563_10001083_pt1 | contig 14797 bp, 14 predicted proteins | sample Mud3Dept3metaG_FD_80117 | JGI IMG/M metagenome (GOLD analysis project Ga0113563, IMG submission 80117) | Freshwater wetland microbial communities from Ohio, USA, analyzing the effect of biotic and abiotic controls - Mud 3 Core 4 Depth 3... | ecosystem: Environmental > Aquatic > Freshwater >...
TCATGGCTTCTGCTCGGAATGCAGAGAGTTCCCAGACTTCACCGGTCCTAATCACGTAGTGAGAGATGACAAGAACATTGGCTAGGATTAAAATGGCTCCGACAATCAATAGCTTACTAACAAGTTTGCGAGGAAAACTAAATCGTAGTGGCTTGGCTGTTGCGCCACGAAACACTACGATGGTATAGGAATCGCTTTCTTCGGCGCCGTTCATTTGTCCCATGACTTCCACCCCCTGCTGAATGGGCTGCCCAATTCCACCAAATAATAAATATTTGTGAGTGTATCGAGACAGATCCCTTCAGTCAACCCCTTACTTTTATGGATTCCCCCCCCTCAATAACAGTTAGCTATGGGTCTCACTGCATACCCACCCAATGTATCCATCATGGCCTTCCGTAACTGACAATGCGATAATTTCAGGAATCTCATATGTATGCATCGTCTTGATCGCTTTTTCGAGTGCCCGATACCGAGGTGTGGTGGACTTCAGTATGAGGAGAACTTCTTGTGCCTTGGCAATCTTTCCCTTCCAACGATAAATCGATTGAATTCCTGGAATGATATTCGCACAGGCAGCCAACTTCATATTTACCATTTTTTCGCCGATCCTTACAGCTTCTTTTCGATTTCTCGCCGTAACCAAGATAACAAGAACCTGCCGGGCTGGTTTCCTCATAAGGGATTCGGCCATTGTCAGACAACCTTTCCACTCGATACTGAACCCTGGCGTTCTCTCTTGATAGAATAAAGCAATTTCTGGGCCTAGTACGTATGCAAACACATGATTGCTACAACTTATCAATATCTTAAATAATACGGTTATCGACCTAACCTTTGGCAGTTTTCTCCATGTCTAAATTCTCCATGTCTAAAATTGAGCCAGTTTAAAACCATATACAGACAAGAGCTGACAAAAATGTACGTTTTCGTCCTCCTGCTTCTCTCAAGAAAAAATAGAACTCAACCTTAGCAGTTCTGGTCTCTCTACAGAAAACGTAAGCCTGATGGCATTATCAGGCTCATTGACAAGCTTTTCGCCCCTCACATATTATGCACACTATAAGTAAGGAGGACACCCAATGGGCTTTGCCATTTCCCCGAAAGAACTCAAAATACGCCTTGATAAAGGCGATAAATTAATACTGGTTGATGTGAGGGAGGAATGGGAATATTCCCTTGCAAAACTGGATGGCTCGATTCTCATTCCTCTCGGAACGCTCCCTCAATCGCTCTCCCGATTGAACCACGACTCAGAGATAATTGCCATCTGCCACCATGGCATGAGAAGCGCCGATGCGACGAATTTTCTGCTTCAACAAGGATTCCCAAACGTGAAGAATTTGGTGGGGGGAATTGACGCCTGGTCGACCCAAGTGGATGGAACTGTCCCTCGATATTGACCCAGCCATACCAAGGCCTTTCGCATACATAATCTCCCCCCTCCTATCCTAAACGGCACGCTCGATTCTAGCTCATGCGCTCGCGGAAATAGTCGACGGTGCGCTTGAGCCCTTCACTCAGTTCGGTTCTTGGCTCCCAGGACAATTCTTGACGGAGCTTGGCCGAATCAATCACGCTCCGTACCTGTTCGCCACTTTTGGCTGGACCATGGACTTCCTTGTATGTCGAACTCGTGTGGGTGACTAAAATCCTGAGCAAATCGTTGATGGAAGTCTCTTCCCCCGTTCCGACATTATACGTCCCTTGTATTTCCTGACCCATCACCGCAAGATTTGCTTCAACGACATCTTCGACATACACGAAGTCTCGCGTTTGCCGTCCGTTCCCATTGACGATCGCTTGCTCGTTATTCAGCAGTTTCTGAATAAAGATCGCGACTACGCCGGCCTCTCCATCAGGATCCTGACGTGGACCATAAACATTGGCATAGCGCAGGCTCACGATTTGAAGTCCACTTACTCGTTGATAGTAGGAAAGATACTGCTCCCCGCACAGCTTGCTAATGCCGTAAGGCGACAGAGGCCTCGTGACATGGGACTCGGGCGCAGGATAGACCTCCTGCTCGCCGTAGATAGCCCCACCGGAAGAAGAGAACACCACCTTTCGCACACCATGCTTAATTGCTTGCTGCAGGACGTTCAGCATCCCAAGGACATTGACCTGGGCATCGAAGATTGGATCTTCCACAGATTTTCGGACATCCATCTGCGCAGCAAGATGCATGACTAGATTGGGCCTTTCGTTGCGAAACACCCGTTCAAGTCGCCAGCTCTGAATATCTAGCTTGAAGAAACGAGCGGCGCGATTGAGGTTTCGCCGCTTCCCCGTGGACAGATTGTCCACGACAACAACCTCATGCCCTTCCTGGATAAGACGATCGACCAAATGCGACCCGATAAAACCGGCACCTCCGGTCACAAGTACTTTCATGCACACCCCCATCGCCTATGAATCCGCACCATCATCTGTCCACCGTCTACCTGATCAGGTTGTTCTCTTGCGTGCAAAACCAACAAGAATCTCCCGATTCCCCTTTCGCCCGACCACGGGAGAATCGAGCACGCCTTTCAGCTGAAACCCCAACTGAGCGGCACAGGCAATAACCTTCGCAGTCACCGCCTCACGCTGCACATCATCTCGCACGATCCCCCCTCGTCCCACCTGGCCCTTACCGACTTCAAACTGTGGCTTCACTAATGCCACGATCACTGCCGAGCTATTGAGTAGGTGGACGACCGAGGGCAAGACCAGCGTCAGAGAAATAAAAGACACATCGATCACCGCAAGGTCGATGGGCTCAGGAACCGCTGCACGGTCAACATACCGAATGTTGGTCCGTTCGAGCAAGACAACACGTGAATCTTGACGGAGTCTCCACTCAAATTGTCCATATCCCACGTCGATGGCATAAATACGAGTGGCTCCTCGCTGCAGCAAACAGTCGGTAAATCCACCGGTCGAACACCCAACATCCAAACCGATTGTCCCTCTCGGATCAATATGAAAGGCATCAAGGGCTGCAGCTAATTTGTCGCCCGATCGACTGACGTACAAGGCAGGCTGCACGATCTCGATCCGCGCATCCAGCGGCACCAACTTCGCGGGCTTATCCACCTTAATCCCATCAACTGATACTCCTCCTGCTAAGACAGTTCTCGTTGCAGCCTCCCGACTGGGCACCAAACCCTGAGCTGCAAGCACACGGTCCAACCGTTCTTTGTGAGCACGCGGGAGGGAAGCCATAACGACTAGGGAAACCACTCATCGGGGCATGGGCGGAAATAAAAGCCTGTACGAGGGAAGCTAGGAGGACGGTTCATCGTCTGCGTCGTCTGGAGAGTAGGCGTGGATTCGTTTCTTGCCGTTCTTATCTTGCACGAGCACTTCTACTTTATGCTCAGCTTCTTCTAAAATCTTGAGACAATTCTTTGAGAGGCGAATGCCCTCTTCAAAAATCTTGAGCGACTCGTCTAGAGGGAGATCGTTTTTTTCCAACTCACCAACAATGGCTTCCAGTCGCGCCATTGCCTGTTCAAATTTCACCACTGCCACAACACGCCTCGTTATTTATGGATGGAAGCCCATTATACTGGACCGCACCGCGATTTCAAACTGTGGAGTCGTCACACACGCGCGTCACCATGCAACTCAATCGCCCGCGAGCCAATTGAGCCTCTAACTCCTGCCCAACCTCCACATCGCTCGCTCGGTGGAGAATCTGACCTGCTGGAACCGTTTGAAGAATACTGTAGCCACGTCCGAGAATCGCCAAAGGGCTCAAGGTATTGAGCTGCGCCAGCGTCGCGTGGATCCGGTGACGATGCTGCGCCAATATGACCCCCATCTGCCCTTCAAGGCGCTTCGAGAATTGCGGAACTGTTGCCAGACCTTGCTTGATTGTGAGAATAGGGTTGAGGCCGGACAGATCGCGCTGCGCCTCGTGAACCCGTTCACGCCCTGACGTAAGTAGTTGTTGGACCACTTCGCGCAATCGATCGACCATATCATCGGTCCGTTGTGCCGCTTCCTGGAGGCGAAAGCGTACATCCGTCACCCCTCGAATGCCGGCATCGAGCCGCTGCCGCTCGAAGGCACAATGCCGGAGCATCACCTGCCCCATACGGACCGTCAGCTCCCGCAATCGTTCCACGATCTCGGCTAACACCGGAACTACCGCCTCCGCTGCCGCCGACGGCGTCGGCGCCCGGAGGTCGGCGACGAAGTCAGCAAGCGTCACATCGGTTTCATGCCCGACAGCCGACACAACCGGCACATGGGATGCGGCAATAGCACGCACCACAATCTCTTCGTTGAAACTCCAGAGATCCTCCAACGACCCTCCGCCTCGCCCAACAATGATAACATCGACAGAGGCCCAGTCGTTTAAATCAGCCAGCGCCTCAGCGATTTGACGCCCGGCACTCTCCCCCTGAACTTGAACCGGAACGATAAGAATATGGAGCGTCGGCCAGCGTCGCCGAAGAACAGCCAGGATATCTCGAATGGCTGCGCCGGTCAGTGAAGTCACCACGCCCACCGTCCGAGGAAATACCGGGATCGGCTTCTTTCTGTCCTGATCGAACAACCCCTCCGCTGTCAGTCGTTCCTTCAACTGTTCAACTGCCAGCTGCAGTGCGCCGACGCCCTTCGGCTCTACCGTATCGAGCACGATCTGATATTCCCCACGCGGCTCATAGACCGTAAGCCTCCCCCGCACAATCACTTGTAGCCCTTCTTGCAAGGCAAAGCGTAGCCGAACTGCGTCGGACCGGAACAACACCGCGCGAATTTGGCTCGTCCTGTCCTTGAGTGTGCAATAGACGTGTCCCGATCCGGGGGCACGGAGATTGGAGAGTTCACCCTCCAGCCAGATATCAGAGAATTGTTCTTCGATTGAGGCGCGAAGCAGCCCCGTCAACTCCGAAACCGTTAAAAACCGTTTCGGAGTAGGAGCATGAGAGAGGGAAGCGGCGAAACCAGGAAGATTCGTGGTGAGTCTCCTTCAATCAATGATGCGAATTCGTTCGATCGACAACGCCTTGCCAAGACGCGCATCAAGTTCGAGCAGCACCGCGCAAAAGACGGAAGGACCCGAGGCCACTTCAAAGCGCCTCGGCATCCCGGTCAGAAACTTTTCGATCGCCAACTCTTTCTTCACCCCAATTACGGAATGGAGGGGACCGGTCATCCCAATATCCGTCAAATACGCGGTCCCTTTCGGAAGAATCTGATCATCGGCCGTTTGTACATGCGTATGGGTACCGACTACAGCGACGACCTCTCCGTCCAGATAGTGCCCCATCGCCATTTTCTCTGATGTGGCCTCTGCATGCATGTCAACAATCACGGCAAGCGTTCGCTTTTTCAGTACGGCCAATTCTTTTTTAGCCACCTGGAACGGACAGTCCAATGTCGGCATGTAGGCGCGCCCCATCAGCTGGAGAACGCCGAGTTGCTCCCCGCTGGCCGACTCGACCACCACACTTCCGTAACCCGGCACACCACTCGGATAATTGGCCGGACGAAGTAGTCGTGGCTCCCGGGGAAAGTAGTCGAGAATTTCCTTCTTGTCCCAGGCATGATTCCCAGTCGTAATCACCGCGAGGCCGAGGTCGAATAACTCTTCTGCCAACTCCGGCGTGATACCAAACCCACCAGCCGCGTTCTCTCCATTCCCGATCACGATGTCGATTTGACGTTGAGCCACCAGCTTTGGAACAGCTCTGGCCAATGCCCGCCGCCCAGGCTCTCCAAAGATATCGCCGATGAAGAGAACTTTCACTTGGCATACTCCACATACCGGCTCTCCCGAATCACAGTCACTCTGATCGTGCCGGGATAGGTCAGCTCCTGCTCAATCTTCTTCGCTAGATCCCGAGATAGTTGGAACGACTCAGCATCCGAAATATCTTCCTGTCGAACAATGACGCGAATCTCTCGGCCCGCTTGAATAGCATAGGCCTTCTGCACCCCTTTGATAGTCGTGGCAAGCGACTCCAGTTTCTCCAGCCGCTTTACGTAGGTCTCCAAGGCCTCCCGTCTAGCCCCAGGCCTGGCCGCAGACAACGCCTCAGCCGCAGCAACCAACACCGACTCTGGACAGATTGGTGCGACTTGTTCATGGTGCCCTGCAATGGCATTCACAATTTTCTCGCTCTCGCCGTACTTCTTGGCAATCTCAGCGCCAAGCATGGCGTGCGGGCCTTCTTCTTCGTGACTGACGGCTTTCCCGATGTCGTGCAGAAGCGCCCCCCGCCTAGCCAGCTTCACATCAAGACCAAGCTCCGACGCCATGATGCCGCAAATGTACGACGCTTCTCGCGAATGATAAAGATTGTTCTGCCCGTAGCTGGTCCGGTACTTGAGCCGACCAAGTACCTTGATCAACTCCGGATGAAAATCTGAGAGCCCCAACTCAAAGATGATTTTCTCGGCCTCCTCATACATGAGCTTATCAATGTCAACCTTGACTTTCTCGACGATCTCCTCGATCCGCGTCGGATGGATGCGCCCGTCATGCATCAACCGTTCGAGCGAGACCTTGGCAATCTCGCGGCGCAACGGATCGAAGCCCGACACGATAACGGCTTCAGGCGTTTCATCGATAATCAGGTCGATCCCGGTTGCAGCTTCGATCGCACGGATGTTCCGCCCTTCCCGCCCAATGATCCGTCCCTTCATTGCATCGTTCGGAATCGGCACGACAGAAATCGTGGATTCTGAAACGTAATCACGCACCACACGTTGAATCGAATTGGTAATGATCTCTCGCGCCTCCCGCTCCGCATTCTCCCGCGCCTCTTCTAACGTCCGCTTGGCATGCCCAACGGCCTCGAGCCGCGCCTGGCTTTCCATTTCTTGAATAAGCTGCTTCTTTGCCTCCTCAGCCGTAATCCCCGCAATGCGCTCTAACGCCTCACGATGCTCCTTCTCCACTCGAGCACAAGCTGATTCTTTAACCAGCAGCTTCTCTTCCCGTTTCGCGAGGTCTTGATCTCGCTTCTGAACCTCACTATCCCGCTTGTCTATGGCACTGATTCGTTTCTCGATGGTTTCATCCCGCTGAATCAAACGTTTTTCGACACTCACGAACTCAGCCATCTTGACCTTCTGCTCCTTCTCCAGCTCCTCTTTCGATCGCAACAGAAGGTCTTTTGCTTCCAGCTTCGCCTCTTTAACGATGTTCTCCGCCTCCCGCTGAGCGTTCTGTATAGCCTGGCGGACTTGCTCATCTTCCTGGGCCTTCTTCTTGACGCTCGATGAACGGCGGATCAGCTCAAAAAGGCCGATTCCGAGCAGTCCTCCTATGAGTCCTGTCAACAGATAAGCAATAATTGAGGTTGACATGTAGACTCCCCCTCTTACAGTCGCGAGACGAGAACAATTCTGCTTCCCAGCCTCGTTTGATACATGGTTATTCAACAGTCTTGAATGAGAGGGGGCGCAGTGAAAAGACGGAGGACTAGAAGAGGACGACGGGAAACGCGGTCTACGGAGCTACTCCGAGTACGGACTTATCAGGAATGGATACCTTGCTGGATTGAGATGACGGGTACGTCCTGAGTGCGATAGATCCCTCGAAGCCCATCGACGTCGATCCACTCTCATCCGAATGAGAGGATTCAGTGCGTGAACCGGAAGCAACCGCTGGCTGTTTCCGTGGACCGCACTCTCCGACGGCAACATGAACTCCATAACCTTACCCAACATCTCCAAGAGGTTATACATAAAGTATATGAACCCTTGTGCACCTTCTGACTGCCTCAATTTCGCCAGCATCAAGAACCCACATCCATTCCGCTGTGATTGCATCGTATCCCCGGATCACTGGACCGGTTCGAGCATGACCTCATCATGTCCCTATCGTAAAATCTACCACGTCCCGACACACACAAACACGATAACAAAGGGAAATGCCCTTTGCAAGTTGAATCTAACGAAAGAGCGAGGTCGGTACCTGCTCCTCGATCGACTCCATGAGCAACTTCATCCGGCGCTCGACATCCGCCTCACCTTGAGCACGCTTCCGTTCGAGATCAAACAACTGATGGGCCAAATTGAGTGCCGTCAGTACGGCGAGTTTGGACGGGGTCGTCGTATTCATTCCTTCCGCGAGATGGCGCATCTGGCCATCGACAAAGCTCGCGAGGCGCCGAACATCCCCTTCGTCTGCCTCACCACGAATCGCGTACCGTTGGCCGTAGATTTCCACGTCAATGGTCTTAGTCAAGGGCCACCTCCTTGCGTTCTTCTAGGCACTCCAACAATTCGATGTCGCCGAGAACTCTTTCTATACGTGACTTGATATCGATACGCTCTTGCTCCCACCGTCGATTCGCATCATCCTTCTCCGCAAGCCGTTGTCGAACGACCTTTAATTCTTCTTCAGTCGCCGCATTCTTTTTCTTCAGCTCTTGAACGAGCTTCACCAGATCCCTAATGCGACTTTCAAGTGCGTCCAATCGATCAAGTGCCATCCCCCTCACTCTCTTCCTTAAGAACCCCTACAGGTTGTGGCGCACTATAGAAACTTGTCTAGATCTTGTCAAGAAATAGCTATCAGGAAGCCTTGTCTAGGCGTAGGTATTCTCTGTAGCTTCGCAGTACGCGCTTCACATACTGCCGCGTTTCCTGATATGGGATCAATTCAATGAACTCATCCTGACTTCGTCCAGGGTGAAGCGCAACCCAGCTCCCAACAACTAATGGCCCTGCATTGTATGAAGCAATAGCGAGCGCGACATTCCCGGAAAATTGTTCGAGTAACTGCTCGACGTAGTAGACCCCGATCTGAATATTAGTCTCCTGATCGAAGAGATCCTCCCGTCCAACCACGGGCAGTCCGAGCCTTTGCGCCACATTATTTGCGGTTCCCAGCATCACCTGCATCAGGCCAATCGCACCAACGCGCGACACGGCTTTCCAATCGTACTGACTCTCCTCTCGAATGATGGCTGCCACCAGATAGGGATCGACACCGTTCACACCTCGGCCCTTGATCGTGGGAAGGAGACCTGTTGGATAGGCCACCTTCCATAGCGACGGGTCAACGATGCCGCCGGTTCGCTCCAATTTATCGCGGAACCTGGCCCTCGCGAGTCGGAGTGCATGATGGTAGGAACCCACCTCGTTCAACATCGTCGCAAGGGCCATGAGGACGTCTGGATCTCGGCTATAGAGATCAGTCAACCCCGCCAACTCTCGAGCAGCATCAGAGTCCAACCCAAGCGTCTTGAGCTCAATGGCTCGACGGTATGCCGACTGCTTCCCGATTTCGTCCCTGGCAGACACCGAACGTGTGGCCTCACCATTCACAGGCGTGCCCTCGTTCACCGGAGCGGTCGCCGAAATCGGTTCTACTGCAAGAGACTCCGACAACGTGATATCGATCCGTTCCCGAGCCAGCTGGCAATAATAGGTATGCACGTATCGTTGGCAGAGTTGCACAAACAGATCATGAGCTTGGGGTTGTTGGCTCAATTCGGCCGCGCGTCCCATCCAATAGAGCGCCTGCGGCTCAAAATCGTAGTCGTGCTGATCGACGAGCGGACGAAGCTCATCACCTACCTCACGATAGCGCCCCATACGGTAATAGACCCAGCCCACGCGCCAGCGTGCCTCGGCACGTTGGGAGGCCGGCTCTCCGACCTTTGCCACCTGTCGGTACCGCACAATCGCGTCGTCAAAGCGGCCTTGATCCTCCAGCCACATCCCGGCGAACAAGGTGATCTGACCTTTCTGCTCAGCCGAAAGCGAAGATGTCGGCAGTGTAAGGGAGAGATCTAACAACTTATCCCCCTGTCCTTGTCGAAGATACACACGGGCGAGCCAGACCGACGCTTCATGGGATTCCACCCCCCCGTCTTTTACCAGCGCACGGAACGTCTCTCGGGCTTCGTCATACTGTTTCAGCCGTACGTGCGCGATACCGCGCTTCAGCTTTGCCTCTGCGCGCCGGGGCGACTGCGGATCAGCGGCAAGAAACTTTCGGATCTCCTCGATAGCCTCGGCATGAAAGGATTGTCCAAGATATACCTGAGCCCGGACAAGCCGATCACTCGATTGAACCACCCACGGCTCGCCACCAAGATTCGAGGCCAGTAGCGCTTCCGCTTCTTTCGCTTCTGCACTATACGCAAACCGAACCCAGAGCTGCATCAGAGTCTCGCGGCCTTCCCGTATGTGGTTGTCTCGCAGTTGGCAGGCGCTTCGCCGAAGAAGCGCCCGGGGAGTCCCTGACTCCTTATCGTTCAGTTCCATAGCTTTTGCAAACCACGCTGTCGCTTCCGGACAACTCGACGCCTGATACCACGCTTCCCCTGCTCGATAGGCAGCTTTAGTCAGCAGAAAGGAGTCCGGCACTGCCTGCCGAATACTTTCGAACATGTCCGCCGCCTGTTTGGCGTCTCCAAGATTCAACAACGCCTCCCCTGTCCATAGTCGGATATAGTCGTCCAAGACAGGAAAGTCTCGCTGCGCCGCGCGGAGAAATTGAATCGCCACGGCAGGATTCCGTTCAAGGAGCAACACTCCGGACAGCAATCCCGCGCGCTTGGCCCAAACTGTGGAGGGGAATCGCTCCATCACCCGCTGCAGCCGATCAAGCTTGAGCAACAAGACTTGCTCTTTATTGAGAGCCTTGCCGAGCCGTTCCTTCGGCACCGCGGCAGCCTGAAAGCAATCTTCCGCTCTCTCACACACTCCACTGTCACTCGACATCGAGAGAGGGAAAGGACCGGCGGACGCCTGCCCGGAAAGCAGCGCAAACCCACAGAGGCCAATAGACGTAGCAAAGAGCAGGTTTCGTATGGCCCATTGATATAGACAGTCGTGCACCCGTCGCCTCCCTCTTGATCTGTAACATATATAACAGTGTGCTTCCCCTGTTGCCAGCAAACCCGAATCCCAAGCCTTGTTCCACTTTTTGAGGCTGTGGTAGGCTGCCCTCATGGGTCACGAACAAAACACCCTTGCGTCACGCACAGTTCCTATAAACCTCCTTGCCCTTGATGAGGAAGGGATGGGCCGGCTCGTGCAGCAATTCGGATGGCCCCGCTATCGGACCAGTCAGATTTTGCGCTGGCTCTATCAACGTCGAGCCAAAGACATCAACCGGATGACAGACCTCGGCCAATCGGAGCGAACAGCGCTGGCTTCACAAGCCACGATTCAGCGCGCCGCAGGCTGCACGGTCTTCCATTCGATCGATCACACGAGAAAACTCGTACTCACGCTCAGCGATGGACTCACCGTCGAAACCGTGCTGATTCCCGATGGAGACCGCTTAACCCTCTGTGTGTCGACGCAGATCGGCTGCACCTTGGATTGCGGATTCTGCCTGACCGGCATGATGGGATTGAAACGAAACTTGAAGCCGCATGAAATCATCGAGCAGGTGCTGACCGCCCAAGATCGCCTCGACCCTAGTGAGGAGCGGATTACCAACCTCGTCTTTATGGGGATGGGCGAGCCCTTGGCCAATATGGAGGCCTTGTCAGAGGCCATTCGGCGACTCACCAACAAACCATGGGGGCTCGGATGGTCGCCGAGACGCATTACGGTCTCGACTGCCGGACTGGCAACGCGACTGAAAGATGTCGCACCACTCGGCGTCAATCTGGCCATTTCGCTGAATGCCACAACGGAGGACCAACGCGCCAGTCTGATGCCGGCCATCAATGGGATCGCCTCGCTCAAAACGTTGCTCACAGCCTGTCGCCGTTATCCCTTGCCGCCGACCCGACGACTCACTTTTGAGTACGTACTGTTAGCCGGGGTGAACGATCACCCTGACGATGCTCGCCGCCTCGCCAAACTCGTCCGCAGGATCGCGTGCAAAATCAATTTGATTCCGTTCAATGAATTTCCCGGGAGTCCCTTTCGTCGCCCATCGGAACGCGACATTTCTACTTTTCAAACCATCCTGCGACAAGCAAACCTCGACGTGTTCGTCCGTAAAAGCCGTGGGCGCGACGTCCTCGGTGCCTGCGGCCAGTTAGGCAATCTCTCTCCCGAATACACAGAACGTGCCTTGACACAAATCGAATCCCATTGCTAGCATATACTGTGCGCACCACCCAAATATGACCTGGCTGTATTCTCAATCCATCATGCGAATATCATGGTTGGCTGCCGCGAGCATCCTTGTCTTCGCCTTCACATCGCCTGCGTTTGCATTAGAACCTCATGAGTTCATCCTCTCCAACGGGATGAAAGTTCTGTTGGTCGAAGTTCCCAAAGCACCGGTTGCGACCGTCCAGGTCTGGTACAAAGTCGGCTCACGCAACGAAGTCATGGGCCGCGCAGGCCTCTCCCACATGCTGGAACATATGATGTTCAAGGGCACCGCCAAATACCCCAAAGGCGCATTTTCACGGCTTATTCGCAAGAACGGCGGGACAGACAACGCCTTCACAAGCCAAGATTTCACCGCCTACTTTGAGAATCTCGCGACCGACCGTGTCGAGCTAGCCCTGGAACTCGAAGCCGATCGTATGCAGGGACTCCTGCTCGACATGCCTGAGTTGACGACAGAACGAGAAGTCGTGAAGGAAGAACGCCGCCTTCGCACCGAGGACGACCCCCAAGGCGCGCTCGTCGAGGCGCTCTTCGCGCAGGCCTATTTCAGCCACCCATATCATTGGCCGGTGATCGGCTGGTTCGGCGACTTGGATGCCATGACCCTCGAAGACTTGCAACGGCATTACGACACCTATTACTCGCCCAACAACGCAACCCTCGTCGTAGTGGGCGACATCAAAGCCGACAGCCTGCTCCCCACAATCAAACAGCTCTTCGAACCGATCCCGCGAGGACCGGAGCCTAAACCAATCGCCACTATGGAGCCGGAGCAAAAAGGCGAGCGCCGCTTTCTCCTCAAGCGGGATGCGCAAGTCCCGTTCGTTATGATCGGCTATCGCGTGCCCAATTTTACGAGCGAAGATTCATACGCACTCGACATTCTAGATTCGATTCTATCGCATGGGAAAAGTGCGCGCCTGTATCAGAGCCTCGTATACGAACAAAAATCGGCGCTGGCAGTCGGATCAGAATACAGCTTGCTGCAGGCCGATCCTGGCCTTTTCTACTTCTATGCCCTCGTAAGTCCAGGCCAGAAACCGGAATCGGTCGAGGACGCCCTTCATCAAGAGATCAAACGTCTCCAGACCGATCCGCCAACAGAGCAAGAACTGCAACGGGCAAAGAACCAGGTCGAAGCCACCCATGTCTTCGAACAGGATTCCAACTTCCGGCATGCCATGCTGCTCGGACAAGCTGAATCCGTCGGCGCCGGGTGGCGGAAAATCGACCAGTTTGTCGAACAGATCCGGGCAGTGACGACCAAAGATGTTCAGCGTGTCGCCCGTCAATATTTGATGGAAGACAATCGGACCGTCGGCACACTGATCCCCCTGCCCCCCAAACAACCAGAGGCACCCTCCACTGCCGCGCAACAGGGAAGACCCTAATGATGCCAACGACAAGACTACGGCCTGTTGTGCTTCGGCGACAGGCAACTCTGACCCTCGTGGTGGGACTCTGCGCGTTGCTTTTGGCAAGCAATTCCAGTACAGCGGCAGAGATTGCGCCGACGAAATTTATGACGGCAAACGGCATCACGGTGCTCGTCCTTGAACAACATTTCCTGCCCATCGTTGAAATCCACGCGCTAATTAAGGCCGGCTCGGCGCAAGACCCTCCCGATAAAGCAGGACTCGCGAACCTTGTTGCCAGTCTTCTGGACGAAGGAACAACCACGCGCACATCAAAACAGCAAGCAGAGCAAATCGATTTTGTCGGCGGAGCCTTGGAAGCCAAAGCCTCAGAGGATTTCACCACTGCCTCCGCCCGCGTACTCAAGAAAGACATCGACCTCGGTTTTAGCCTGCTCGCGGACATGCTGCAACACCCCGCGTTTCATAAGCAGGAATTCGAACGGATTCGCACCCAGCTCCTGGGTGAGATGGCGAGCGACAATGACGACCCAGGCCATATCGCCATGAAGGCATTCAATCAGCTCGTTTTCCACGGACATCCCTACCGATGGCCCGTCAATGGAACAGAGGAGACGCTCAACAAAATCACCCTAGCCGACGTGCAAACCTTCTACGGACGGGAATATTCTCCTCCCCAAGTCATCCTGACCATCGTCGGTGATATCACGCTTGAACAGGCCACTACATACGTACAGACCCATTTCGGAGCCTGGAAGAAAGGGGCCGCGACAGCACGGAGTACGAAAAAGCCCTCTCCGGTCGAACGGAAAACGGTCCAACTCATCGAGAAAGATCTCACCCAGTCCACCATTGTGCTTGGCCATGGAGGCCTTTCGCGTACTCACCCGGATTATTATTCCGTGACGGTGATGAATTACATCCTAGGGGCCGGTGGATTTTCCTCCCGCTTGATGGATTCGATTCGCGACAAGCAGGGGTTGGCCTATGGGATCATGAGCCACTTCGACGCTCGGCTGATGCCAGGTTCGTTCTGGGTGAATCTTCAAACCAAGACGGAGACGACAAATCAAGCCATCACCAGCGTCCTGACCGAGATCAAATCCATTCGTGACATACCCGTGTCCGACCAGGAGTTGGCCGAAGCTAAATCATTCCTGATAGGCAGCTTCCCACTACGATTTGATTCCACCGCAAAACTCGCGCACGTGCTCGCTCAAGTGGAACTCTATGGCCTAGGATTCGAATATTTTTCGGAATCCCCAAAATGGATAGACCAGGTCACGAAGGAAGACGTCCAGCGCGCGGCGAAACAATACCTGGACCCTAAACGATACGCCTTAGTGGTGGTAGGCGACCTCGCCAAAGCGAAGGTCAAA
>Ga0113563_10001084_pt1 | contig 14795 bp, 9 predicted proteins | sample Mud3Dept3metaG_FD_80117 | JGI IMG/M metagenome (GOLD analysis project Ga0113563, IMG submission 80117) | Freshwater wetland microbial communities from Ohio, USA, analyzing the effect of biotic and abiotic controls - Mud 3 Core 4 Depth 3... | ecosystem: Environmental > Aquatic > Freshwater >...
ACCTTCATGGCAGCAGCCGCGATCACTTCAGACTGATCGGTTATGGTGGGCCCGCCCCTGCACTACTCACCTGAAAATCCTTGCCAAAAAGGAAAGGGTTTTTCAGTTCCACGGAATAACGGTCGGTATCGGCATCGGGATCGCAATCGCAGTCGCAATCGCTATCGAAAACTGTGCATAATCGGGCTCCTCGATATTGATGCCGGCAGCGCCATGATGCCGACGTCGATTCCGATAGCGATAGCGATACCGATTGTGCCATTTCCAGGAGTGGTCGCTTTGCTTGCTTGCGGCCATCGGCTGCTTTGTGGAATCTCTCGCGAAAGGGAATTTCAGAAGTGGTCGCCGAGTGCGAACCGGATTGCGCCGAGCGGGTCGGCTAAGCGGAAACGGGAAGGCCCAACCTGAATCAACCGATCCATGCGGAGGGGATTCCAGGAGAAAATCAACCGGCCCGGCTGGCCGATGAGGGGAAGCCGCAGTCGGAGTTCGCCGCCGACCGAACCGCGCAGCATGCCGTTTGTTATATCAAGGAGGCTCGAACCGGTTCCGAAGTCGGCATTCTTTGCCGACAGGCGGCTCCACCCCAGATCGATGAATCCCGCTCCGCTGAGGGGGCCCTGGATCGGGATCCGGTATTCCACGGAGAAGCCGAGCACCGTGTCCGCGCCGGCCGGTGCGGTCGGAACCGTTCCTCCCGGCAAGGGGATCCAGGGGGAGAGGCCGCCGCGCCGGAACCCGCGGACAATCTCATCTCCCGGATACAGGCGCCGGTCCGATGTCAGGAGAACTCCGTTTTGAGGGCGTGTGAGGGCACCTTGAAAGCAAAATGCAAGGGAATTCCGGCCGCGAGTCAGCGGATCGTCCAGGTATTGCGAGAAATGGAATGACTGAACCGTTGTGTCGACCGTGCGGAGCATCGTGGTTCCAGCCAGGGAGCCGACAAGGGCAAGCCGGGTTCCTCTAGTCTCCGGGCCGGTTCCGCGTGCGGCATTCACTACGAAGGAAGGCGACAGATCGGTCCTTCCCTGCACGCTTGCGCGTCGTTCGCCTTCGTCGGAGGCGCTGTTTTCCGATAGCGAAAGCCTCTCGAATCGGGCTCCCAGCCCCACCTGTACCTGCGACGTCACCGGATATGCCCCCGACAATCCAATGCCTGTGGAGCGGCGCCGGAGCAAATGAATCAGATCGTCTGCGTCCGGTACGAAGCTGGCGACATTTACATGAGTGACGCGGTGGAAGACCGACAGCCCCACTGGAAACGGAAAGCCCAGAAAGTGCCGGCCTGCGATATTGAGCACGGCATTGGCTTGGGAAGCGCCGCCGTCCAACTGGAATGCCAGGGATTCTCCAAATCCGAGCAGGTCAATGGCACTGTAGAGAATACCCAGGTATCCTCCCCCGATGCCGCCTGTCCCGCCTGTGCCATAGATCCCCTGACGATCCTTTTCCTTGATGTGGAAGACGATATCCAAAAGACCGGAGGATCCGGTATATTCCAGCGCAACGTCCGCACGCTGGACCGGCTGAACCATGCCGCTGCGGTTCAATCTCCGCACGCTCTCGTCCAGCCTCGAGGAATCATAAACCTCCCCCTCCCGCACAACAATTTCACGGCGGAGCAAGTTCTCCCGCAATCGCTTGTTACCCTGGAACTCGATGCGGCCCACGATCATCGGATGGCCCGATTCGACCCGATACACCGCACGGACGGTGCACTCTGCATCGTTACGATCCTGCAACAATTCCACCTGCGACATCGCATAGCCGTGCCGGCCCATTGCATCGACGATCCTGTTCCGCGCCGACTCCAGCGCTGAAGAATCGTACTCAGCCGGAACCGGAAGGTTGGCAAGAACTTCCGCCAGATCCGCCGCGGCAGCTCTTGCGTTCCCCTCACTGCGGACCGAGACAAGCCGGTAGCGGGGGCCCTCCATAATCGGAATCGACAGAAGGAGTTTGAACTCGGATCCGCCGGTTCCCGGCACGGGCAACCACGGGGAGCATCCCGAGTGCCGGGCAACTACCTCCGGACGGCCCACGCCGACCGCCGCATAACCCTTCGACCGGTAAAAACGGCGCAAGTTCTCCAGATCGGCGGCCGCATACTCCGGTGAGTAAGCACCGCTGACCGACCAGGGGGCAAAGAGCGAAGCGGATCGAAGGTACTGCAGCTGCTTGAGTAATTCGCCGGAAGAGACCGAGTGGTTGCCGTTGAACCGAACTGCGCCGATATCCAGGCGCGGGCCGGTTTGCACGATCAGCCGCAACTGGCATGATCCCTTGGCGACCGGCACGGTCGAAAGACGCACGTCCGCAAGCGGATACCGCCGGGAGAGCAGATACCGGCGAACTGCATTGGCGGCTTTGTTTGCTTCACCAGGCCGGAAGGGGGTTGTGGGCCGTATCGCGAGCTTCTCCCGTTCCAGAAAATGGCTGATCTGCTCTCTCTCCCCCTGCCCGACACCGTCGATGACAAAGTCCGACACCCAGGGCCGCTCGCGCACGAGATATGTAAGATCCACCATGGTTCCCTGGATCGCTTGCTCCCGTATCTCGAGGAATTCAAAAATCCCAAGATCATGCAAGCGTCGGAGATCCGCTTCCACCTCGTTGTGGATGAACTTCTTGCCCGGAGCCGCAGAGATTGAGTGCAGAATCGTCTCCGGGGGCACACGCACGTTTCCTTCCACATAGACGTGGCGAATTGTCGGAGGAGGCGGACCTTGGGAAAAGGACGGAAGAGCGGTCAGTAACAGACAGCCCGTAAGGCAAAAACGGAAGATCATTTCACCCAAACCATATGCGTATACTCCCGTCCGGCGACTTGGTTCCAATAATTTGCGTCAGAGTCAGGGATTGAGCCGGATGGAGAGAGTGCCAGGACGATCGGGATAAGGAGGATGAAGCGCCCGGGCGGAATCCCGCGCTCAATGCGGGATCTCGGGAGTGGAAGAGAATGAGAAGTGCCGCGCGATTCGGTCGATGCCCGCCCGATTCATTTTGATCCCGAGTTCCAGCCTCATCTCCGCATCCCGGCAGCAACAGGGAAACGCCGCTCCGAGGCAGACCTTGACGGCCGTAACTCATGTATTTTCCATAGTTTTCAGAGGTATATTGAGCTTGACTCTCTCGGGTAAGAATGTTAGATTCCGCATGCACTCTTTGCCGTCCGCAAAACATAGGATTTAAGAAAGAAAGGAGATCTCAATGAACTCCTCTGAAATCAGAAAGACGCCCCTGAACGCGATCCATCGGGAGGCCGGGGGCCGGATGGTGGAATTCGCCGGCTGGGATATGCCGGTACAATACGCGGGGCCGATGCAGGAGCATCTGGCAGTCAGGACCCGCGCCGGCATTTTCGATGTCAGCCACATGGGAGAGGTGGAAATCAAGGGCCCCGGCGCGGAGGAAACCATTCAGAGGGTAACGTGCAATGACGTCAGGCGACTGGCCGTTGGCCAGATCCATTACTCGGCGTTGATGACTCCCGAAGGGACCTTCGTTGACGACATACTCGTGCATCGCATGGGAGAGAACCACTTCTTCCTCTGCGTGAATGCATCCAATCAAAAGAAGGATTACGAGTGGATTCGCGATCATGCCGGTGCGAATGCGGAGGTGATCTTCCGCAGCAACGATTTCGCTCAGATCGCGGTCCAAGGCCCTCGCGCGCTGGAAATTCTGCGCCCCTTAACGGACTCGAAGCTCGATGCGATAGGATATTACTGGTTCACGCGGGGAAAATTCGCCGGGTTCGAAGCCCTGATCACCCGGACCGGTTATACCGGCGAGGACGGTTTCGAGATCTACATCCATCCCGATCATGCTGTGGAAGTCTGGACCCGGATTATGGAATCCGGCAAGCCGCTGGGGCTGGAACCGGCAGGCCTGGCGGCGCGCAACACGCTGCGCCTGGAAGCAAAAATGGCTCTGTACGGCAACGACATCGATGCGACGACGACGGTGCTCGAAGCCGACCTCGGCTGGATTTGCAAGCTGGACAAGGGCAACTTCATCGGCCGCGATGTGCTGTTGAGGCAACGCGCCGAGGGGGTGAAACGACTGCTCGTCGGCTTCGAGATGGTGGAACGCGGGATCGCCCGTGATCACTACCCCGTCGAGATCGACGGCCGGCGCTGCGGTGTTGTTACGAGCGGGAGTCCCGCTCCATACCTGCACAAGAACATAGGCCTCACGTATCTCCCGAAGGAAAACTGCGCCGTCGGCACGGAATTCCACGTTATCATACGGGAGAAACCGGTAAAGGCCCGGGTTGTACCGACGCCATTTTACAAGAGAGCAAAGAAATAATGATCCGGCCCGTTTGCGGGCCAATGAAATCAGCCAAAGCGGAGGTTTGCCCTATGTATCCCGAGGAAAACCTGTACACCAAGGATCACGAATGGATTCACGTCGAAGGGGATGTGGGAATCGTTGGCATCACCGATTACGCACAGCATGAACTCGGGGACGTGGTCTACGTGGATCTGCCCGAAGTCGGAGACACCTTTGAGGCTTCCGAGCCGTTCGGCTCCGTCGAATCGGTAAAGGCAGTTTCAGAGGTGTTCAGTCCCGTCAGCGGCGAGGTCCTGGAAGTCAACACCAAGCTGGAGGAAACGCCGGAACTCGTAAACGAGTCCCCGCATCAGAAAGCCTGGATGATCAAAATCCGCATCACCAACCCGGATGAACTCAAAGAGATGCTCAGCGCCGACGAGTATGAGGAGTATCTTCAGGAGCAGTCCGGCAGCTGATCCGATTCATTTGAATTCTGATTCTCCCAAGGCCGCCGTTTCGCCTCAGCGGGACGGCGGCGACTGTCCCGAAGCCGATGTCGGGCGAAGACTTCACGCACATCGTGGCAGAGTGCTTTCATCTCGTGCCGGCATCGGCATGCTTCCGTTGACATGCCGATTTCGTAACAGGCCGGCCTCGAGTGATGCCGTTCTGATCCGAGTACATCGGGAACGCACCGACTGCAGGCGCACGATGCAGCAGAATCCGCGCAAGAGCGGAATACGGGATTTCCGGCTGGGCTGAGTTATAATCTCCCTGTAAACGCAGCGCCAGTCCTGCGGGAGATCGCCGAAGCTCCGGAGGAATGCGGGCTCGAGGCAGAGCGTTTTCGAAGCTGGGCACGCTCAGGTGAGCGTCGCCAGTTTCCGGCACTGTAATCCGGAGAGAACGCGCGCCGCATGCGCAGCGAATCTCTCGTGGCAGGAGGGACAATGAATCGAGTACTGATGGGAACAATGCTGCTGGCCGCAATCGCCTTTGGCGCGCGTGACGCCGCAGCATGGACGGACCAAAGCAACCCGGGTTCAAATCAGGGAGGCCGTGGAAATTCCGCTGCGCGGGATGCCTGCACGTTGTTTACGCCGGAGGAGATCGCTTCCGCCGTCGGGACTTCTGTGCAGCGTGCGAGGCCGGAAGACACACAGACCGGAACGCAGTGCAGGTTTCAGAGCTCGGCCGGGTCGGTCAACATCTGGACCGGTCCCCTCAGTGCGAAAGAGTTCGAGGAATTTCGCCAACGGCTGGCTGCACAGGGCAAGAAGCCGCAGAACGCGCCCGGGATCGGCGACGGCGCGTACTTCTGGGACGATCGGATCTATGTCCGCGTCGGCAACCGCGGTCTGAACATCTGGCTCGGCAGCGGCGACGCCGCGTCGAGCGAGAAGCGCCGCACAGCGGTGCTCAATCTGGCCAAAGCAGGCGCCGAGAAGCTGCGATAGTCTCCCCTGCCGTCGCTGGCATCACCGATCGCTTCCGCTGCGGACGAGCGTGGTCGATGGGGCCTACCCTTGCCACAGGACGGCCGCGGTCCATGGGTCGAATGGTTCTGCTGGACGGCGGGTTTGTCTGCCGCACCATCTGTTCACGGACATAAACTCCCGCCGGCGCGACTCCCGAGCAGCGATTTCGCAGACCCCGGAAGGCGGAGGATGGAATCGCGCGATGCGCGGCACCTTGCTTTAAGCCCGCCATTCCTACCGCAGCCTGCCCCGTGTTCCTCCTGATACCTTCCTTCCCATCCGGATTTCCGTATGAATCCGGCGAATGGAATGGTAGACAGCAGGCCCGATTAATCCTCCCTGACAGGGGGCAGCAGGCAGATCAGATGGCGGTCGCCGTAGACGTTGTCGATCTGTCCGACAGCGGGCCAGAACTTGCTCACCCGGGTGGAAGGGCTCGGATAGGCCGCCTCGAACCGGGAATACGGATGCCGCCACTCATCGGCCAGCAGCGACCTGGCGGTGTGCGGCGCGTTTTTCAGCAGGTTGTCCTCCGGATCCATCCTGCCTTGCTCAATGGCTTCGATTTCCTTGCGAATGGCAATCATCGCATCACAGAACCGGTCCAACTCCTCTTTGGATTCGCTTTCCGTGGGTTCCACCATCATGGTTCCCGCGACAGGGAAGGAAACGGTGGGAGCGTGGATTCCGTAATCCATCAGGCGCCTGGCGACGTCGCCCACCTCGATTCCGGCGCTTTTCTTGAGCGGCCGCAAATCGAGGATGCACTCGTGCGCGATCAGCCCGTGCTTTCCCTTGTATACAACCGGGTAGTAAGCATCGAGCCGGCTGGCGATGTAGTTGGCATTGAGAATGGCATACCGCGTGGCATCGGTCAGCCCCTCCGGCCCCATCATCGCGATGTACGTCCACGAGATCGGCAGAACACTGGGGCTCCCGTACGGCGCAGCCGAAACAGCGCCTACACCCTTCTGCCCCCCGACCGGAACCACCGGATGTCCTGGCAGGAACGGAACCAGATGGGGTGCTACCGCGATGGGCCCCATGCCCGGCCCGCCGCCGCCGTGCGGAATCGCGAACGTCTTGTGGAGATTCAGGTGGCAGACGTCGGCTCCCATGTCGGCCGGCCGGCAGAGACCGACCTGGGCATTCATGTTTGCGCCGTCCATGTACACCTGGCCGCCATGCTCGTGCACAACCGCACAGATTTCCCTGATGCCCTCTTCGAACACCCCGTGAGTCGATGGATATGTAACCATCAACGCACCCAGCGCATCGGCATTGGCTTTCGCTTTCGCCCTCAGGTCCGCCAGATCGACGTTGCCCATCGGGTCGCAATCGACGACCACGACTTTGAAGCCGGCCATGATGGCGCTCGCCGGGTTGGTACCGTGCGCCGAATGGGGGATCAGGCAGATGTTGCGGTGATCTTCCCCGCGGCTCTGCAGATACTTGCGGATCACGAGAAGGCCTGTGAACTCGCCCTGGGCACCGGAGTTCGGCTGCATGGACACTCCGGCAAACCCGGTGATTTCCTTCAGGTCTCTTTCCAGCTGTGCGAACATGGCATGATAACCGGCAGCCTGGCCCTCGGGAACGAAAGGGTGAATCCCTGCGAATTCGGGCCAGCTTACCGGGAACATTTCAGCCGTGGCGTTGAGTTTCATGGTGCAGGACCCGAGCGGGATCATGGAAGCAGTCAGAGAGAGGTCCCGGGATTCGAGGCGCCGCATATACCGCAGCAACTCGGTTTCGGAGTGATAGCGGTGGAACACAGGATGAGTCAGATAGTTGCTCGTACGCGCGACGGATTCCGGATAAGAGTCGTTCACATGGTCGATAAGACCCATAACCTCCGATTCCTGGGCCTTTGGATCACCGCCGAATACGGCAAGCAGATCTTTCAGATCGCCGGCACTCACGGTCTCATCAAGACTGACGCCGACCGCCGAATCACCCAGGACGCGCAGGTTGATGCCGCGCGCACGCGCCGCATCCAGGATGTCACTGGCCCGCTTTTTCCCCAATTCGACTCGAAGCGTGTCGAAAAACAGTTTGGGGCCGACGCCATAGCCGAGACGCTCCAGGCCCTTGGCGAGAATCAACGCCATCGTGTGAATCCGGCGGGCGATTTTCCTGATCCCCTCCGGGCCGTGGTAAACGGCGTACATGCTTGCCATTACTGCCAGAAGCACCTGCGCGGTGCAAATGTTGCTGGTCGCCTTCTCGCGCCGGATGTGCTGTTCACGCGTCTGCAGCGCGAGGCGCAGGGCATCGTTCCCCTGGGAATCCCTGGACACTCCCACAATGCGGCCAGGCATATGACGCTTGTACTCGTCCCGGGTGGAGAGGAAGGCAGCATGCGGCCCGCCGTATCCGAGCGGCACGCCGAAACGCTGGGAGGATCCGACGGCGACGTCGGCTCCGAATTCTCCCGGCGCTTTCAGGAGTGCGAGGGAGAGTAAATCGGCTGCCACAACCGTCAGCGCGCCTGCGGCATGGACACGCGCGACAAATGAGGAGTAGTCGTGGACCGCACCGTCCGTGGCAGGATACTGCAACAGCACGCCGCATACCGGTGTGGCAAAATCGAATTCTTCGTGATTTCCAACCAGAACCCCAATCCCCTTGGCGTCCGCCCGCGTCTTCACTACTTCAATTGTTTGCGGGTGGCATGCCTCCGAAACAAAGAAGCAATTGCGTTCCTCTTTGCTGAGGGCATAGCACATGTTCATGGCTTCGGCCGCCGCAGTCCCTTCATCCAGGAGCGAGGCGTTGGCAACCGGGAGACCGGTTAAATCGGCTATCAGCGTCTGAAAGTTGAGCAAGGCCTCAAGCCGTCCCTGCGAAATCTCCGGTTGATAGGGTGTGTACTGCGTATACCAGCCGGGATTCTCCAGGATGTTGCGCTGAATCACAGGCGGCGTAATGCAGTTGTAATACCCCATCCCGATGTAGGACCGGAATACTCTGTTCCTGGATGCCAGCTCGCGAAGTTCCGCAAGAGCAGCATATTCGCTCCGGGCCTTCCCGAGCTTCAGCGGGTCCTTGAGCCGGATGGATGCCGGCACCGTCTTGTCTATCATTGCATCCAGAGAGGAATAGCCAATTACCTCCAGCATTGCCCGGCAGTCTCGTTCACTAGGACCGATATGGCGGCGAACGAAGCTCCCTGTATCGCTGAGAATTTCCCGGGCCTGGCGCGTACTCGATTTTTCAGTGTATTGCTTTGTCATATTTCATCCATTCCCGTATAAAAGTGCAGCCAGAATGTCAAGCTTACAGGCGCTTACTATACAGTGTCCGGCCCGGGAACACCAGCAGAAGGTGACAGCAACGATCGAACCGTGCCCCATGCCTAAACGGAAGAGTAAGTTGATCTTGCTGTCTCGAGAATGCGGATATCTGACTTCGGGCTACTGACCTCGGAGGTCGGGTTTCACACGGAATGGGATAAGAGGGTGGAAAGGCAAGGCCGTTTCCCTGGATTCGGGGATTCACTCGAAGGCAACGGAGGAAACATGGATCGGTTCAAGCGGTTTGGAAGCGGGCATTGTCAGGCGGCCCCGCCCGGCAATGCCGAATTGGGCCGCCCGGATAGAGCAATTGCGGCGCCTCCGCTTATCGCCGGATTCCCGTCATCCGTCCGCGCCCGCCCGAGAACAGGGGCGCGCCGTTCTCATCGCGCAGCTTCAGGACGTTCTGCCCGATCTGCAATTCTGCAGCCAGATAGGTGTCGGAAGCGTTTACCAACGGGTACCCCAAGACCGTGATCGTGTCGCCCTCGGAAATCTCGAAACCCGCTCGAACCAGAGCCTGATAAGGGGATGCCACGATGGTTGCAGCCTTTCCGCCCGCGATGATTGTGAAGGTCGGCAGACCCTGGCCCGGCGCCATGTCCACGCTCCCGACTGTTCCGGTAATTGCTGTTCTGGCGGAAAAGTCGACATTGAAATGATCCTGGGCACAGATACCGGCACCTTGTCGAGTTCTCACTCCGCCCTGGTTCCCCGAGCCGGCCATCATGCCACGGCCCATCCCGCCGCGGCCTCTGCCCATTACCATCGCGCCGGATCCCATTAGCGGCATTCCCGCATCGTCTCTCAAGGCAACCCAGGCGCCGGAAGGATCCTTGATCTCTTTCGCGACATAAGCGTTGGCAATCCGAAGATCCGGAAATGCCTTGAGATCCAGAAGCTGGCCTTCTTTGATCTCAATCCCGATCTCCGCAAGCAACCGGTAGGGGCCTAGCATGACCGTCACATCCCCGGTTGCGGTGCGCATTGTGATCGAAGGCATCCCCTGTCCGGCTGCCATGATAACCCTTGTGACCTGGCCCGAAACCTGGATCACATCCCCTGCCACTGCATGGACTGTCGCCTGTCCCATTGCCCGGCGCTGTTGCATCCGAATCTGAGACATCCCTTGGACTGCCAGAAAAACCAGGATGATCAGGATTGTCCCCGCTCCAATTCTCATGTTGCGCATCATATGCATTCCTCCCTCGTCCACTGCCAGCCAACGGCTGGTTTAGCTCCATTGTCTCGCATCCTCCACCGCGCAGCCCGCGCTCCGTGGGTGCAACCAGATACGTAGCAATTCCCGCTCCAATATTCGGCTATCCGCGCTCGCCCGGATCGCTACGTGCGCAAATCTTGGTATATCAGCAGTTAATAGCCAAGAGTCGGCTGTTTCGCAACCTGAATCGACATCCACCCACGAGACGGGGCGCAAACCTTGCACTTGAGCGACATCCGAAACGCAAGATCTGCATTCCGGCTTGCGGCGGGAATTCCGGCGGATCACTTAAAAATCCTTTTGGGGATGAACTCTTCAGTCGAGGACTTCTTCCCGTCCCCGGACATTCCTCTTCTCATGTCCCCTGCTCAGCCAAATGGGCAGCACAAGGAGTTTTCAATTGCCGGCCGCCCGTCCATATGGGTACCGCAAAGGGGAGCCTAGTCAAGATGATGCGAAAGCTATTCTTCTGACGCCGGGAGTCTGAGGTATCATTGGGCTCGTTTATTGCGTTTAGTGTCTGGTCACGGCTGGTGAGGAGCGAATCATGAAGGAGGTTTCGGATCACGGACCCGAGCGGTTCATTACATTCCCGACTCGCGCCTTCATCGGCGTCGTGGCATTCGTGTGCCTCGGACTGGCGGGCAGCGCTGCTTATGACTTCGCACGGCTCTCCAACCTGCGCGAGGAATATCTGCGGCAGAGCGCTTCTGAAATCGCGGCTGCACTTGACGCTCAGATGCGCGGTCCGCGCCGGGGGACACCGGGCGCCTGGCAGGCGTTGTTTACAGAAACGACCGCGGCGCGGGGATCCGTGGTTGCTTTCATGGCCCTTGTCGATGAAGCGGGTCAAATATCAGCCAGCGCAGGAGATCGTTTCGCATCCGCGTTTTCCGGCCCGGCGGGATTTCTCCACGCGGGGGAAGCTGGTCTGTACGTATACGACCAGCCGCTGCAGATGCCCGGCAGAGGCGGCGGACAGGGCGGCTTGGGTGCAGGTCCAGGCTTTGGCGGGGGGCAGGGGCGCCGTGCGCCGCCCCGTGCCCTCAGGATCGGCGTCTATTCCGCATCTGCGGACTTCATTCGGTGGCAGGCGATCACGCATCTGGTGATCAACGGGATTGCCATCGGTACTCTGGTGCTGCTTGCCGGTTACTTCCTGCGCACGCTCCGTCGCTTTCTCCAGCTGAAGGCGCGTGAAGAGTCGGCCAGGCACTTGACTGCACTGGGCGCAATGGCAGCCACGCTCGCGCACGAGATACGGAATCCTCTGGGAGCGATGAAGGGATTGACGCAGTTGGCCCAGGAAGATCTGCCCGGCGATCACAAGACGCAGACTCTTATGAGCACGGTCGTGCATGAGGCGGAACGGCTGGAGCAACTGGTCACGGACCTCCTCACTTTCGCGAGACCACGGGATCCCCAGATCAGCAGGTTCGATTTCTCGCACCTGCTGTCCGATGTCCAGTCGGTACTCCAGCCCAAGCTCGACGCGGCACAGCTCAGGATGGAAGCAACGTCCGGGAACGGCAACCTGGTCATCGCCTCCGATGAGGGCGGGGTCCGGCAGATCCTGCTTAATGTCCTGCTCAATGCCATGGAAAGCACGCCGGCGGGGGGTGAGATCAGCGTCACAGTCCGTGTGGACGAAAAAAACCGTCAGCTGGTCGCCGAGATCGACGACTCCGGATCGGGGATCGGCGCGCGCGATCCGGAAGAACTATTCCAACCTTTTGCCACTACAAAAACCAAAGGAACCGGCCTGGGCCTTCCCATATCCCGGCAGATCGCTGAGCGCCTGGGAGGCACACTGAACCTCGCCAACCGTCAGGCCGGAGGTGCACGATGCACGCTCCGCCTGCCGGTGCAGGCGCCTTTATGAAAGGATTTTGATCGGCCATGAAATACTCCATCCTGATCGTGGACGATGAGCCTGCGCAGCGTCAACTGCTGACCGCCGCCCTCGGCAGGGAATACCTGATCGTTTCCGCCGCCAACGGGGCGGAGGCAATCCAGCTGCTTTCGGCCCGGAGTTTTGACCTGATCATTACCGACGAGCGGATGCCGGAAATGAGCGGCATTGACTTGATCAAATGGATCCGCGAACGCATGCCGGAACTGCCGGTGATTGTCCTGACCGCCTACGGCTCCATTGCCACCGCCGTGGAAGCGATGAAATTGGGCGCGCAGGAGTACCTCACCAAACCGCTGAAGAGCCCGGAAGAGCTCCGGCTGGTCGTTGCCCGGACGCTGCAGCAGCGGCTGCTGAGGGACCAGAGCCTGGTGCTTCAGGCGGAAGCCGACGCCCAATATCCTCCTGACATCATTGCCGGCAGCGAAGCAATGAAGCGCGTGCTGACTCTGGCAGCCCAGGTCGCGCAGCAATCGACAAGCGTGCTCCTGACCGGCGAGTCGGGAACCGGAAAGGAAGTGGTGGCGCGGTTCATTCACCGCAGCAGCCCGAGGAATGCCGATCCCTTTGTCGCAGTCAATTGCGCGGCCCTGACGGAAACACTTCTCGAGTCGGAACTCTTCGGGCACGAAAAAGGGGCGTTCACCGGCGCATTGCAGGCTCGCAGAGGCCGTTTCGAACTCGCTCACGGCGGCACGCTCTTCCTCGATGAAGTCGCCGAGATGGGTGTGAATCTGCAGGCCAAGCTGCTCCGGGCACTGCAGGAACAGCAGTTCGAGCGCCTGGGAGGAACCCGCACGATCATGGTGGATGTGCGTGTAATAGCAGCCACCAACAAGGACCTCGCCGCCGCCATGCGAGAGAAGTCCTTCCGGGAGGATCTCTACTACCGTTTGAATGTCTTCCCGATCAACATTCCGCCGCTCCGCGAGAGGAGAGACGACATCCTGCCGCTGGCGGAATTCCTCACCGGAAAGATCTCCGCCCGCATGGGCCGCCGGTTTCAGGCGTTCGGCCCGGACGTGCAGCGCACCCTGCACCGCCATGACTGGCCGGGGAATGTCCGCGAGTTGCAGAATACCCTCGAGCGAGCGCTGATCGTGGCCAAAGGCGACATCATTCTTCCCGAGGATCTGGCGCTTCCGTTCGAACGGAAACCGGCGGAGGCTACTCCGACGACTCTCGCAGAAATCGAAAAGGCCGCCATCCTGGAGGCGTTGTCCCGGAACCAGGGGGAACGCCGCCGCACTGCTCAGGAGCTGGGAATGAGCCTCCGAACGCTGCAATATCGACTTAAAGAATACGGCCTCGCGGGAAAGGACTGAATCTGTGCAACCGCCGGGGATCGCAAAATCCCCGTTCTCCGGGCACTGCTTTCCTCTTTCCTCGGCCGTGCGCTGCATACCGCCCCCCACGCGTGGCAGCAGGAGGGCGATCGCATCATCGCCCAAGAATGACCGAAGCGGCGTTATGACTCCGGTGCCGAGGCGGCACCGGACTCCGCATCCGAAGAGGGCCCACGCTTGCCGCGGATCCAGCGACAGACGATATCTTCGAGCTCCTCACCCGACCGATGGCGCAAACGCAGATCAGACAGGTTCGCACTCATGGTTACGAATACATCCCCCATGAGCCGCAGCTTCTCTGACCGCTGGTAGCTGGTGACATCCACAGGCCGATCGATCTTGATACGGATAATCACGCCCGGATTGACCCGAAGGGTTTTCGGCGTGATCACGCGCCAGCTCCCCTCGAGCGTGACGGGCACAAGCGGCACCCCCGTGCGAAGTGCGAGGGCAAAGGCGCCGCTGTGGAACTTGCCCAGATCGCCGTTCCGGCTGCGCGTCCCCTCCGGGAAGGCAATGGCGTTGACCCCTGACCGGATGATTCCGGCTGCAGAGACAATGCTCCTGGCGGCATCGCGGGGATTCTCCCGGTCGATGGGGATATAGCCGGACCGGAGCATGTGCCATCCCATAAAAGGCACACGGAACAGCGATTTCTTGGCCACCCATCGAAACTGGATCGGAAGATGCGCGGCAAGCGAAAGTATGTCGTGGAGGCCGCTGTGGTTGGCAATCAGCAGCTGGGGACGGGAACGGTCGATGTTCTGAAGGCCTTCGATCTCCACCCGGGCCCGGCTGAGCCACAGGTTATCCCGTGACCATCGGCGCATGCAGAAGTGCTGCAGGCGGCCGCTATTTGAGAACAGGCTGCCCAGAACGGACACCGTGGCCCAAAAGGCCGTGCTCAGACCGCAGCCGGACCAGCACCACAGGGTGAAGAGTTTCGCCTTGATGTTTCGCATGAACGGAAGCCAGCTATGCCGCTCCCCCCTTCCACCGGCAGGCAACGACGCCCAAGGGGCAAACTAACGCTCCAGTTTGAATCCAACCTTGAGAGTGACCTGGAACTCGTTCACTTTGCCGTCTTTCACGTGACCGCGCATTTCCATTACTTCGAACCAGCTTACGTTCCTGACCGTCTTTGTCACTTCCTCGATTGCAGACTTGGTGGCCTCGGCATAGCTGACCGGAGATGTTCCCACAACCTCTGTGATCTTGTACGTTCCTGACATGTCGTCCTCCTCAAGCGCATCGGATGAT
>Ga0113563_10001087_pt1 | contig 14792 bp, 13 predicted proteins | sample Mud3Dept3metaG_FD_80117 | JGI IMG/M metagenome (GOLD analysis project Ga0113563, IMG submission 80117) | Freshwater wetland microbial communities from Ohio, USA, analyzing the effect of biotic and abiotic controls - Mud 3 Core 4 Depth 3... | ecosystem: Environmental > Aquatic > Freshwater >...
CTCACCTTCATCGCCACGGCGACGTATTGAGGTCAGGGTTTTTCCACCGATGCGGGGGATTCTGACGCCAGACGCGTCTTTGTGGTATACTCATGAATGAAAAGTTCGGCTTTAATTTCATTCTTAGCTATGTTGGAGCACACGCCCGTCTTTGGAGGAGGATCGGACGAAAAGCTGGTATCCGCGTCCGAGGGGCGGAAGCTGGCATCGTTCGCCGACGCCGTCGCTCGCTGGACCCTGAACCTCGCGCTTCTTCTGTTCCCCCTGGCGTACATGCCGGGCCTCGTCGACGCGGTCGAGCTTCCGAAACAGACGTTCCTGGTCATCGTGACCGCGATCGCCACGCTCGCCTGGCTCGGCAAGATGCTCGTCACGCGCCGGCTGGAACTCCGTCAATCCGTCGTCCACCTTTTCGTGGTGACGTACCTCGTGATCTACGCAGTTTCCGCCTGGGCCTCCAAGAGCCGCTACGCCAGCCTCGTCGGCGACTTCGGCCAAGAGAAGGCCGCGCTCTCCACGCTCGTCTGCTTCGCCTTGCTGTACTTCGTCGCCGTGCATGTCATGCGCGGAGCGAAGGAGGTGCGGTCGGCCGTGAGCTGGCTCATGCTCGGCGGCGTCATCGCGCTCGCCTTCAGCTTCCTGCAAGCCTTCGGCGTAAGCATCTTGCCGGGTTCCTCCGGCCAAGGCGCTTCCTTTAACACTCTTGGGACGTCCAACGCGCTCGGAGCGTACGGCGCCGCCCTGCTCATGCTGGCCATGGGCTTCTTCCTCCTGCCGGCCAAGGAGGGCCGTCTCGAGCTCGCCCGCAAGATCATGATGGGCGCCGTCATCGCGCTGGCCGCCGTCTACATCGCCGCCCTGCAGTTCTGGGCGCTTTGGGTCATGATCATCGCGGCCTCCGCCGTGCTCGTGGCTTTCGGCATGATGAAGACCGACCGCAATATGCGCGTGACGATGCTGGCCATTCCGATGGCCGCGATCGTTATCGGCATCCTGATGATGTTCGTCCGGTTCCCGTTCAGCCTCGGACTCCCGGCCGAAGTCATGCCGTCGATCTCCGCCAGCTGGAACATCTCGCGCGAGGCGCTCGCCAGGTCATCCATGCTCGGTTCGGGTCCCGGCACCTTCCTCTACAACTACACGCAGTTCCGCTCGCAGGATCTGAATGCCACCAACTTCTGGAGCGTGCCGTTCGACCGCTCGGCTTCCCGCTTCCTCACGCTCCTCGCCACGACCGGCATCCTGGGCTTCGCCGCCTACGTCGTGATGCTCCTCTTCCTGGCCGTCCGCACCAAGATCAAGCTCTGGCGCGGCCACGACGAGTGGCTGACGACGCTGGCCGTCTTCTCCGCGTGGACGGCGCTGTTCGCCGGCAAGATCGTCTACTCTTCGAACATGACGCTCGAGTTCGGTTTCTGGATGCTGACGGCCATGCTCGTCGCGCTCGAGTGGCGCACCTGGTCCGAAGCGAAGTTCGAGAACTCGCCGCGCTCCGCCCTGATGCTCTCGTTCATGTTCATCGTCGCGGTCATCTTCTCGGTCGCCGGACTGTATCTCCAGGGCCAGCGCCTGGTCGCCGAGGCCCGCTACAGCAGCGGCGTCACCAGCCAGCTCGCCAAGCCTGAAGACGTCGAAAAGGCCGTCGCGAATCTCGTTCGCGCCAGCCAGCTCAATGATGGCAGCGACCTCTATTTCCGGTCGCTTTCCCAGGCGCTGGCCGTCCAGGCCAACCTGGAAGCCTCGAAGGCCGGCGACAAGCCGACCGCTGAGCAGGCGCAGAAGATCACCGTCCTCGCCGCCAACGCCGTCAACGCCGGCAAGCGCGCCACCGACCTGAACCCGGCGAACGTCCAGAACTGGTCCTCGCTCGCCGGCATGTACCGCGATCTCGGTTCCGCCGTCCCTGGCGCGATCGAAGCGGCCCAGCAGGCCTACGGGAAGGCCCAGGAACTCGATCCCAACAACCCGATCTACGCGACCGAACTCGCGAAGATCCACCTGACGCTCGCCGCCCAGGCGGCAGGCAGCGTAGGCAAGGATTCCAAGGAGGAGGAGAAGGCTGCGGCGCAGAAGGTTATGGAGGAGAACCATGCCAAGGCTCGTGAACTGCTCGACCGCGCGGTCGCTCTCAAGCAGGACTACGCTCCCGCGCACTACTGGCTCGCCGTGCTCTTCGAGCGCGAGGGCAAGGTCGCGGAAGCGATCGCCAAGCTCGAGTCCGTCCGCAACTATAACCCCAAGGATCTCGGCGTCGGCTTCCAGCTCGCCATCCTGTACTACCAGGACAAGCAGGTGGACAAGGCCGTCGCCGAACTGGAGAGGATCATCGGTCTCAACCCTGAATACTCGAACGCCCGCTGGTACCTGGCGGCGATGTACGAGGAGAAGGGCGACCTCGACAAGGCCATCGCGCAGATCGAAGAAGTCCAGAAGCTGAACCCCGACAATCAGGACGTCGCGAAGCGCCTCGAAGCGCTCAAGGCCAAGAAGTCCGGCGCCCCGGCGCCGGCTGAAGAAGGCCTGCCCGATCCGGTCGAAGGCGCCCCTGCTGCGCCGTAAAGCGCGGAACGAAAAACACCCCTGCACCATACGGCACAGGGGTGTTTTTGTTCGCCATTGCGTGATGGGATGCGCATATCTCATCATGCGTTCATGAAGACATACCCGAATCTTGAAAAAGCGAGAGCGAGAGCGGCGACGATGAAGCGGTCAGAAACGGCCGAGCGCCGACGGACGCTTAAGGATATATGCGCTTATGCCAAGCAGGCGATAGAAAATATCGAAGTCGCCAAGATCGCGCTTGCGATGTTGTACCTTGGGGAGGGCAGCAAGAGCCGGAAGAAGTCGATCGTGACGTTCGCGAACTCCGACCCCAAGGTCATCGCGCTCTTTTTGAGGCTGTTGAGAGCGAGCTTCCGTCTCGACGAACGGAAGTTCCGTTGCACCGTCCAGTGTCGGGCTGATCAGGATTCCGACGACCTGCGGTCTTATTGGATGACGATCACGGAGGTTCCGATCGAGCTTTTTTATAAGACTCAGGTCGATCCGCGAACCGTCGGCAAACCGACCCTTAAGCCTGACTATAAAGGGGTATTGCGTATTGACTATCTCTCGAGTATGTTGTTCAATGAACTCCTGCTTATCGCAGAAACCCTTTGTGAGGGCCGCTAGCTCACTTGGTAGAGCGCGTCCATGGCATGGACGAGGCAACCGGTTCGATCCCGGTGCGGTCCACCAAAAACTTCTCGTCTCCCGACGGGGATTTTTTGTTTACCACGCACCCCTCACCCGGCGACCCTGCACGCTTTACGCGGAGGTGATTCCTTGCTAGCCTGTCTCGGTATGTCACTCCAAATCGGAATCGTCGGCCTGCCGAACGTCGGCAAGTCCACGCTCTTCCAGGCCATCACCAAGAAGCAGGTCGACTGCGCCAACTACCCGTTCTGCACCATCGAGCCGAACGTGGGCGTGGTCGCCGTCCCCGACGAGCGCCTCGAGGCGCTCGCCAAGGTCTCGCACGCCGCCAAGATCATTCCGGCCATCATCGAATTCGTCGATATCGCCGGCCTCGTGAAGGGCGCTTCGAAAGGGGAGGGTCTCGGCAACAAGTTCCTGTCGAATATCCGAGAGACGGACGCCATCGCGCATGTCGTCCGCTGTTTCGAGAACAAGGACGTCCTGCATGTCCACGACAAGGTGGACCCGAAGAGCGACATCGAGATCATCAACCTCGAGCTGATGTACGCCGACCTCGCGACGATGGAGAAGCGCATCGAGGGCGTCCAGCGGCAGATGAAGGGCGGCAAAGACCGCGACTCGGAGATCCTGCTCGCGGCGCTCCAGAAGACCGACGCGGTCCTCAAGACCGGCAAGCTCGCCAGGGAGGTCGAACTGACCGACGACGAGGCGTTCGCGATGAAGGATGTCCAGCTCATGACGATGAAGCCGGTGCTCTACGTGCTGAACGTGGACGAAGGCCAGCTGGCCTCGGGCTTCAAGCTCGATTTCCTGAAGCCGGAAGAGCAGCTGCCCATCTCGGTGAAGATCGAGGCCGAAATCGCGACGCTGCCCGCCGAGGAAGCCAAGGAATTCATGGCGAGCTACGACATGAAGGAATCCGGCCTCGACCGCCTCATCAAAGCCGCCTACGACCTCCTCGGCCTCCAGACCTTCATCACCTCCGGCGAGATCGAGACGCGCGCCTGGACGATCCGCAAGGGCACCAAGGCTCCGCAGGCCGCCGGCGTCATCCATACCGACTTCGAGAAGAACTTCATCCGCGCGGAAATCATCGACTGGAAGGACTTCGTCGAGCTCGGCGAAGCGGGCGCCCGCGACAAGGGAAAGCTCCGCACCGAGGGCAAGGACTACGTCATGCGCGACGGCGACGTCGTGCACTTCCGCGTCGGGGCGTAATCGGGAATAGAAAACGCCCGTCGACCAAGAGATGGTCGACGGGCTTTGCGGTTTCAGCCGCGGACGCCGGGCGGGTCGGTGCAGACGCTGGCTTCGACGCCGGCCTGGACGGCGGCGTCGCGGCGCTTCTTCATGAACGTCTGGAAGAACTGGCGGAGGATCGGGTCGAGGCGCGGACGGAAGGCCTGGCTGCGGATTTCCTCGCAGATCGCCAGAAGCGACGCCTCATCCGTGATCTTGCCGACGGGCATGTCGAGCTTCTTGGCGGCCATCGGCGCGAACTGCTCGGCGATGTCCGAGTTCACGATCAGCTCGCGCATCAGCGTCAGCATGTTGCTGTCGTTGTGGATGTCCACCAGCGCGGACGAGTCGATGGCGTAGACCACGACGTCCGACTGGGCGACGTAGGCGATCGACGCCAACCGGCGGGTGAAGAAGTATCGGGCGCCGATGATGGGCATGTCCTTGTGGGGATTCCCGTGGAAGTGCCGCACGAGGGGCGGCGACTTCTCGGATCCGCCCGGGACGAGCTTGACGGTGCCGACGCGCAAGGCGTACAGGCAGTCGACTTCTTCGCCCAATGCGATGATCGGCTGTCCGGCCTTGATTTCCTGCCGGACCGTGCGGCCCGGCTTCTCCTCGCGCTTGTAGAGCGCGATGATGGTATCTTCTCCGAACGTCTGTTGCGGCATTTTGCCCTCCTTGGGCGGTGAGAGGTCGGTTGTCGTCGCTTCGCGGCCACAAGGCCAGCGACCGCGCATATTAGCCTAAAATCTAGGTTTTGTCAAGGGTGTGCGGGCGTGCGTATGAGGTCCGCGGGTTGACAATCCTGTTTTTTTGGCTATGCTGAAGCTAGTCCCTTCATAGGAAAGGAGGCCTCGATGAAGACCATTTCGTCGCGTTGGGGCTGGCTGACGCTCAGCCTCGGCGTCGTCGCGCTGTTCCTGACCTGGTTCCTCGAAGCCCACGCCCTGCTCTGCTGGGCATGGGTCGTCTGCAGCCTGAGCGTGGCATGGATCGCGCTCATCTCGCTCCGGCTCGGCCTGACGCAATGGCTGATCGTCGGCGCTTCGATGCTGAACGCCGCCGCCGGCGTGTCCAATGGCCTGGTCATGACGGCCAACGGCATGAAGATGCCGGTCGAACCGATCTATGACTGGGAATCGGCCCCGTCGTTCCTGGATGGCGAATCGGATCGCAAGGGCAGGTTCTGCCGCACGATCCGGGGCGCGGACGAGGCCGTCATGCCGTCGTCGGACGACGGGACGACGCACTTCGACGTCCCGTCGCCGCACGTCATTCAAGGGAAGAGGATCGTGCCGCACGCGAAGCCGCCGCGCTTCGCCGTCCTCGACGACCGCCACGGCGCCCGCATCTGCGGCGCGGAGACCGTCTACAGCAAGGGCGACATGATGGGTTTCATCGGAACCGCCATCCTGGGAATCCCGGGACTCATCCTCTTCGGCCTCGGCTTCGTCTGGCGGAAGATCCGCCGGAAATAAAATCGCCCTCGCGCATCGCGCGGGGGCTTTTTCATTACCGGTTCGGGTTGAAGCGGAAGCGGAAGATGTCGCGGCCGACCCGCTGGTCGGGGCGCTTGTAGACGAGTCCGGTCGAACTGCGGGCGTTCAGCGCGGTGACGGCCAGGCCCGGCAGGAGGCCTTCGGCCCGGAAGCCGTAGTCCTCGAGCTCGCGCAGGATGTTCACGTGCTTGCTGCCGAAGAAGGGGAAGACGAACACGACCTTGCCGCCCGGCTTCAGGATCTTGGAGAAGGCGTCGAAGGTGCGGCGGTACAGGCCCATCAGCTCCAGGTATTCGAAGTGGATCTTCTGATCGGACTCGCCGCCCTTGAGCGGCGGGCCGAGGAAGGGCTCCGAGACGATGGTGGAAACCGAACCAGGCTTCAGGCGCGCCGGGAGATCCTTTACGTCGCTCACGAAAGCCTCGAAATCGACCTTCAATCCGCGCTCCTTGGCGAGCCAGACGAAGTTGTCTTTGGTATCGGAGACGGCTTTCTCGCTGATGTCGGAGCCGATCAAGTCGCGGTAACCGAGGGTGGCCGCTTCGTTCAGGACGGTGCCCGAGCCGCAGAAGGGATCGAGCAGGGTCTCGGTCTCAGGACCAGAGGCGATGTTGACCATCATGCGGGCAAGTTTCGGAGGAAGCATGCCGCTCTTGGCGTCAGCCTTCGGGCGTCCGAAATCGCGTTCAGAGAAATCTTCAAAAGCCTGGACCGCGATCGTGCGGGCGAGCCAGGTCGTCTTGGGACCGGCCAGGATCAGGAATTCGGCGCCCTTGCCGACGAGCTTGTTCTTGTCGACTTGCACGGACGTCAGCGCGAGGCCGTCGGCCAGCACGGCGCGGATGGAAAGTCCGGAAGCCTTCAGCTCCTTCTTGAGTTCGAGCGAGAGCGGCTTCAGCCACTTGCCGAACATGCGGGCGCGGGCCGGATCGGCGCCCATGTCGTACAGGCTGAGGCCGAAATCGAGGTTCGTCTCGCCGGCGGCGGCTTCGAGGAGCTTCAGCAAGTCCTTGTCGATGGCCTGGGACTCCTTCACCACGCGCGCCATCTTGATGGAGCCGCCGAGGCGGTGGAAGAACTCGGCGTCGAGCTGTTTCTCGACGGTGGCGATCATCACGGACGGCGTGAAAACCGACGTCTTCGCGTCGAAACCGGCATCGGCCGCGTTCAAGGCGGCGATGAGTTCGGCGGTGGAGATGGCGGGCTCGCGCCCGAGGACGAAGGCGAATTGCATATGACGTCTTAGCCTACATGATAACAGGCCTGAAGTCAATGCGTCAGACCCGCCCCTTGCACGTTTTTTGACCCTATGATATCGTCCCCCTGCTTACAACAGGGCGACTTCGCCCAATAAATAAAGCGTTTTCCATCGAAACCAGCCCATGTTTCGGGAAATTCTATTAATAAGACGAGGCCCATGTCCCGCTACGAACTCCTCTACATCATCCCGGCGACCTACGCCGAGACGGAGCTTCAGCCGGTGATCGACGCGATCACCAAGCAGCTCACGGAGCTTGGCTGCACCATCTCCCGCAACGAGATGGTCGGCAAGATCAAGCTGACCTACCCGGTCGAACACGTCCGCTACGGCTACTACATCCTCGTCGACCTCGATATCGAGGCCCCGAAGCTCAAGGCCGTGAACGAGATGCTGCGCCTCCACTCCGAGGTGCTGCGCCACAGCCTCATGGTCAAGGACCAGAAGGCCAAGCCGGTCTTCAAGCTCCAGGCCATGGAGGAGATCGACCGCGACGCCCCGCGCCGCAGCGAGAGCACCGACCGCGCCGAGCGGGAGACCCGCCAGCGCCAGGCCGCCGGAGCCGCCAAGCCGGCCGACAAGAAAGTCGAGGTCGACATGGCCGACGTCGAGAAGAGCATCGACAAGATCCTTGAAGGCAAGATCGTCTAAACTGATCTTACGACTATGAACCTCAACCGCGCGCAGCTGATCGGCAACCTGACGCGTGATCCGGAGACCCGGACCACGCCGAACGGCCAGACCGTTTCCTCCTTCGGCGTCGCGACTTCCAGCCAATGGAAGGACGCGAGCGGCCAGAAGCAGGAACGCGTCGAATTCCACAACATCGTCGCCTGGGGCAAGCTCGCGGACATCTGCAAGCAGTACCTCGGCAAGGGCCGCAAGGTCTTCGTGGAAGGACGCATCCAGACGCGCGAGTGGCAGGGGACCGACGGCGTGAAGAAGAACCGCACCGAAATCGTCGCTGAGAACATGATCATGCTGGACAAGGCCCCCGCGGGCCAGGGAGCGGCCAACGCCTCCTGGGCTCCGAAGGCCGCCGCTCCGGCCGCCGACATGCCCGCGATGGCTTCCGCCCCCGCCGAAGAGGAGATCAAAGTCGAAGATATTCCGTTCTAAAACTATGGCTCAAAAGAAACCCCAACTGGGGCAGGAACGGCACTGCCACTTCTGCGTGAACCAGATCGATGTCATCGATTACAAGGACACGACGATGCTGCGCCGCTACACCTCCTCCTACGCCAAGATCGTCCCGCGCCGCCGCTCCGGCGTCTGCGCCTGGCACCAGCGCAAGCTGGCCAACGCCATCAAGAAGGCCCGCGTGCTCGCCTTGATGCCGTTCGTCATCAAGTGACAAAAAGGCGGCGAAAGCCGCCTTTTTGTCATCCCGAGCCCTGCACCTTGCAGGGCGTTAGGGATCCCTTTCAAAAGCGATTCCTACCGCTCGCCTTCGCGAGCTCGGAATGACATGAATATGGAACCTCGCTGGAAGAAATTGAAGGAAAGCGCGCACCTGCGCCAGAACCTCCAGACGCGCGCCAAGGCCGCCGCGGCCGTCCGCGCCTTTTTCGACGCGCAAGGCTACATGGAGGTCGAGACGCCCATCGTCGTCGCCAAGCCAGGCATGGAACCGCATCTCGACCCGTTCGAGACCACCGTCCTCGATCCGTTCGGCAACCGATACCCGGCCTTCCTCATCACCTCGCCGGAATACGCGATGAAGAAGCTGCTTGTCGCGGGCTTCCCAAAGATCTACCAGCTGGCCAAGTGTTTCCGGAACGGCGAGGCCTTCCAGGGCCGCCACAACCCGGAATTCACGATGCTTGAGTGGTACCGGACGGGCACCGACTACGCCGGCATCATGGATGAGACGGAAGCGCTGGTGAAGGAGGTCGCGGCCAAGGCCGTCTGGAAGACCGCCATCGAACGGAACGGCCGCATGATCGATCTCGCCAAGCCGTGGGAACGCCTGACGGTCCGTGAGGCGATGATGAAGCACGCCGGCATCGATCTCGACGCGGCGCTCGACGACGCGAAGATCCTACGCGACAAGGCCGCCGAACTCGGGCACATCCTGCCGGAGGGCGCCTCGTGGGACGACGCCTTCTTCTCGGTCTTCCTGAACGCGGTCGAACCGCATCTCGGCATCGAACGCCCGACCTTCCTCTACGAATATCCCGTCTCGATGGCGGCGCTCTCCAAGGCTTCCGCCCGCGACCCGCGCTACGCCGAACGCTTCGAGCTCTACATCGGCGGCCTCGAGCTGGCTAACGCCTTCACCGAACTCACCGACGCCAAGGAACAGCGGAAGCGCCTGGAAGAGGAGCGTGAACTCCGGAAGTCGCTTGGCCGCACCGACTACGGACCCGACGAGGATTTCCTCGCCGCGCTGGAAGAGGGGATGCCGGAGGCCGGGGGCATCGCGCTTGGCTTCGACCGCCTGGTCATGCTCCTCCTGGGCGAGGACGACATCCGGCACGTCCAGGCTTTCCCGGCGGACTCGATGTTCGACCCTTCCCAAAAATAAGGTCGTCCGGTAAGCTTCCCGTGAATTAACGTACAGCTATGGCTTCCGTAAACGACATCAACAAGGAATCCGTCCTGATGTTCAAAGGCGAACCCCACATCGTCGTCGAATTCCAGCACGTGAACCCCGGCAAGGGCGGCTCGTTCGTCCGCACCCGCCTCAAGAACGCCCGTTCCGGCAAGGTCATCGATAACACCTACCGCGCCGCCGAGCCGGTCGAGTTCGTCGATCTGGACCGCCGCAACCTCCAGTACACCTACAACGACGGTTCGAAGTGGCACTTCATGGACAACGCGACCTACGAGGAAGTCTCCATCCCGAAGGAAGTGCTGGACGAGAAAGTGAATTACCTGAAGGAAGGCATGGAGATCATGGGCTGGTTCTATGAAGGCGATTGCCTGAACGTCGTCATGCCCAAGAAGATGGTCCTCAAGGTCACGGAGGCCTTCGACGCCGTCCGCGGCGACTCCTCGGGCAACATCACCAAGGAAGTCACGCTCGAGACCGGCTACAAGATCAAGGCGCCGATGTTCATCAAGGAAGGCGACCTGCTCTCCATCAACACCGACACGGGCGAGTACGTCGAGCGCGCCAACCAATAAAAATAGACCGAAGAAAAAACACCCGGCAAGCGCCGGGTGTTTTTCGTTTAGACCGTCGCGGCTTCCGCAGCGGCGCGATGGGCGGCTTCGTCGGCGAGGTCCGCGTCCTTGCCGTCGTTCACCTGCTTCAAGACGATCTCGCGTATCTGCTTCATGAGCTTGGGGTTCTCGCGGAGGAAGGTCTTGGCGGTCTCGCGGCCGACGCCGAGCTTGTGCTCGCCGAAGGTGTAGGAGTTGCCGTTCTTGTTGATGACGCCGTGGAGTACGCCTGTGTCGAGCATGTCGCCGGAAAGCGAGATGCCCTCGTTGTACATGATCTCGAACTGGGTGGTGCGGAAGGGCGGTGCCACCTTGTTCTTCACGATCTTCACGTTCACTTGGTTGCCGATGACCTTATCGTCCTTCTTCAGCTGGGCTGAGCGGCGGACCTCGATGCGCTGGGAGGCGTAGAACTTGAGGGCGGTGCCGCCGGTCGTGGTCTCGGGGTTTCCGAAGACGACGCCGATCTTCATGCGGATCTGGTTGATGAAGATGACGCAAGTCTTGGTCTTGGAGACGATGCCGGTGAGCTTGCGAAGGGCCTGGGACATGAGGCGCGCCTGGAGGCCCATATGCGAGTCGCCCATCTCGCCTTCGATTTCGGCCTTCGGGACGAGCGCGGCGACGGAGTCGACCACGATGACGTCGACGGCGCCGGAGCGGACGAGCGTCTCGACGATGTCGAGCGCCTGCTCGCCGGTGTCCGGCTGGGAGATCAGCATATCGTTGATCTTCACGCCGATCTTCTCGGCGTAGGCCGGGTCGAGCGCGTGCTCGGCATCGACGAAAGCGGCCAATCCTCCGAGCTTCTGCACTTCGGCGATGATGTGCTGGGCGAGCGTCGTCTTGCCGGAGGATTCCGGTCCGTAGATCTCGATGACGCGGCCGCGGGGGACGCCGCCGATGCCGAGCGCCAGGTCGAGCGAGAGGCAGCCGGTCGGGATGGAGTCGACCAGCATCTTCTTGGCGTCGCCGAGCCGCATGATAGAACCCTCGCCGAACTTGCTGCGGATCTGGCTGATGGCTTCTTCGGTCGCTTTGAATCGCTCGTCCTGCACGGGTGCTTTGGCCATAGATGCTGAAGGGAATGGAATGACGGATGAATTATAGCCGACGGAGCAGTCCAATCACACCCCGTCTTTCGATGTCAACATTGTAGATGAACAAAAGGCGAACAGCGCAAGAAGTCATCTGTGGATAAGCTTCCGCTTTGCGCTGTTCGTCCAGAGCGCCTGTAGGGCGCGTGGGACCCCTTGAGCGACAAAAACGAAAAGCCCTCTCGGTGATGAGAAGGCTTCACGGCGTCGGTTCGGTCGACGTCGCCGCAGTCGGCGACACGGCCGGTTTCGGCTTCGGAGGAATCGCGGGCGTCGTCGTCGCTTCGGCTGGCGTTTCGATGTTTTCATCCGGGGCCGCGTCGGAAACCGTCTTCTGCTCGTCGACCACCACTTTCAGCACGATCTCACGCTCGCGCGAGTGGCGCTTCTTGGCGATGACGCGCAGGTGCGAGACGCCAGGCGGCAGGTTCAGCACGTCCTTGAACGATCCATCGGCTTCGATCAGCACCGGCTCGCTGTTCACCGAGAGATCGACCTCCGGTTCCGTCAGACCTTCCAGCACCACGCGGTTGTTCGCGAAGACCTGGTCGTCGTGCGGCGAATAGAGGGTGACCGCCGGCGGCTTCAAGATGGCGTATACCGAGTAGGCGAAGTAGCCGATGACGGCGAGGAACAACGCGCCGAGCGCCGCGGACTTGAAGAGGATGGGCGAGGCGACGAGGCTGCGGCCTTCGACGAAGTTCACGGGGCGTCCGGCGGCGGGCGCTTCGACGGAGACGGCCATCTCCTTCACGAGGGCGTCAGAGGCGGCTTCGGGATCGAGTCCGTAGTGCTTGGCCAGCGCCTTCACGAACTTCTTGGCATAGACCGGCTCCGGCAGTTTCTTGAGATCGTTGTTCTCGAGGGCGTGCACGAATTTCTTGCCGACGTGCGTCAGCCGTTCGACGTCTTCGACGCTCTCGCCGCGTTCCTCGCGCGCCAGGCGGAGCGCTTCGCCGATCGAGAGATCATCAAGAGACTTCTGCTGGAATGCCACCATAGCGGCCGGGTTCAGGAGTTCGTAGCGGGACTAGAGTACACGATCTTCCGGCATCCCGCCATCGAGCGCCTCATCCTCGTCGTCGATGTCCGCGCCTCCTCCCTCATGCGGGACGAGGATCTCGCGCGGCTTGGCGCCGTTGCCCGGGCCGATGACGCCTTTCTCCTCGAGCAGGTCGAGGATGCGGGCGGCGCGCGCGTAGCCGATCTGCATGCGGCGCTGGAGGTACGAGGCCGAAGCCTTGCCCGAGCGCGTGATGATCTCCTGCGCGTCGTTCAGGAGAGGCTCGTCGTTGCCGCCGTCGTCCTTGAAGGTCACGCCGTTCGAGGTCGTGCCGAGGCGGTCGACGATCTCGTGCTGATAGTCCGGCGCGTCGAAGTTGCTCTTGATGAAGTCCGTGACTTTCTTGATCTCGAGGTCGGAGATGTAGGTGCCCTGCAGGCGCTTCGGCTTGGAAAGTTCGGCGGAGGTGAAGAGCATGTCGCCGCGTCCGACGAGCTTCTCGGCGCCGAGCGAGTCGAGGATGGTGCGCGAGTCGGTGCCGGAAGCGACGGCGAAAGCGATGCGCGCGTTGAAGTTCGCCTTGATGAGGCCGGTGATGACGTCCACCGACGGGCGCTGGGTGGCGAGGATCAGGTGGATGCCGACGGCGCGGGCCATCTGCGCGAGGCGGATGATGCAGGTCTCGACCTCGTTGGAGGTGTTCGAGACCATCAGGTCCGCAAGCTCGTCGATGACGATCACCAGGAACGGCATCTTCTCGTCGGACGCCTCGTTATAGGAAGCGATGTCGCGCTTGCCGTAGCGGGCGAGCAGGGTGAAGCGGCGGTCCATCTCGCCGATCGCCCACTTGAGGGCGTTCAGCGTCTTGGCGACGTCGGTGATGGCCGGCACCATCAGGTGCGGGATGTTGTTGTAGGCGGTCAGCTCCACGCGCTTCGGATCGACCATGATGAAGCGCAGCTCGTCGGGGCCGTAGGTATAGAGGAGGGAGACGATGATGGAGTTGAGGCAGACCGTCTTGCCGGAACCGGTCGAGCCGGCCACCAGCATGTGCGGCATCTTGGCCAGGTCGGCGAGCCACGGCTTGCCGGCCACGTCCTTGCCCAGCGCGATGCGCAGCGACGCGCGCGAAGAACGGAATTCGTTCGACTCCAGGATCTCGCGCAGGTTCACGATCGCGACCGCCTGGTTCGGCACCTCGATGCCGACGAGCGACTTGCCGGGAATCGGCGCCTCGATGCGGATCGGATGCGCGGCCAGCGCCAGCGCCAGGTCGTTGTTGAGTCCGGTGATGCGCGAGAGCTTCACGCCGTCGTGCGGCTTCAGCGTGAACTGCGTGACGGTCGGGCCGACGGAGACTTCGCCCATCTCGCAAGGGATGCCGAAATTCTCGAGCGTCTTTTGGATGACGTGCGCGTTGCGGCCGATGTCGCCTGAGGTCGGCTTGGTCGTCTTGTTGTTGAGGAGATCGAGCGGCAGGGCGACCTTGCGCCAGACTTTCTTCTTCATCGGCTCCTCGACGTGCTCGCCGGCGATGACAGGCTCCTGCATCGGGAGATCCACGCCGCCCTTCACGTCTTTCGAAGCGAAGGCGGGCTTGGCTTCGACCGGCATCGGACCGCTCGGAGCGCCGATCGTGCCGCCTTGGTCGCCCGGCTTCTTGCGGACGAAATCCATCAGCGCGCGGTGCGGGAAGACGAGCTTCTCGAGCGACGTCTTGAAGATCAGGAGGAGCGAAGCGAGGATGCCGCCGCCGATGACGATCGCGGCGCCCCAGAAGCCGAGGCCTTGTTCCAGGAGATAGCTGACGAGCATCCCGAGATAGCCGCCGCCCTCCTCGAGATTCTTGCCGAAGGCGATGCCTTCGGGCGGGGCGGACAGGAGATGGATCATCGCGCCCACCGTCAGGATGAACAAGGCGGCTCCGAGTTTGGCGGCGGCGTCGAAGGTCTTCGATCCTCGGCGCAGGCGGCCGATCGTCACGAACAGCAGGAACGCCGGCAGGAGGGGGGAGAGCCGGCCGAGCAGTTTGTGCCCGAAGGCGTTCAGGTACCCGCCGATCATGCCGGCCATCCCGAAGGCGGCCAGCGTGAACAGCAGGGCGAAGATCAGCAGCAGGATCGTGAAGAGTCCGCGCCGCGTCTCCGGACTGAGCACGAACGGCTCGGGCCTGGCCCGCCTGTCTTGGGATTTTCCATTCCTCCCGTTCCGTCCATTGCTGTTCCCGTTGCCGTTATTGCTGTTCCCGTTGTTGTTCCCGTTCCTCCGGTGTTTGGACATAAGCCTGAAAATCAACCTGAAATGACAGGCGTATTGTAGCAGAAAAA
>Ga0113563_10001088_pt1 | contig 14786 bp, 11 predicted proteins | sample Mud3Dept3metaG_FD_80117 | JGI IMG/M metagenome (GOLD analysis project Ga0113563, IMG submission 80117) | Freshwater wetland microbial communities from Ohio, USA, analyzing the effect of biotic and abiotic controls - Mud 3 Core 4 Depth 3... | ecosystem: Environmental > Aquatic > Freshwater >...
AACAACAATATACGACATTAACACCAAGAATAAGGCACTTGCAGAGGTAGGCAGACCATGGAAATACTCCTTTTGTTTCATGAGGGAAAATGAGGAGAGACGGATGAGACCGCATAGCAGGGAAAACACCAGAACACCGACCAGGAGATAATACTGAGCGGGTTCTAAGATAACACTTTTAAAATAGGTGATATAAAACAGCATGAGAGGAGCAACTGATAAGGAGATCATATCAGCAAGCGACTCAAGATACTCGCCTAGCTTGCCGTTCCCAAACCTCCGGGCGACAATCCCATCTAGACCATCTGCAAGAAGACCAAGAAAAATCAGAGAGGCAGCCAGATGATACGCACCGGAATACACAAGCATTACAGCTAAAAACCCTAGCATGGCATTCAGCAGTGTGATGCCATCAGCAATGGTTAGCAACTTAATCATTGATTTCTGCAATCGTCGTCTCCCCTGCTTTGATCCGGTCAGACATATGGACCGTGAGTGTTTTAACCTTTTGTGCGGGTAGATAGAGATCCACACGAGACCCCAGTCTGATCAGGCCGATTTTTTCCCCTTTCTTGACCAGTGATCCGACGCGCACATAGGGGACGATGCGGCGAGCCACCGTCCCAGCGATCTGGACGATTTTCACCATGCCGAAATCTGTTTTTACGAGGAGGACTACTCGTTCATTGGCATCAGATTCCTTTTGAAACGCAGGCACATGACTCCCGGGATAATGTGTCAGCGTGACAATATTCCCTGAACAAGGCATCCGGTTCACGTGCACGTTATGAATGTTCATAAACGTTGAAATCCGTAGACATTCTCCGACATCAGCGTCCTGCAGATTCTGTATTTCCCTGATTTTTCCATCAGCAACAGCAACAATCCCCTGGCCGATGGATCGTTCAGGATCACGGAAGAACACGATGAGCAAACAGGAGATTACAAAGAAAATTACGGCGATGAGAAAAAGAAAAAATGCAAGGAAATCGTTGGTAAAAAACGAGAGACCGACTATCAAAAAGGTCACTGCAAAGGATGCCAGCACCCAGGGCAGCCCCCCATCCGCGATACGGATCATGGGTCCTTCCTCATCAGTCGTCTGATCATTTGCTCCACAGGTCCTTTTCGTTTTGGGAGAGCAAGAATCCCCATGATCTCAGTGTATAACTCTGGGACGAGCTTAAAGGTGATGAACAGCAGGAGAATCAAGGCAAGTAATGATCCGGTTTTTCCAATCACGTTATGAGCCATCTCAAAGGACGTCATCCCGCTGCCCACCATGTAGACCACCCCTGCGTTTCTAATCAGATTGAGGAAGTAGATTGGTACGACAGTTGCCAACAAACCAACGACCTTCCTTTTCAAAGACACCCGGGGGAGCGCCCCAATCATCCCAACAAACAGAACCATGGATTGGATAGCGGTACAAGCAAAGATAATCGTAACAGGGACGTTATTGTAAATAAGGAGATCCTGCATCCGGGTGACATTCACACCAACAAGATGCAGTACATCACTGGTCTGGGCAGCGACCGTCTCAATCAACCAGTCTTGTAACCCGGGAATGATACCGTTTTCAATCGTGAAATAAATCATCCCGGCAAAAAACGTGCCACCGGCGATCCAGTTCAAACAGGAAACCGACTCGTTTCGTACGATAGAGAGCCACTCATGATAAGCGACATACAGGAGCACATACACTCCGATGATGCAGACCGCAGCGTTGAACACATCTCCTCCTTCTGAGAAATATAAGAAGCTAGGCATGGTTGCCCAGAAGAAGCTGAACAATCCCCACCCAAGAATCTTCCACCAGCCAGCGATGCGTTTTTTTGGATAAAAAAACCCTATCCCAAGGAAAATCATACCAAGGAACAATGGGATGAATGACAGTTGTCTGGCGTACGAGGAGGGTGGATAGGGAAATAAAATATATCCGACAATCAGCATCACTGTTGGTATCAGGAAAAACGACAGGACAACCCCCTGATTGGTTCTTTCAGATAACCGTTCCATATGATTTCATCTCCGGTATCCCGCAAGGTGTTTAAGAGGATTATGCGCTCTGTATGATCTCAACGAAGAATGAAGAAAACACCGAAGATCATATTAATGATAGTTGTTGATAAAAAACTCATAGTTTGAGCAGGATGGAAACAGGTAGTGAAAAGGAATACCAGAAGAATATCAAAAAACTTATACTGTTTATGATATAACGGATATGGGAAACCTGTATGCATGTAAAACTGATTGGGTACACTTCAGACCCTGAAAAACTCCCTGCCATGGCTGCCACCTTGACTCATAGTAAGACCAAACCAGAGGATCTCCAGGAGATGCCGTTGAAGAAACAAGTGGCTATCTTAGAACAGGTGCTGAAACTTGGACATACCAGTGTGCTAGAACATGCAGCCTTCACGTTCGCTATCAGTGATGTGAGCAGGTCGTTGACCCATCAGCTTGTTCGACATCGAATCGCTAGCTACTCGCAGCAGAGTCAACGGTATGTCAATCTCAATGAGCCAAATTATGTGATCCCACCCTTAATCGCCAAGAACAAGAAAACAAAACAAGCCTATGAGCATACCATGCAGGCTATTTGGGAGCATTATAACAATTTACTCACACTGGATATCCCTGCAGAGGACGCACGGTATGTCCTTCCGAATGCGACCTGCACGAATATCATGGTAACAATGAACGCACGGTCGTTGCTGAATTTCTTTGAACTTCGCTGCTGTCTGCATGCACAATGGGAGATCCGACAGCTCGCTAATAAGATGCTTCAGGAAGTCAAGAAGGTCGCTCCGACAATCTTTCGATCCGCTGGCCCGACCTGTAAGACAAAGGGATTCTGCCCTGAGAAGAAAAAAGATTGCCCGTTCTACCCGTAGTGAGAAGAAATGAAACGACCATATGTCACTATCAACTGTGCGATGTCCGCGGATGGAAAAATCGCCTCACCCTCTCGGAGACAACTCCGGATCTCTTCTGAGGAAGACTTGCAGCGGATGTACCGGTTACGTCATCAGTCCGATGCGGTGCTCGTCGGTATTGGGACTATTCTTGCAGATAACCCAAAGCTTACGGTCAAAGATTCGTATGTTCCGCATCCCAAACAACCGCTTCGGGTCATCTTAGATAGTAAAGGACGGACACCACCTGATGCTTTGGCGTTAAATACCGTCTCAAACACCTTGATCCTCACCACCAAGGGACATAAGAGGGCATATGAGGGGCCCCATATCGAGGTCATGGAATGTCAAGGAGATGATGAGGGATTCGTCGATGTGAAGAAGGCATTAGAACTGCTCTCACAGAAAGGAATTCAGAAGCTGTTAGTAGAAGGAGGGGGCATTGTCATCTGGAGTTTTCTTGAGGAAAAGGTCGTTGATGATCTGTTTGTCTATATTGGTCCCTGTATCATTGGAGGGAAGGATGCACCCACCGTCGCTGATGGAAAAGGAATTCATGATGAAAACGTCCTCCCATTGAAGATCATCGAGGTCAAACAAATAGGACCTGGTGTCCTCATCCATTACCGCCCATGCTAGCAAGAAATATCTTCTTCTCAATACTCTTTGTTAAAAATTGAACGAAATCGTTTTTTAGGAATGATTTTTAGCTCTTTGACCAAAAATTAATTCATAACATTTAATATTCATGATTCATTTTCATCCCCATGGGGAATTTATGAAGTTGTGGCACCAGCGGGGGTAAGACGATAAAAAAAATAAACGACTCTGGATTGGACTGTGGGAAAATATTTGTCTCACCAAAGATAAATATAAAGTGTTTTAAGATTTTTGTTTCCCCATTCCTCCTCCTTCTCCTTATCAGTTCAGCTATCCGCCTTAGATATCTGCAACTGAGTTATTCTATATCCAGGTCGTATTCGCTTCCTTAACAAATCACCAAAATCGTGTTACCCTCCCCTGTGCTATCTTCTCAGCAGACATAGGAAATTATATATGGAGACACTCTATGACATTTTCCTGAGGAAAAGAAGTCATGAAGCTATCCGTAGTCTTCATCACAGGTTTTTTACTGCTGAACAGTGTGCTTGTGATAGGGGTAGCAGATGACCAAGTAACTCTTACACGTCACGTCTCTCTGTCCTTTACGAAACCTATATTGTCTGTGAACGGATCAACTACCACCATACGTATGGATGGTGCACCTGCTTGTTGGTATCAACCAGGACAACCCGTCCTCCCCATGTACACGACCACGTTTGAGCTCCCGTTTGGATCACACATTCAGGATGTCTCTCTACAATTCGATTCTCTAGAAACAGTATTACTCCAAGAGAAAGCCCCGATTGCTCCTGATCCCTTTACCCAAGGAAACACACAGAACGCCCCACAGGATCCTCTGAAAATGGGACCAAGTGATCTTTCAGCGTTCACTCCACCGGAATGGATGACCTATTCGACAGGAGCAGGATTGAACCAAGACAGCCAGCATGTGACGTTTTTCACGCTTCGGGTGTACCCTGCTCGATTACAACAACAGACCAACACGCTCATCTATCTGGATTCATGCGATATCATCATCACGTATAAGACAATACCAGATTCCCCGTTTCCAAGCAAGGCAACCAATGACCTCGTCATCATTTGTCCCTCGCAGTTCGTTCTTCCCTTACTCAGATTAGCGGAGTTTAAGAACATTATCGGTATCCGCACCCAGATCATTACCCTTGCAGAAATCTATCGGAATTATCCTGGATATGATCATCCAGAACAAGTGAAATATTGTATAAAAAATGTCGTGGAAAACTGGGGGACAACCTATATCCTTTTAGTGGGAGGATTAAAATCCCATTTTATTGGGAAACCACGTGATAATCTCAACTCAGGAACGCGGGATTGGCATGTCCCCGTACGATACACGAATCTCTGGGATGATGATACTATCTATGATCCTGGTTTTATCAGCGATTTGTATTACGCAGACATCTATGATGGCCAGGGGAGTTTTTGCACATGGGACTCCTTCGAGGATGGTGTGTATGGTGGATGGTCCCATTCCGACCGTTTAGGTCCACCTGATTTTCCTGTTGATCAAATCGATTTCTACCCTGACGTCTATCTCGGCAGACTCCCTTGTCGGAACGTCGCGGAAGTCCAACGAATCGTGACAAAGACCATCACGTATGAAAAAACAGCTGCTGACCCCTCCTGGTTCGAGAAGATAGTCGTGGTCGCTGGAGACCCCTATGATGACCAAGGGACCAATTATATTGAAGGAGAACTCATCGGAGAAAAAGCAATCTCGTACCTCCCAGGGTTTGATGCACGAAAATTGTTTGCATCAAATAAAGATGCGAATACGAAGCTGACCCCGTTAACAGAAAACATTATCCAGGAGATCAATCAAGGATGTGGGTTTTTGTTTTTTGATGGGCATGGGGGTCCATCCTGGTGGAACACCTTCTGGCCAGGTGAGTTTGATTCTCTGATTGCACATGGAGGACTCTCCGTTGCTCAATTCTCCCAGATAAGAAATGGTGATTGGCTTCCGGTTTGTATCGTCGGAGGCTGTCATAACAACCTGCTGAACGTGTCGTTCCTCTCAACAGCGACCGATCCCTGGAATAAACGGTTCACCTGGTCCAATGGGATTCCTACCCTGGAATGCTGGGGATGGAGTTTGACAATGAAAAAGAACGGGGGAGCGATTGCCACCATTGGCAACACAGGGCTTGGTTTGGAGGCAGGGGGAGAAGTCGGGGATCTGAATGGAGACGGAGTCAATGAGCCGGATTGCGTGGAATCCCTCTGCGGGTATCTTGAGACACAGTTTTTCAGAAGCTATCAAGAGGACCAGATCAATATTCTTGGGAAAGTCTGGTGCCATGCCATTGCGGAGTACCTTCGGGTGTTCCCAGGGATGGACGGATGGAGTGATGCAAAAACACTGGAACAATGGATATTGTTTGGTGACCCAAGTTTGAGGATCGGCGGGTACCCATAATTCCCTACGCTTCTGGCATGTAGTTCATTTTATGCAGCTTTGAGGCGTACACATATTTATATTTCTTGATCACGTCAGGGAATGTGTTGACCAGGTCTTTCATAATCTCATGGAACTGCTCCAGGCTATGAACATGGTATTCCAGCTCCAGGTCTGAGATTCCGACTGATTTGTCGATCCGTACGAGATACGGGTTAGCTTTGATATAATTGATAATCTTCCCACGCTGCCGATAATCCTTCAGGTCGATGTCCGCCTTGAAAAACTGATACCCAAGCTGCCCTAAGTCAATATCAGAACGGAACCCCTGGATGACTCCTGATTTCATGAGTTTCTTTATCCGATAGTTCACCACGGCGACGGTGGTCCCGAGTCGTTTCGCGATCTCTTTCACAGGCATACGTGCATGCGGAGCAATTAAACGGAGGAGCCTGAAATCCAGCTCATCAATCTGAACCTGGGCACCTCCACCGGTGATTTCAAATTTTGTGCGATCCGATTTCTTCACATCATTCAAGAGATAAGAATGACGATACGAGGATAACTGAATGTACACCGAGAACTGCTGCTCCATGAAATAATCGCGGAACTGCTTAAGGGTCTCTTCCCAGAATGAATAGAAATCATTGATGTCTTTAACCCACATAATCAACGCAAGGTCAAATCGTCCTTCCGCGGAAATCGTCCACCAGTTCAACTTTTGGCTGGTGAAATAATCGATGATTTCTTTTTCTTTCTCCTGGGTCATGTATTGATACACAAGATATAGACGGAAGGCGATGTAGCCAAGTTTGAAGGCATCGATGACGGTGTAAAAAGTCTTTATAATCCCGCTTTCAATAAGTTTATTGACCCGATAGGCGACGACCGTTTTTGATAAGCCGACCTTGCTGCCGATTTTCGTAAACGATTGACGAGAGTCCAGATCCAGTTGGTACAGAATCTCACGGTCTTTCGAATCAATTTTCACCATATGAGTATGTTCGTAACAATAATATAGTATAAAAATTTTTTATTTCGTTCAAAATAACAGACATATATTAAGACAAAAGTATAATTTGGCAGATACATCAGGGAAAAAACAAGGATTTACTCCAAGAAAAATACGAGTGAAAACACCCACAACCACAGAAAACCTATATATAGGCATCCTCAATGACGGAAACACATGTGTGGCATCATCGGTATTATTGGGGGACGACCGGTCTCACATCTCATTTATCATAGCTTATTTACCATCCAGCACAGAGGACAATCCTCTGCCGGGATGCTGACTTATGATGGCAACATCCACGTCACCAAAGACTCTGGGCTTGTCCGTGACGTGTTCAACGAGGACAAAAAAATAATCAAACCAGGCAACATCGGCATCGGACATACCAGGTACTCCACCGCAGGTATGGACGATGAAGAATCCCTTAAAAAGAATGCACAACCTGAGTACCTTGTCAACCCTTTTCTTGCCGCAGTGCATAACGGCAACATCTACAATTGCTCAGAACTCACAACCATCACCAACAGGAAACCACGCACAGACTGTGACATTCAATGGCTCCTCTTACCTATGGCAGACGAACTATATAAAAAAGAACTGAGCCCAGAAATCATTTTCGCCGCCTGCGAAAAAGTCATGAGACAAGTCAAAGGCAGCTACTCCGTCCTCTACATCGCGGACTCCGGGGAACACCCCTATCTTTTCGCCATGACCGACCCACGAAAAGTCAGACCACTCGCCCTTGGCAAATCCAATGGAACCTACTGCCTCGCATCAGAAACCCGAGTCTTCAAAAAAATCAACTTCGAATACGTCAAAGACATCCCTGGTGGCTCTGTCATCGTCATCGACCCCAAAGGAAAAATCTACGAAAAACAAATAATAAAAAAACAAGAACTCCCCTGCATGTTCGAATTCGTATATTTCGCAAAACCAGATTCACGCATCAACGGACGCTCTATTCACACCACCCGTCAGGACATCGGACGACTCCTCGCCCAAGAACAACCAGCTAAGGCTGACCTGGTGATACCGGTCCCTGAGTCAGGACGACGTTACGCCATCGGCTACTCTCTGGAATCCGGAATACCTCTCGATGAAGGAATCATGAAGGATAAGGACGAACGATCATTCATCCAGCAGACCCAAGAGCACCGAGAAAAAGTCGTCGAGGAAGGACTTTCATTCCTTCATGCCGTGCTTGAGGGAAAACGCGTCGTCCTCGTCGACGATTCTATAGTACGTGGCACCAACATCCGGAAAATCATCCAGGGAATGAAAAACGTCGGAGCAAAAGAAGTACACGTCAGAATCGGATGCCCACCCCTCATCGCACCCTGCTATCTTGGTATCGACATGCGCAGCAAAAAAGAATTTATTGCTCGAAACAACAACGGCGACATAAAAACCCCTGATCAAATCGCAAAAGAAATCGGAGCGGACTCCCTGGGATACATCAGTATCTCTGGGCTGAAGAAAGCAATCGGTTTTGATGTCTGCAAAGGATGCATCGACTTCCCCGATGGCTACCCCCCTGAGATGCGGGAGGATGTCAAAAAACTCTTCAAAAACGATAAAAAAGGGATGCGCGCATACGAGTGTCTATAACAACATGGTTATCCCATGATAGAAATAACCATCGGTTCATTAGAAGAACACATCATAAAACTTTTACGAACAACCTACCCGATCACCACCGCTGAAATCTCACAAAAACTCCGAGTCTCCCGACGCGAAATCGAATGGATTTTACATAAGTTTCAAATCAAAGGAATCGTCAAACTCGAACCCCTCCCAGATATCACATATGTCAGATTACTCAGAAATGACTTTCAGTTCGTAGGACCAAAACAACAACGCAAAATCATGAAACAATCCACCGATGCAACAAAAGAGGAGAATGGTGGATACGAAGGAATCATGTACTCATAAAAGATAAAACCAAAAGAGAAAGAAAGATAAATGACGGAATGGTTCTAAGTATCGTTCGTTTCGCGTAACATTCTTAGAGAGCTCAAGGTGGTGTAATGGAGACAACAACAGTAGAGATAAAAACAGAAACAAATACCGCAACAAAACCAACAGGGAAACCAAAAATCGCATATTTCTCCATGGAAATCGGAATCGATGAACACATCCCAACCTACAGCGGTGGCTTGGGGATCCTTGCCGGGGACACCCTGAAATCATGCGCAGACCTCAACGTCCCCATCGTCGGAGTCACCCTCCTCTCAGAAAAAGGATATTTCTATCAAGAAATCGACATGGATGGAAACCAAATAGAGCTACCTTACAATTTTACCATCAATGATTTCCTCAAACTCCTCCCCTGCAAAACCTGTGTGAAAATCGAAGGAAGAGACGTCAACATCCGAACATGGTACTACCCCGTCCAAGGCATCAGCGGGTACATCGTCCCCGTTTTCTTCCTAGACACTAACGTCGAAGGAAACTCACCTTACGATCGAGAAATAACCAAATACCTGTATGGAGGCGATAATAAATACCGTCTCGCCCAGGAAATCATCCTAGGCATCGGAGGGGTCCGCGCTATTGACGCCCTGGGATATCGCACTATCGATAAATACCATATGAACGAAGGACATGCTGCCCTTGGCACCTTGGAACTCTACGATCAATTCAAAGATGTAGAAAAAGTACGAAACCAATGCGTATTTACAACTCACACACCAGTCGCTGCAGGCCATGATCAGTTCGATTTACCTTTAGCTAAATCAATGATCGGGGAGCTCATCCCAGACTCCCTCCTCCATGAGTTCACCTTCGAAAACAGATTGAACATGACTCGCCTTGCATTATTCTTCAGCCATTATGTCAACGGTGTGGCAAAGAAACACGGGGAAGTCTCCCGTCTGATGTTCCCTGGATACACCATCGACTCTATCACGAACGGAGTTCATACCCCAACCTGGGTCTCCGAACCTTTCCAACGAATCTTTGACAAATACATGCCCGGTTGGCATTCCGACCCTTATGTCCTCCGAGGAGCATTTGGTATCGACAAAGCAGAGATCTGGGCAGCACACATGGAAGCAAAAAAGAAACTCATCGATTTTATAAACAACAGATATAACGTGGGAATGAACTACGACCATTTCACCATCGGGTTTGCTCGCAGACAAACCGCATACAAACGACCAGAGCTACTCATTTCTGATGCAGGAAGGCTTATGTCCATAGCGGACAAAGCAGGACCAATCCAAATCATCTATGCCGGCAAAGCACACCCAAAAGACATCTCAGGGAAAGAAACCATCAAAAAAATTTTTTCAGCGATGAAGAACATCAAAGGAAAAGTCAAGATGGTCTACATCCATAACTATGATATGGCGATCGGTAAACTCATGACCTCAGGAGTCGACCTCTGGCTCAACACCCCCCGAAGACCACAGGAAGCCTCAGGAACCTCAGGGATGAAGGCAGCCCATAATGGGGTCCCTCAGCTCAGCACCCTTGACGGCTGGTGGATCGAGGGACGCGTGGAAAATATCACGGGATGGGCTATCGGGACAAGAAAATCAAACGAACGGGAATCAGATGATGAAAACGACCAAGCAGATTTGTATAACAAGTTAGAAACGTGGATCATCCCGAAATTCTACAACGATCGTGACAACTGGATACGAACCATGAGAAGCTGCATCGCGATCAACGCATCGTTCTTCAATACGAACCGGATGATTGAGCAATACGTCCTAAACGCCTACTTCATGTAACAGCAACGACTCATAACGAGGTCTGATATTTTCAATATCCTCTACCCAGGTCCGGAGGATTTCAGCGACACTCCAAGCTTGAGAAATACACCCATGAGGAGCAAACGGGGGTTCTCCATCGAAAATCTCATAAATAGAACCATCCCAGGCGTCCCCGTAGACATCCAACATCGGTTGAATGAAACTGTGAAATGCATGCTTCCTTTGCTCAGCGGTATGGCCATGGACTGTTACATATGCTTTGATGAACGGGCCAAGCAACCAAGGCCACACCGTCCCATTATGATACGCATAGTCCCGATGATGGTTCCCCAGATAACTGCCTTTATACCGAGAATCTTGCGGAGACAACGTCCGTAGTCCAAATATCGTAACCAATGATTTCTGCAGCTCCTCAACAATCGACATTTGCATCTGCTTATCAATCATAGAAAAATCAAGGGAAACAAGGAACACTTGGTTCGGTCGCATCGAAAGGTCCTTGGTATCTATCACATCAAAGGGGTGAACATACTGATGTCTGAAACTATCCTTAACCTTGTGTGCTAACTCATCATAGAGACTTTCCTTGTCCAATAACGAAGAAAGAGTACTCATAATTCGAAGCGCATTATACCATAATGCCTGGATCTCCACCGCCTTCTTCGAACGAGGCGTGATATACGAATCACCAATCTTCACATCCATCCAAGTTAGTCCCGGCTCATGACTAATCAGATAATCCTTATCCATATGGATCCCAAAGTCCGTCCCATCTTTATACCGCTCAATAATCGACTGCAGGGTCGGCCAGAGTCTCTCGACACATGGTACGTCATTGGTATACTTCAGATATTGATACACACGGTCCACAAACCATAATGATGCATCCACCGTGTTATACACTGGTTGTGAATCCCTTTCTGTAAAAACATTCGGAATCAACCCGTTCTTACAAAACCTCCCATACCCTTCAAGGATCTGTCGTGCATCCTCGAATCGCTTGGTCACCAGCGCAATCCCCGGGAGAGCAATGAAGGTATCACGACCCCAGTCACTAAACCAATGATACCCAGCAACAATAGACTTCCCAGCGCCTTTTGTGACAAGAAAGGTATCAGATGCCAACACCAGTTTATCACATGCATGAGGCAGCATCGCCTGTGACAACAAACGCTGTTTCCGTGCCATCTCCTGATCATATATGTGAGCTGGATCATCCCGAGGATGATCTTCCACGGAAAACATCAGATAATATTCAGCGGATTGTTTCAACGGGACCTGAAACTCTCCGATATGAAAATTATGGTCCCTCCAAGAATCATTCCTCTCTTTATCCTTCCTGTAAAAAAACTCCTCCCAAAAACCATCTGGGAGATAACAGGAGTTTCTCAAGAAAATCTTCAGAGTCTTATGGCAGTTCTCCAGGTTCACACTTACCCCATTCTCTATCACATTCTGAGAAAAAGAGGCTGACCCGGGGGAAGTCATATCATAAAAATGCCGAGAATTAACGATAGGAATATGCGATAAGACAACCGGTTTATTCGTTGTGATGGAATACTTCACAACAGAGGTATTCTTCCCATATTCCATGAAGTATGTTTTTTTCAGATGTACACCATCAACATTATAGAGAACGGAGGGAAAAAAATCGAACATAAATTTTCCTTTATGATTCTTCAAAGGGATAACATGGTCTTTGATCTGAATCCGATCTATAACATTGGAGACAAACATCCATCGTTTGGTTGGTGGTTCCAGGCTTGCGACCAACAATCCATGAAACTTACTCGTGGCGTCTCCTGAATGAGTCAAGGATGCGTAACTTCCCAGTCCATTTGTCACAATCCATTCTCTCATAAATGAACTCCCTACGAAAAATAGGTATACAATAGCGTTGAAAAAACTTATCGCAAAAATTCTTTGTAAATCGCAATAGTCCGTTTTGTCACCGCATCCCAGCTGAACTCCTCAATAACTCGCTGCCGCCCATTCTGCCCCCATAAAAGACCTTTATCCGGTGACTGCAGCACCTGGATAATCCCCCAGGCGATGTCTTTTGGTTCAAAAGGATTGACATGAATCCCACATTGCTTCTCACCTGAGGGGATGATTTGTTCCCGCATCCCGTTTGTCCCCCGTGCTCCCACAACAGTTGGTTTTGCCATGGACATCGATTCAGTGCAAACGATCCCAAACGGCTCATAAAGAGAGGGGAGTACGACGACATCAGCAGCAGCATAATGAGCAATCCGTTCTTCTTCATTGACAAACTCGGCTCTCATGATGACTCGGTCATGGATTCCTAATCCATCAGCAAGGCATCGAAGCTCCTGTTCCATATCCCCGATGCCTAGGATAAGGAGTTTTACGTTGGGGAAGTCTTTCAGAAGCAGTGGCATGGCGCGAACAAGCTTATCGACGCCTTTGACGGTCACCAGTCGACCGATGAAAAACAACAACGTTTCATGATCTTGTACGCCATAGCGTCGTCGGAGAGCGAGTCGTGCTTCATCTGAGACTTTTGCTGGATCGTATTTCGCGGGGTCGACTCCGTTCCAACACGGGCGGATCTTCTCAGGTGGAAACCCGAGTTTCTGTAGTTCATCAGCCATGGCATTGGACACGGTGATGACACAATCAGCAATCTGTCCCCCTTCATATTCGATATCCTTTATCGTATGAGATCCACGTCCAACCGACCTGCCGACCTCAGTGGAATGCACATGGAAAATCAAGGGAATGTTGAGTTCTTTCTTTGCTATCATGCCTGCCATAATCCCTAACCAGTCATGTGCATCGATAACATCGAAGGCTCTGCTATTTTTTCGAACGAGCTCGTTGACCAGTTTAGAGGCAGACATGATATTATAACTTAAGACATCAGCAAAGAACTTGAAATACGGCCCCCAGGAACGCAGCTCATGGTCAGCACAGAGATAAAACGGTTTGCTCATATCAAGGGTCTTTGGTCGATACACATCCACGCCGTTAATCCTATCAGAAGTGGGAAGCGCATTCTCTCGATTTAGGGTAAAGACCGTTACATCATGGTTCATCTCCACTTGTTTTTTTGAAAGTTCCGTGGCAAATGTCCCAAGCCCCCCATAGATAACTGGGGGGTACTCCCACGAAAAATGCACGATCTTCATGGAATGTGTTGTCTCCTCACCGGTTTTCTGCTTTTTCCTTTAGGTCTTGCAGGATGTTCATGTAATTAATAAATCCATCGTAGGGAATGTCATAGGGGCTGAAGTACGCATGGACGTTTCCATCCTCAAACCCCTTCGTTGAAATGTAATAGAGATGATCAGACGTCTGCAGCAATCTCCAGATATAGAGAAGATCCCTGTCCCCACGTCGTTTCAGTTTACGCCCAATGTCCTTAAGTTCATTGAAACATGCGATCTGCATGTTGTTCCCCAGCCAGGTGGACACATTCCGATCCTCATCAGCCCAGGAGATCGCCCAAGGGGAATCCACCTCGCCAACAGTGTTGTACCGTTCGACTGCCTCGCTGACTGTGGCGAAATCCAGTGAATCGTGTTTCAACACCTCTCCGGGGAGGTGTTTCAGAAACTCGAAAATCCCAGTCTCCACCCATTGATGCTCCCCGAAGGTCTCATAATCCATGAACAGGTTGATGACGTCCCCGTAGGAGTTTGACATCCAGTTGGCGTATTTATCCGCAGTCAGAGGGAACCCTGGCCAGTTCCGAGCGGAGAACCGGAATCCGACGTCATCGCTGAGTTTATAGTTCCGCAACAGGACCTTGAGGTTCGCGTTGACTGCTTTATAGATGAAGTTTGGTGAACGCCATCCAAGGATCTTCTCGGCGCCCTCAGTGAGTATCCCTTTGTAACCAAGGTCAGCTATCTTCCGTGCAATCCTGTTATCGAAGATAGCCTCGGTGTTTCTGAATACCTTTGGTTTGTAGTTGAAGATCCGTCGGATCATCTGCCGATGCATCTTGATTTGTTCCTCGAACTCATCAAGTTCATCATATAAACCGGAGAGGGAATGGAAATACGTCTCATCGATGAGATCCACCGCACCGGTTTTAAAAAGCTCCTTGAAGCTATCCAGGAGTT